>Ga0316363_10000415_pt1 | contig 59426 bp, 52 predicted proteins | sample Sb_taG_3_FD_200459 | JGI IMG/M metagenome (GOLD analysis project Ga0316363, IMG submission 200459) | Peat soil microbial communities from Weissenstadt, Germany - Sb_50d_a_PC metaG (v2) (version 2) | ecosystem: Environmental > Terrestrial > Soil > Wetlands > Peat | place: Germany: Weissenstadt...
TCGAGCACCGTACGCCGGGCAACCTGCGCGCCTTCATCCAGGCCAAGCTGCGCAACCTGCGCACCGGCGCCATGTTCGAACACCGTTTCCGCTCGCCTGACCCCATCGAAAAGGTCAACGTCGATGAGGTCAACATGGAGTTTCTGTACGCCGATGGCGACAGCTACTACTTCATGGACACGGAAAACTACGAGCAGACCCACCTGACCCGCGACACGCTGGGCGACGCGGTGGATTACCTGACGTCGAACCTCCAGATCAAGGTGGAGTTTTTTGATGGCAAGGCGGTGGGTATCGAGTTGCCCCAGACCGTGGTGTTGACGGTGACGGAAGTCGAGCCCGGCCTGAAGAGCGCAACCGCCTCGAGTGTGACCAAGCCGGCGAAGACCGAAACCGGCCTCATCGTGCAGGTGCCGCCGTTCATCAACGAAGGCGAGAAGATCAAAGTCGACACGGCGGAAGGCACGTATCTGTCGCGAGCGCAGTAAGGTCAGAGGTTAGAGGTCAGATTGCAGAGGTAAGAACCTTCGGCTTGGGCATTCACCTCTGCAATCTGACCTCTGACCTCTTCAATCGAACGATGGCTTCCACAAACGATCAATCTCGCGCTCAAGCCCGTCGCTTTCTCGTGCGCGGACGTGTTCAAGGCGTCGGCTTCCGCTGGTTTGCCGAACGTGAGGCGCACATCTTGCAAATTGCAGGATGGGTGCGCAACAATCCCGATGGCAGCGTCGAGGTGCTGGCCATGGGAACGCGCGAGCAGTTGTCCGGAATGCGGTCGCGGTTGCGCGAAGGCCCGCGCGCGGCGCGGGTGGATGACGTAGAAGAGTCTGAGGCCGAGCCGGTCGCGGGACTCTATTCATTTCAAGTTCGAGGAGATTAACCCTACAATGCAAACCAAGATGGCGACCCAGATGCCGACCGAGCCAGTAGATTGCGAGGGGTTGAAGAAGCTGATCCGTGAGGTGCCCGACTTCCCGAAAAAAGGCATCCTCTTCTACGACATCACCACGCTGCTCAAGGACAAGGTCGGCTTCGCGCGGTTGATTGATGCGCTTTCGGCAAACTATATCGGCAAAGAGATTGACCTGGTGCTCGGCATGGAGGCCCGCGGATTTATCTTCGGGCCAGCGCTCGCCTACCGGCTGAATGCGGGATTCGTTCCTGTCCGCAAGCCGGGAAAGCTGCCCGCCGAAACCCTGAAGATCAGCTATGAGCTGGAATATGGCAGCAACGCGCTGGAGGTTCACAAAGACGCCATCAGAAAAGGTGAACGCATTCTGATCGTGGACGACCTGCTGGCCACCGGCGGAACGGCGGTCGCGACTGCGGAACTGGCTAGCGGCCTAGGCGCGCAGATTGCAGGATTGGCGTTTGTGGTCGAACTCGATTTCCTGAGAGGTCGCGAGAAACTGGCGAAGTATGACGTGTTCTCGCTGCTGCACTATGATCGGTAATATATGGCCGGTAGTGAACGACCGGTAACTCCGCATCTTGCGGCTGCTTCCGGACTCAGCCGCGGGCGCGGCGCCGGCTAATTCTCGCCGCTTAGCTTCCCGTTACTTCACCAGATGTGCCACGGCCCGGAATAGACCTGTCCAAATCGCCAGACTGACGGCCAGTGATGCGGTGTAGGAGAAGATCGCGATCCAGTTCCACTGAACACATCTTTCGCTTTCGAGGATCCGCATGGGGGAGGGCTCCTTGCTTCGTTTGATGCGGTAGCAATTAACTGCCCGTTGGCTCTGTTTCGCAAGTAGTTGAAAACATTCCTTGGGCATCGCGGTTCGCTTCCTGAAAGTGGGTGAAACCGCTATGCTACCGGAGGAATTTGCGCGGTAGCTGCCGAAGGCCGGTGCCGAAACCTTGACCTGGCAGCCGCTCCGCCGTCCGGCCGCCCAGCACTCGGGGACGGCCAGAGATGGTGGTAAGCTAGGTCCTTCGACGGATGATTTCATGCGCGCAGTGAGTTCGATCCCGAGTTCGACCCGACTCTTCTTCTTGCTGGCGGCCACACTGGTGGGCGCGTTCGGAGCCGATTCCAGCCCGCTCCCGCCTTCCATCACCACGGCGCCACTCTCAGTCGACCAGGTCGTGAACAATCTCGTCCGCAAAGATGAAGAGCGGGCGCGGGCTCTGCGCCACTACGAATCCACCCGCGTGTATCGCCTTTCCTATCGCGGATTCCCGGGCGATCGCGACGCCGAAATGACCGTGGAGGCCACGTATGACAGTCCTTCCACCAAGAACTTCAAAGTCATCTCCCAAACGGGATCGAAGCTGATCATCAACCGCGTGTTCAACAGATTGCTGGACAGCGAAAAAGAGGCCGCGGAACCGGGAATGCACGCCCGCACGCTGCTGAACCGCGACAACTACGACTTCGTCTTGATCGGCTTCGAGTCCGCCGGCGTCAATTCCTCGGGCGTCAATTCCTTGGGCGTCAATTCCTTGGACGTCAATTCCTTGAACCAGGGCAGCCAATACGTGCTCGCCGTCTACCCGAAAGCGAGAAGCAAGTACGTATATCGCGGCAAAGTGTGGGTCGACGGAACCGATTTCGCCGTCACGCGCATTGACGCCGAGCCGGCTCAGAATCCTTCATTCTGGACGAAGAAAAACGAAGTTCATCACGAGTACATGAAGGTGCAGGATTTCTGGTTTCCCCGGCGCAACGAATCTGTAAGCTACATCCGGCTGGGCGGGCGCGCCACGCTGACGATTGACTACAAGAACTATCGTGTGGGCGCTTCGCTGTCGGGGAACGCCGCGAAACCATCGTCTTCCGGCGTGGAAACCCGCTAGCACATTCATAAGCCCGCATGCCTAAGCAGTCGGCGGTAGTACAATCCCGCCATGGATAGCCTGATCCAGCCGAACGTAAATCCCACGACGGAGCGGCAAGAGTCCAGCCTCCGGCCTATCCTGGTCGGGATCGTCATTGTCGGGATCGTGGTCGGCGTCCTGGCGTTGATTTTCCGCGCCGAGCAAAAAAAGCCCGCCGCACCTCCAGCGTATGCCGCGAACCTGAAATTCTCGGACCTGAAGACAAGTGCCGCGCAGAATTTTGTTGGCGCAACCGTCAGCTATATCGATGGCGCCATCACCAACACTGGCGATAAGACCGTCATCCACGCGGTGGTGCAGATCACGTTCAAGGACGACATGGGGCAGACGGCGCAGCGCGAGGAACTTCCCATCCGCGTTCTGCGCACCGGCGGACCGTACGACGAAGCCGTGGACCTCAACCTGTCGCCGCTCGCGCCCGGCCAGAGCAAACCTTTCCGCCTGACCTTTGAGAACATTTCGGCGCAGTGGAACCACGCGTACCCGGATCTGCAGATCACGCAGGTCAGCGTGAAGTAAGGTCAGAGGTCAGAGGTCAGATTGCAGAGGTAAGAACCTTCGGGTTGGGTCTTCACCTCTGCAATCTGACCTCTGACCTCTGCAATGGTCCCTCCGTTACAATGGCCTCGTGCCTGAAGTAAAACCATTCCGTCTCACGGAGTCCGTAAAAGCCGCGGGTTGAGCGTCCAAGCTGAGTCCGGCGGCGCTGGACACGGTGCTTGGGAAATTAGCCCGGCAACAGGACCCGAATGTGCTAGTCGGCTTCGATCACGCCGACGACGCCGGCGTGTATCTGCTCACGCCCGAGACGGCGCTGGTGCAGACGGTGGATTTTTTCACGCCCATCGTGGACGATCCTTACACCTTCGGCCAAATCGCGGCTACCAACGCGCTCAGCGACGTCTACGCCATGGGTGGAAAGCCGCTGACTTCGCTCGCCCTCGTGTGTTTTCCCGAAAAAGGCGATCTCGAAATTCTGGAGCGCATTCTGGCCGGCGGCTTGTCGAAGATGATCGAAGCCGGATGCACGGTGGTGGGCGGCCACAGCATCCGCGATGAAGAAACGAAATTCGGATACTCGGTCACTGGCATGATTCATCCCCAGCGCGTGCTGACCAATCAGGGTGCGCAACCCGGCGATAGGCTGCTGTTCACCAAGCCGCTCGGCACAGGTGTAATTTCGACGGCGATCAAGAAAGGCGTCGCCAAGCAGGAGTGGATCGACGCGGCAGTGAAGTCGATGACAACTTTGAACAAGGCGGCGGCCGAGGTAATCACCAGCGGGCGCGTGGGGCCGGAGCGTAGCTCCGCAGTGAGCGACCAACGACCAACGACTAACGACGCATTTGGCGTCCACGCTCTTACCGACATCACCGGCTTCGGCTTGATCGGCCACGCTCGCGAGCTGGCGCTGGCATCGAACGTCAGCCTTGTCTTTCACTCCGCGAACATTCCTGTGCTCGAAGGCGCGCTCGAGTGCATCCACGCCGGCTACATTCCTGGCGGACTCAAAGCGAATCGTGACTTTGCCGAATGCATGGTTGGCTACGATCCGTTGGTTCCTGACGACATCCGCACGCTGCTTTTCGACCCGCAAACTGCCGGGGGCCTGCTGATATCGGTTTCCGCCGAAGACGCCGGCGCACTCACACACGCGCTGCAGGATGACGGTGTTCCCGCCGTCGAAATCGGCGAAGTGTTGCAGCTCACGAAACCTTTGATCCGGGTCACTTTTGATTAGTGCGTTCCTGCTAGCCTGCGTTGATCAGTCCCCAGATGCAGGCCAGGTGGTGGTCATCGTGCTCTGCCGCAAAGTACAAATGGTCGACCAGTCGCATGGGTATTTTCAGCCGCGGATGGAGAATGGCGCGGGCAAGAATTGCAGGGTCGATCTTCTCCACCCGGCTCACCAGCCGCCCGCGCGCGCTTCGGAATCCAGCCAGGATCTCCTCGATCGGGCGCTGATTGTGCTGCGCTTCGCTGGTCTTCCGATTGCTCAGGTCAGCCACGGTAAGCTGTGATGCTTCCGCTATGTAGTCATCGACCCGCGCCATCCACAGAGGTTCGAGGTCCAGTAAGTGCCCGGCATGTTCCTGGGCCGACCATTTCTCGCCTGGCTTCCTGGTCAGCAGGTCGCCCGCCGCGCCGCGGGCGACTTCTTCCAGCCGGGCCGGCGTGCCTCGCAAACGCGCGCATAGGTTCGGATGCTGCTCCACGGGAAACGTGAACTCAAACTTCCGTTCAAACCAGATCGGCGCTGGATTCATGGCTGCACGCGAATCAAATATGTCTTCCTACAAGATGCTAAAGCAAGCGGGAGCGACGCAATTCGCGGCACACATTTTGCGGCACACATTCGGTTGTCGGAACCTTCTCCGCAGCTGTTGCATCCATACATGTGAATGATGGACCATGAATCTTCAAATCTTTGGCAGCCTGTGGTGAAGCTCTGGCGCCAAGAACCAGCCACTAAAGGCGCATTCATAACATGGCACTTGCGGCACGCCTGAAGGCGTGCCCTGATACGAATCAGACTTTCACCACGGGCTGCTAGCCATCTTTTTTGTTCAGGGAAAGGGGCAACTCATGAAAACCCGCAATCTTGGACGTTCCGATCTCAAAGTTTCCGCCCTCGGCCTTGGCTGCATGGGCATGTCGGAGTTTTACTCTGGACGCGATGACGCTGAATCAATCGCGACCATCCATCGGGCGCTCGAACTGGGCATCAACTTGCTCGATACCTCCGACATATACGGGCCGTACAAGAACGAAGAACTGGTCGGCCGGGCGATCGCGGGCAAGCGCGACCAAGTCGTGCTGGCTACAAAGTTCGGCATTGTGCGCGATCTCAGCAACCCCAATGTTCGCGGCGTCAACGGCAAGCCCGACTACGTGAAGAAATCCTGCGAAGGCAGTTTGCAGCGGCTGGGCGTTGAACACATTGACCTCTATTATCAGCACCGCGTCGATCCGGAGACGCCGATTGAGGAAACGGTTGGCGCCATGGCGGAATTGGTCAAGGAAGGCAAGGTACGCTATCTCGGCCTTTCAGAGGCGGGCGAAAAGACTCTGCGGCGCGCGGTGAAAGTGCATCCCATCGCGGCGCTGCAGACGGAGTATTCGCTGTGGACGCGCGATCCGGAAGGGGAAATGCTGGCGGCCTGCCGCGAACTTGGAATCGGCTTTGTCGCCTACAGCCCGCTCGGACGAGGGTTTCTTACCGGCCAGTTCAAGAAGTTCGAAGACCTGGCGGCGGATGATTATCGCCGTTTGTCGCCGCGCTTCCAGGGCGAAAACTTTCAGAAGAATCTGGATCTGGTAAAGAAAGTGAAAGAGATCGCGCGCGAAAAAAAATGTCAGCCTGCACAATTGGCGCTCGCCTGGGTGCTGGCGCAGGGTGACGACATTGTCCCCATCCCCGGCACGAAGCGGCGCAAGTATCTCGAGGAAAACGCCGCGACGGTCGACTTGAAACTGATTCCGGATGACCTGCGCCGCCTGAACGAAGTCTTTCCCTCCGGCGCCGCCTCGGGATTGCGCTACCCGGAAGAGATGATGCATCTGATCAACGCGTAGCTTCTCTATTTTTGTCTCCGGCAGTCTTGTTCGCGGCAGTTTCGCTGCAAGCAGGTCAGCTGCCGCGAGCTTTATCGCGCATGCGCTTGACGAAACTGGGTACGTGAACCACGGCGCGCCCCACCGTACCGCTCCCGATCTCCTGAGTGCCATCGTGGGCTCGGACGCGCATGAGATAGAAGCGCCCGTCAAACGATTCCAGTTCCGCCTCGGCCTGAATTCGCACTCCGATTCCGCTGGCCGCGTGGTGTTCGACGTGGATCGAGATCCCCACTGTGATTTCACCCTCGTCACAAAATGGTTGCAGCGCATGGAAGGCGGCCGTTTCCATCAGCCGAATCATGTCGGGAGTCGAATACACGGGTGGCAACTCCGGATGATCGGCGGCGATGGTGTGCTTCAGTTCGACGGTTTCAGCCGCCTCGCCGCGCACGCCTATGGGGATGGGTCGGGGCATGGGATGGCAGAACCAAGAAGCAGATGGCGGAAGCAAAAGCTACAATTTCAACCGCGCGCAGACGCGAAGACTTTTCACTGCTGCAATCTGACTTCTTACTTCTGATTAGAAACTACGCCACCCGTTCCATGCGCCGCGCCTCGAAACCATCCAGCACGGTCCATAAAGCTTTGGCCGCTCTCTCGGCGGCAGCCAATGCTTTTTCGGCAGTCTTCGGGTTGGCCTTGACCCGCTTCTCCAGTTGCGCGCGCCACACCTGCGCGTGATACACGTCGGCGGTGGCGTGCAAAGTGAAATAGCCGCGGGTCTTCTCATCGGCGCCGTAGAGTTCACGCAGGACGCGATCTTTCTCTTGCGCCAAGCGCGGCACCTGCGATTCGTAGGCATAGAAAGCCGCCAGCGCCTCTTCCGGAGTGCCTTCGCCGGCGACGCGCTGGAACCAGGAGATGAGCTTGCGAACTCCCCCAACCGGCCGCCGTTTCGGCATGCGGCTTCCCCCCACGCCTTCGACAAAATCGAGCCACAGTTCGGAGTGCGAACGTTCCGGCTCGACGAAGGAATCTTCGCCGCCCTTCTCATCGGCCATGTTGGCGAGAACGGCGCGGCGCAACTCGCCTTCCTCCAGCCGGACGGCAAGCTGCGCCAGATAGCCCGGGAACGCCTCCACGTGAGAGTAGTAATCCTCGGCGTATGCGCGCAGATCGTCTTGGGTCAGTTCGCCTGCCGACCAGGCCTGGTAAAAGGGATGACAGAGCAAGTCGTATTGATGAATGCGTTCTTCGAGCAGAGACAGAAATGGCTTTGTTTCCATGATGTTCGTTTCCATAATTTACCCCGATAACCCATAACTATACCGTTGGGACCGGCGAATCACAAGGACGCGGCGTTAGAGGTAGTGTCCTAATTTTGGCAACAATTTACTTGACAACTCACCTGTATTTTGCTAAGATTTCAGCATGGAACCGAATACACTACAAGCCGCAATCCTCTACTTCGCAAGCCTTGACAACTGCCGCGAGTACCTTGTCGCGCACCGCTGGCCCGCTGGCGTCGAATGCCCACGTTGCGGGAGCAAGAACGTTCTCTTCCAGCCCAAGTATAACCGCTGGCAGTGTGGCAGCAGACACGATTCCAGACAGTTTACCGCTAAGACTGGCACGATCTTCGAGGATTCGCCGCTTGGTCTGGACAAGTGGCTTCTCGCCATGTGGCAGGTTGTGAACTGCAAAAATGGCGTGAGCAGTTACGAGATCGCCAAGGCCATTGGCGTGACACAGAAGTCGGCATGGTTCATGGATCACCGGATTCGGTGTGCGCTCGGAATGGTCCCGACCGACAAGCTGATCGGCGAGGTCGAAGCCGACGAAACGTTTATCGGTGGGAAAGCGCGGAACATGCACTTGAGCAAACGCCAGCGTCGCATCACGGGCACGGGCGGAAAAGATAAAACCGCCGTCATGGGGATGTTGGAGCGCGGCGGGGAGGTCCGTACCGTCGTAATCGCAAACCGCAAAAAAAAAGTGCTCCAAGAGGAAGTTAAGAAGCACGTCGAAGCTGGTGCTGCACTCTACACCGATGCTTTGCTCTCGTATGACGGACTGGCAAGCGAGTACGCGCATCAAGTCGTTGACCATGCCGTCAAGTACGTGGATGGCCGCGTACACACTAACTGCATGGAGAATTTTTGGTCGCTGTTGAAGCGCGGGATCAGCGGAACCTACGTGAGCGTGGAACCGTTCCATCTTTTTCGATACTTGGATGAACAAACCTATCGCTACAACAATCGCAAGCTGACGGATGGCGAGCGGTTTAGCATCGCTGTTTCTGGAATCGTCGGTAAACGGCTCACTTTCGCTGAACTGACCGGCCGGGAACCAGTCAAACCGTTCTGAAAAAAGCGGCAGAAAAGGGGTAAACGAAGGGTTACTACATAACCAAGGTACTATTACCATATAGTCATACGACCCTTCGCCACATGGACTAGCTCTTTTTCCTCACAGACGGTACCTGCACCTTTGTGGTAATGTAAACATCCAACAGGTAAGGCGTGCCTTGGGGGTTGACATGAAAACAAGGGCAAAACCAAAACGCCAAGCAAAACGCTTGCAACCACGCATTACGCCCAACGAAAACAAGTTCCGCGAACTTCTGCTTTTCATCGCTCGTCGCTCCGAGGGTGATCCTCGTTTCGGTGCGATCAAACTTAACAAGCTGCTTTTTTACTCTGATTTCCTCGCGTACCTAGAGTTGGGTTATCCAATCACTGGGCAGCCTTATTTTGCTCTTGAGAACGGTCCGGCACCGCGATACCTAGTCAGAGTTCGGGAGCAAATGGTCAAGAGCAAGGAAATCGCCATTTCGCGGAAAGCAACCCTCAGCGGCGTTCAAGAGCGCGTACTAGCATTGCGCGAACCAGACCCAAACAAATTCAAACCAGCGGAAATAGCTTTGGTCACGAAAATCCTTGATATGTGCAGGGGTCAAGGTGGCACCGAACTGAGCGAGTTAAGCCACAGATTTGCTGGGTGGAGATTGGCCGGAGACAAAGAAACCATTCCTTACGAAGTCGCTCTCGTCGGGAACAGACCCCCCACGCACTCTGAAAAGCTGTACGGCGTCAAACTGGAAACGTTGGCGACGCAATGCTTAACAGAAGGCGCGGGCGGGATTGGATAAGTTTCGCACAATCGTAAAGAACCCCCTCTTTGAGCAAGATCTTTCCAAGCTCGAATTTGATGCAGTGCGGGCCGATGAGTTCACCGAAGGGGCGGAGTTCGTCCTATCTCGCAATCCAGAATACGGAACCGAAATAGCGAAGCGTGTGTGGTTCTTGCCCATGTGGCAGCCTGCTGAAGGGAAGCGTGTCAACCTGTACTACACCTTCGACCAAGACCACGTTTATTTTTTGTCACTACAGCGTGCCGCCGAAGAGGTAGAGGAGTGAGGTCCGCATGAAACCGTTGCCTGCAGCACCAAATGTACCGGGAGACACGCCAGCGGAACGGCTGAGCAATGCGCTTAGCATGGTTCTCAGGGTGTCCAAGGCAGACTTGCTGAAGAAGGAAGCACGGCTCAAGCGGGCCAGCGAAAGGAAGCGGGCCGCGAAGAAACGCACTTCCTGACTCCGCGCAACCTGTCACGGCTGCCTAAAACATACCCTTTTGGCTGGTGAGTTGCCAGCTATATTATTGCCCTAATTTGGCTAGGTGTAATAGTTTTCCTTTTCGCCACCTACCTCTACCCAACCTTCTGGGAAAGCATACCTCCTCATGGCATTGCGCGATATATCCGGCGCATTCCATCGATAATGGAATACCGTTTCCCTGGGAACCTCCATGAAGTCGTTGTATTTGATAGTCCCCGCGAAATGGACGAACATTTCCGATTTGTTAATTTTGTTCAGAGCGTCTTCATCGAGCGGCATTGGCTTCATCATGAAGTCTCGATAGATTGGTTTAATGTCGGAAGAAGAAACCACGCTTGGCAGTTCGTAAATTCCATGCGGGATGAAAGGTGTAAAAGTATCCCTAGACTCGCTGAATATGCAATTGACTTTGGGTTGGACCTCAAAGGCGGGCGTAGTTCCATAGAAAAGCAGCTTAAACTCAACGGCCACAAAAATCCCAACAACCAAAGAGAGTTGCTCCGGCTTAACAATTCTTATGCGTGCTCTCTCTTTGTTGATAACGAGGGAGATGTTATCTTGGGCAGCTTTGGCGCTATCTACAGTGGATTTGGCAATCTTTTTCGTTTCGTCTACGTACTCTTTGAGCGATCTGGTTTGCTGGGACATTTCGCCCCATTGCCTTTGCATCCAACCGCGCTGCCTTTTCATTTCCATCGCCTGTACGCGAATCACACGAAGAGTCCAACAGAGCAGCGTTACCTGAAATGCGCCGACAGCCACCAAGAGCAAATTGAATCCCCATGTCCCCCAATCTGCCCAGTCCCTTCTAGCAGTGTTTATCGTCACGGGGGGGAGTTGGCGGACAATTACGGTATCCCTATCATTTTTGGAATGCTGTTCTCCGCTATCGCTCTTGGATGGCCCATTGCTGTCTGTTTTTACCGGGGATGGCGATGGCAGGGGTTTTGTTTGATCGGCTGCACTCTTGTTTTGGATGTTGGCGGATGCTTGAGCGGGATTATCGGCTGTCTTCCGTGGGATTGGTGGCGCTGTCTGCACGACGGCCAAGAGCATAGTCAGCGCGAGTGCTTTCATGGCAACAAATTGTATCACAAAAAGTCCTTGACAGATCACACATTTTGTAATACATTTAGTGACATGGCAAACGTACTCAATACCGACAAGCAAATCGCGGTCATCGGAGCACTGGCGGAAGGTTCTAGCATTCGCTCGATAGAGCGGATTACGGGCGTTCACCGCGATACGATCATGCGGCTGGGCGTGAAGATTGGGCAGGGATGCGTCACTCTCCTAGATGCGAAAATGCGTGATCTCCCATGCCGCCGTTTGGAACTTGACGAAATTTGGGGATTCATCGGCAAGAAAGAGCGTCACCTTCGCCCTGACGATGATCCACAATACGGCGATGTGTGGACGTTCTGCGCGATTGATGCCGACACTAAGCTGGTGCCATCGTTCAAATGTGGGAAGCGTGATCTCGCAACTGCAAAGGCTTTCGTGGGAGACGTGGCAAGCCGGATGGCGAACCGAGTGCAGATTTCCGCCGATGCACTGCGAGCTTATCAAGACGCAATTGAGCAGACGTTTGGAGATGACGTTGACTTCGCGCAGATCATCAAGACGTATGAACATGACGAGTCGCAGCATCCCGGTCGCAAATACAGCGCCCCTGAGTTTGTTTCCGTTGAGAAGCGGGCTGTCACGGGTTCACCGGACATGGACCTTGTGTCCACCAGCTACGTCGAACGCCTGAACGCAACCACACGGCTGCACATGCGCCGTCTGACCCGCCTGACGCTGGCATTCAGCAAGAAGCTGGAAAACTTTGAGGCAGCGGTTGCGCTGCACTTCGCTTACTACAATCTAGTAAAGCGTCACGGAACACTGCGCTGCACTCCCGCAATGGCAGCCGGAATCGAGCGAGACTTCTGGAGTGTGGGCGATCTAGTAGAGGCGACGGCGTAGAGGCGAGGGCGTGAGTTATATCGAGGAGTTGCAGGACATAATCCGCCGATTGCATGGGGCAGAGGCTACGCATATTGAAAGCGTGCCAGTGAAAGAGACATTCAAGGGAGAGACGGTTTGGGAGGGAATTGTCGAGGTGTTCGAGTTAACGGGACATGCCACGGCACACAGGATTTATGCGTGGGCGCACGAAACTGGAAACCCCGACAAACCAGTACGGCACGTTACAGTGCTGCATCTCCATCCGATCAAATCGGCTGAGGATGCGGTCAGAGCAGTGATCTTACAAGAGGCGAGGAACCTTGGCGCAGAAGAAAGCTAAAATCGGGCGTCCCAAACTGCCGAAGGGTGAAGCAAAGGGCCGCATCGTGCCTGTACGTTTCACGCAGGACGATATAAAGGCGATGGCAACGGCAGCCCGAGCAAACAAGCAGAACGTTTCGGAGTGGATTCGGAGCACGATTCATGCCAATCTCTAACGCTAAAAAGTTCAAATTAGGACACTACCGCGTTAGAAGCGAGTGCCCGGGCTACCCTCTCGCTGTCTGAGCGTAGAACGTTGCTACAATTAACGAAGCAGTACTCTCTCCGTTGTTGTGGGTCTTGAACAAGCGCACATGCGGCCGTTTGACGAACATTTCGAGGTGGTGGTGGTGGGCGCTGGTCATGCCGGATGCGAAGCGGCTATGGCTGCGGCTCGCATGGGGCTGAAGACCGCGCTCTATACGCTGAACGTGGATCTGATCGCGCAGATGTCTTGTAACCCGGCCGTCGGCGGCATCGCTAAGGGGCACCTGGTGCGCGAAGTGGATGCGCTGGGCGGCATCATGGGCGAAATCACGGACGCCGTCGGAATCCAATTCCGCCTGCTCAATACTTCACGTGGACCCGCCGTCTGGTCGCCGCGGGCGCAGTGCTGCAAGCAGGCCTATCGCCTGAAGATGCGCGAAGTGCTGGAGTTGCAGGCGAATCTGAAGATCAAACAGGCGGAAGTCGCGGATGTGATGGTGGAGTCGTTGGTCGATAGTCGTTGGTCGTTCGCGGGTTTCGTTGAGGATGGCGGCGCATCTGCCGACGACCAACGACTATCGACTAACGACGCACCTCGCATTATTCGCGGCATCCTGCTGCGCGATGGGCGGCGCGTTTCGGCTAATGCGGTCATCATCACTACTGGGACCTTTCTTAACGGGCTGATTCACTGCGGAGAGCAGCAGTATCCGGCGGGACGTTCGGGAGAACCGGCAGCGGTTCTGCTGGGTGAAGCGCTCAAGAAGCTTGGCCTACGCGGATGCCGGCTCAAGACCGGGACGCCTCCGCGTCTCGACGGGCGCACCATTGACTGGGCGCGGTTCGAGCGACAGCCGGGCGATTTGGATCCGACTCCGTTCAGCTTCCGCACCCGGCGCGTTGCGCATCACGACTCGCAGGTGCCGTGCTACATCGCTTTTACCACCGAAGAGACGCATCGCATCATTCGCGAGAACGTGCATCGTTCGCCGATGTACAGCGGACAGATTCATTCGACGGGGCCACGTTACTGTCCCTCGATTGAAGACAAGATCGTCAAGTTCCCCGACAAACTGACGCACCAACTTTTTTTGGAACCCGAGGGCCTGAACACGCACGAGATCTACGTGAACGGCATGAGCACATCGCTGCCGATTGATGTGCAACTGGCGATCCTCAAGTCGATTCCGGGGCTCGAAAGCGCGGAGATGATGCGGCCTGGGTACGCGATTGAGTACGACTCGATTGATCCCACGGAACTCAAGCGCACGCTGGAAACGAAAAAGATTGCCGGACTGTTTCTCGCGGGGCAGATCAATGGGACGTCGGGGTACGAAGAAGCGGCGTGCCAGGGAATCATGGCCGGGATTAACGCGGCGCTGAAGGTGAAGAAAGAGTCTCCGCTGGTGCTCGACCGCACGGAAGCTTACACGGCCATTCTGATCGACGATTTGATTTCGAAAGGCACCAAAGAGCCTTACCGGATGTTTACTTCGCGCGCGGAGTTCCGCTTGCACCTGCGGATCGACAACGCCGACCGGCGGCTTACTCCGCACGGACGGCGGGTGGGGCTGATCTCGGATGAAGCGTGGGCGGAATTCGAGGCGAAACAGCGGCGGCTGGAGGAAATGAAGCAGGTGCTGGAGAGGACGAAAGTGACGGGGGAGATGGCAGAGGAGATCGAGCGGGCCCCACTCGATCTAGCTTCCGCTGTTGGGCAGCCTTTGGCGCAACTGCTTAAGCGGCCTGAGATTACCATCGAGCAAATGGCGCCGGCTCTCAAGGACCTCGTGCCGCGGTTTTTTGAAAGAAACTCCTTGGCGAGCACGGCGTCCTCTGCGGTTGATCTTTCTGCGGTTGATTCTGCTCCGGTTCATCTTTCATCGGAAATCCGCAACGAGCTCAAGTCGGTCGAAACTGAGATTAAGTATGCTGGATACCTCGACCAGCAGCAGCGCGCTATCGAACGGCTGAAGAAGGCTGAGCAGCGCCGCATTCCGGATTGGTTCGATTACCGCGCAGTCAGCGGGTTGTCGCGCGAAATGCAGGAGAAACTCGGGAAAGTCGTCCCGCAGACGCTCGGCCAGGCCTCGCGCATTCCGGGCGTGACACCGGCGGCCGTGTCGCTGATCAATGTTTATATCGAGATCCAGGCGCGACGGCGGGAACAGGGCGCGGCGCTGTAGCCCGCGGCGGCTAAAAGCAGCTTGCCGAGCTGCATCAGCGGTCCGCCAAGCAAAGGCGGGATGCTCAGGCAGCGAGGCAAGAACCCTGCCAAAAGTCGAATCGGCCTTATTTTTCAGCGTGATACAAAAGAATGGAGGGAGGGAAACGGGAATTTTCGGGAGACTGTCAGGGTAATGTGTAACAGGACCGATTACCTCTGTAATTACAGAATCTTCTAGCCATTTACCCCCGATTATGTACAATTTAGGTGCGTCTGATCTTTGCGGCTGTTCAGCAGTACCCCGCTCTAAAGCGTGACCTGCCTGCACTATCCTGCGAGTTCCAGCGCACACTTCAACCCAAAAGGAACACAGCAACATCATGGAAACCGGAACAGTAAAGTGGTTTAACGATGCCAAGGGCTATGGTTTTATCAGCCGCCAGAATGGCGAGGACGTTTTTGTCCATTTCTCCGCCATCCAGGCAAACGGGTTTCGCAGCCTGCAGGAAGGTCAACAAGTTCAGTTCGACGTCGTGAAAGGCCCCAAGGGCTGGCAGGCAGAGAACGTCAAAGGCGTCTAGGCCACAACCAAAATTCGGAAAAAGAAGGCGGCCGGCAAGGCCGCTTTTCTTTTTGGTAATCAGGCTGGATTGCTGGCCTGCTCGGCTTCGGCGACCGTCCCGTAGAAACGAAAAAAACTTTCCACCCGAGTGACTTCGAGAGCGTGGTGGATCCGCTGATTCACGCCCACCAACCCCAGACTGCGTCCATCTTTTTGTCGCACGACATAGGCGCCGACGAGCGCTCCAATCCCCGACGAATCCGCCAGTGGGACATTCGTGAAGTCGAGGATGAGCGTGCGCGAGTTGTCGGCGCGCAACTTGGATTGAAAGCCGAATAGATTGAGAAGTGTCAGTGGTCCAGAAAGGCGCAGGATGCGGATTCCCTCCCGCGACCCGGTAAGATCCTCGATATGCAACGGCTGATCGGGCATGGCAGAAATGTTAACGACGAATTATACGGCAAATGTTAAAAACAGGTTAATTCCGGAGCTGAGGTTTCGCCTGCGCCGAGATTCTTCGCCTCTGCGGCGGGGGCTCCCGGCGCCACGCCTGACTGCGGAGCTGCGCTCCGCTTGGACGGGCGAGGGCGCCCGTCCCCACACTTTTTACTCTCCGCCTACAGTGAGTCCGTCGATGCGGATCGTGGGCGAGGCTACGCTGCCGCGGAATTCCAGGTCGCTGCCTATCTCGGAAATATTGCAGAACATGTCTTTGAGATTGCCGGCTACGGTGATCTCTTCGACGGGATAGGCCAGTTCGCCGTTGACGATCCACATGCCGGAGGCCCCGCGAGAGTAGTCGCCGGTAACTAAGTTTGCGCCGTGACCGAGAAACTCGGTTACATAGAGGCCGTCTTTGATCTCCGCGATTATCTGGTTCGGCGTCTTCGTTCCCGGCTCCAGGAAGTAATTTCCCGGGCCGATCCCCGGCGTTCCGGCGAGTCCGCGAGATGCGTTGGCCGTGGTCTCGAGTCCCAGCTTCTTCGCTGTGTACGTATTCAGCAGATACGATTTCAGAATTCCGCTTTCAATTACTACGGTGCGGCGCGTGGGAATGCCTTCACCATCGAAGGGCGTGGTGCCGAAACCGCCGGGCATGGTGCCGTCATCGATGACGGTGACGTTTGCTCCGGCAATTTTCTGCCCGAGTTTGCCCGCCAGGAAAGAGGCTCCGCGATAGACCGAGTCTCCGTTCACGCCCTCGAAAATATGTTCGAGCATGGAGCTTGCGACCATGGGATCGAGCACCACCGGCACATGCGCGGTCTTCACCTTGCGCGCGCCCAGGCGTCGCAGGGTGCGGCGCGCCGCTTCTTTTCCCACCTGCTCCGCCGAGTCGAGTTTCGCCAGGCTGCGCGCGACAGAATACCAGTAATCGCGCTGCATGCCACCGTTCGCGTCTTGCGCGATGGGCACAACCGCGACCGAACAGTACGACCGACGGTATTCGCCGACAAAGCCGTGAGAATTCGCCAGCACTTTTCTGCCGGTCGCGGCGTCGAACGATCCGCCCTCGGAGTTCTTGATGCGGGGATCGGCGTCGAGCGCGGCCTTTTCGGCGCGGCGCGCGTACTCAATGCGCTCGGGGCCGGGCAGCGAGTAAACGTCCTCGTGATAGAGATTGAGGTCGCCGGAGAGCGATCCGAGCTTGGCAGCTTCGGGGATTCCGGCGTGCGGATCTTCAGAACAAATCTTCGCCAGTTCGAGCGCGGACTTTAACATGCGCTCGATGCCGGCGGCGGAAAAATCGCTGGAATAGGTGCTGGCCGCGCGCTGTCCGAAGAAGACGCGCACGCCAATGGCGCGCGAGCCCGACTCCTTCAGGGTTTCGACCTGGCCGAGGCGCACCACGGTGGAAAATTCGTCGCCTTCGCGGACGACACACTCGGCCGCCGTTGCGCCGCCGTCTGTGGCGCGGCGGACGACGTCGGTGGCGATTTCCTTGAGATCGGTTACGGGTTTCGTTTCGCTGGTTTCTAGTGTTGTGGTCATTTTGAAAAATATTGCAGAGGTCAGAGGTCAGATTGCAGAGGTCACTGTGTGAATTTTCACCTTTGCGATCCGACCTCTGACCTCCGCAATTCTCTTACTGCATGAATCCGCCGGTTTCGCGTTTCGCGGTGCCGCCGACGGTCAGGCGGTCGATTTTAATGGTCGGGATGCCGACGCCGACTGGAACGGCCTGTCCATCTTTGCCGCAGGTGCCGACGCCTTCATCGAGTTTCAAATCGTTGCCGACCATCGAAACCCGCGTCAGCACATCGGGCCCGTTGCCGATCAGGGTTGCGCCCTTGATTGGGGCGGTGATCTGTCCGTTTTCGATGAGATACGCTTCCGACGCCGAGAAAACAAATTTGCCGTTCGTGATGTCGACCTGTCCGCCGCCGAAGTTCACCGCGTACACGCCATTCTTTACCGAACGAATGATGTCTCCGGGATCGTCTTGCCCGGCGAGCATGTACGTGTTCGTCATGCGCGGCATCGGAATATGCTCATAGCTCTCGCGGCGTCCATTACCCGTGTCGGCGAGGCCCATCAGCTTCGACGAAAGTTTGTCGCTGAGATATCCCTTCAGAATTCCATTCTCGATCAGCACGGTCTCTTGCGTGGGTTGGCCTTCGTCGTCCACGTTCAAGGAGCCGCGGCGCCACGGCATGGTGCCGTTGTCGACCACGGTGCACTTTTCGCTGGCCACTCGTTTACCGATCAGGCCGGCGAATGCCGACGTCTTCTTGCGATTGAAGTCGGCCTCCAACCCATGGCCCACGGCTTCGTGCAGCAGAACGCCGGGCCATCCCGGGCCGAGCACGACTTCCATGTCTCCGGCGGGAGCTTCGCGGGCGTCGAGTTGCAGAATGGCCTGGCGCGCGGCCTCTTTGGCAAAGAACTCGGGAGTTTTGTCGCCAAAAAAGAAGTTGAGCGCGACGCGCCCGCCGCCGCCGGAGGTGCCGCGGCCCGAACTCGCGTCGGTCTTCGCGATGCAGGAAACATTCACGCGCGCCAAGGGCTGCGAGTCTTCCGCAAACGTGCCGTCGGAGCCGACCACCAGGATGGTCCTCAGTTCGTCGGCATAGCTGGCGCGTACTTCCTTGATCCGCGCATCGTATCCGCGAGCGGTGCGATCGGCGCGCATCAGCAATTCAACCTTGGCGGTAATGTCGGCGTCCACTGAAGGCAACGCCACGGGATACAAGCTGCGGGCCGGCTTCTGCTGGAATCCGGCGACCGTCGTCTTGGCGGGCGCGCTCGCGATCAGCGCCGCGGTGCGGGCGGCATGAAGAATCCGTTGCGGAGAAAGATCGTCGGTGTAAGCATACCCGGTGCGCTCGCCGGAAACGACGCGCACGCCGCAGCCTGCGGAAATTCCCTGCGAGGCGGACTTCACCAGCGACTCATCCACCATCAGCGAGGTCGAGGTCAGGTATTCGAAATAAAGGTCGGCATAGTCGCCGCCCGCCGAGAGCGCGGCGGCCAGATAAGTCTCAAGATCGTGATTCGTAAGCCCGTAGTGGGCGAAGAAGAAGCGTTGTTGGTTGGCAATCACCATATTTTGATGCCCTTGGCTTTGCAAACGACTCGCGCGGCTATTGCATTATCCTATGAGCGGAACATTGTCAGAACCGGCAGGCTGCGGAAAAGCTGGGTTTTGACTTTGTTTTGAAGTGGCGCGGGCGCCCTCGCCCGCGGCTTTTGATTTTGGGTGACGCAGCCGGGTGGCCCACACCGACCTCAGGCTTGTTGGGGAGTGGAGGCAGTAAGTAACCACCAAGAGTTGCTGGCAAACAGGGGGCGGAACGCTTCATCAAACTTTTCAAGATTGTTCTTCAGCCAACCAAATTGTTGCGGCCAAGTCACCTCGTCATATGGATCAACTGAATTAAACAACACAATGCGACAGGCTTTCCTGTCGGGCAGTTCACGCCAGTCCAATGGCGATCCGACGGTCGTCTCAATGGAGTGCTTTTCCTTGAGAAGTTCATTGAAAATAGTTTTCGCATTTTCGTGACCGATATACAGTTCGACCCCGATCTTTTTTTCTCTGGTTATTATAAGAGCGGTGGTATTTGCGAGGCTGGTGCCAATCCCGAAACTATACCAATGGTCGCGGGACGGCTTTTGAGGACGAAGTTTGCTCCCGTGTTCCTGCAGGTAGGAACGAAATGCAGTCCAATATTTTATGCGCAGGATTTGCGCCGGAGTTCCTTCGTCGCCCGTCGCTAAGGTTTCCGCCGCTTGGCGGACTGTGGTCTCCCAATCGTTAGGCTTGCACACTACATTAAAGCGCGGTGCTGCGGGTGAATCGCCGATCTTCCAGAGCTCGATTTCGAGACCGAAGAAGCGGGCCGATTTATTGGCCATCTGATTCAGCCAATCGAGAGCGGCCCGATGTTCTTCTGTAAATTTTGCCGATATCCAAACTATCGTGCTAGCTCGTAAACCAGAGGCATAGGTCAATAATTGACCGAGATGTTTATGGTCAGTCTTCTCGATTTGGTTTTCGACGACAACCCAACTGTCTTTCTCCGCAGTGTTCTTGCAAAGAATATCTGCGCGAAACGGGCCAACGTCTTTTTCCTGAGCTTCTAGCTCCAAGTCGATACCAAGGGTTTCACCCAAAATCTCAAGATTTTCCGGTTGCGCCAGCCACGGCGTGAAGTGTTCGGCCTCGTTTGTCCAGACGGCGCGCAAGTCCACACGCTCGATGCGCCCGAGTTTTTCCATTTCAAAACCCTCCACAGCGAGTCTACTATCACTACAGAACTGAACGTTAAGAGCTTTTCAAGCTCTGGAGAGAGTCTCGTCTAAGCTCTGTTTGGGCGGGGTCTTCGACCTCTTTCATCACAAATATCCGGTGTGCACCATCACAGACATCGAACCGCCCGTCGGCAACAATGGAGATCGACCTGTGTGCCAGGGCCGAGGTGCGCCCGTTTCTCAGGGGACGGCCCCTCGAAGCATGGCAGGCCCATGCTGTATTAACTCTTTGATAAACAAAAGTAGAGGATAATGAAGGGGGCAAGGGCGTGTCATCAAATTGGACTTAGGGAAGTTCTGATTAAGTCCCCGGGGTCCTCCGTGTACGCCCTGTGCACCCTGTGGTTAATGCCCTTTACCGACACTTAATCAGAGTTTCCTTAGTGCAAACAAGGGTTAGCCGTATCCCCAATTCGATCTTTGACAAAAACAGCGAATTCCGTACGAGCTTGGCGGACACCGTTCCCGCTAACCCTATGATAATACTAGAGGCCAAAATGCTAACCCGTTATTTTTGAATACTTTACCGCTAACAAATTTAGAATCAATACTTTAACTGAAAATTGTGGGGGGGGCGGGGGGTACAAAAAACAAAGCGAAACGTAGCAACCATCCAACCATGCTCCGGAGAAACCAATAAGGGGAAACCAAACATCGTCACCGCCCAACGATCACTGACCAACGATCACCGACCTCATCCCTTACGCGGTAAAGAATCGACTCATGACCCCAGACTCCCTCAGCCAGATGCTCGCAGACTTCCTCGACGGCGCACGTGCCGCGGTTGTGGTGGAAGACGGCGCCATCGCGTTCGATCTGGCGGAGTCGAAATATTCGGTTTCCGGCGAGTACCACAAATGCCTGCTGCATCTGTGGTCGAGCGAGCGGAATTTCGTGCGGCGCGTGCTGGACGCGGAAGTGAAGGCCACGACGCTCCGGTTGCAGGTGCAGCGCATGGGGCAGAATCGCCCCACCCGGCTGGACTTCTGCCGCGATCGCGATCAGCGCTCGCTCGCCGCGCGACGGGCGGCGCGCGTTGCCTACGAGCCTCGCCTGCGCCGGGCGCTGGAGAGAAATTTTCCCGGCTGGACCGTGGTCCGGCTCACCACCAGCGTGGATCTCGAACACTCCTTCGGTCCGGCCTACCTGCGTGGCTTGCTGCGCCAGGGACAGCGGGCCCTGGCCATCGTGGGAGTGAACGACCAGGAAACGCAATCGACCGTCGACGGCGCGCTGACCGTCGGAATACTTTGGCTCGAGGCGTGCCGTCTGGCGCAGCAGGAACGCCGCATAGTCGAAGGCCTGGCGATGGTTGTGCCGAAGGGCATGGCTACTCTTACCCGGCAGCGTATGGCGCATCTCCATCCAACGGCGGCGAAGTGGCATTTGTACGAATTCGACCAGCCGGAGGATGCGTGCGCAGCGGTGGATATCGGCGATCGCGGCAATCTGGCAACCCGGTTGGTGCATTCGATCGATGAAGGCTTGGCGCGCGAACGCTTTGCGGAGTCCATCGCGCGCATTCAGGCCATTCTGCCGCCATCGGAAGTCGTGGTGCTCTCGCCCGCGTTGATTTCATTCCGGCGGCATGGCCTTGAATTCGCCCAGGCGCGGATTGCGCATGATCCGCGGAACTTTCAGAGCAGCGAGGAAATCGCTTTCGGGGTGGGGCCGGAAGAACGCGTTCTCGACGCGGAGAACGAAACGCAGTTTGCCGATCTGGTGCGGCTGGCGGCGGCCGTCCGACACAAGGACGGTCCGAAGAACCACGCGTTGTGGCGGATGCATCCCGAGCGCTGGCTGGAATCGCTGGTCGCCCGGAACATCGCGGCGCTCGACGGGCGGCTGCGGCCGGAATTTGTGTATGCCCAGGTGCCCGCGTTCGCCGCGGCGGATCGAGCGATGATTGACATTCTGGCCGAGACGCGCGAGGCGCGCCTGGCCGTCATCGAACTCAAAGCCGACGAGGATATCCACCTTCCCCTGCAGGGCGTGGATTACTGGTCGCGCGTCGCCTGGCACCAGAGCCGCGGCGAGTTTGCGCAATTCGGTTATTTTCCCGGATGCGAGATCTCAGCGCAGAAACCCCTGCTCATGCTGGTCGCGCCCGCTCTGCACGTGCATCCCACAACCGATACGATCCTGCGCTATCTGTCGCCGGAGATCGATTGGGAAGTGCTGGGAATTGACGAGCACTGGCGGGAAGGGATACGGGTTGTGTTCAGGAAGAGGCCGCCGCGCACGCCGGCTTGGGCGGCGATTCCGGCGTGAAAGCTTTTCACCGCCGAGACGCCGAGAGCGCCGAGAAAACCTTTTTTGAGTTTTTGAATTTGGCCGGAGACTCTATCGGCATGCTCGGCGTCTCGGCGGTGAACAGATTTTCACGCGGGAAGAATCGGAGGCGGGCGATTCCAGTTCGCTCCGCTGGCTCAGATTCCGATGCTCTTCCGCAGCATGACCAGTTGTCCGAGGTGATACGCGTTGTGATCGGCCACTAGCAGCGCCTCGCGCAAAACCGTTTGCCCGTTGCCCCAAGGGATCCGGGCATAGAGATCGATTCTTCGGTCGGCGACGAGCCGCTCCATCGCCCGCAGGTCTCCCCTGAATGCGGCCATACTCGCGGTCCATGCCTTCTCGTGCGAAGGAGCTTCCGAGGCAGGCCAGTAGCCTTCGGGCCATTTCGGAGAGACATGCTTCGAGTTACGGCTGAACTCCAGAATGTCCCATTGGCCGAGGCGCAGGTGCTCGAGCAGCATCCATGCGGTGTGAGGGAAGTTTGCAACTTTGACTCCGGCGAGTTGCACGGGCCAATCACCCATGGCAGCGTCGAAGTTGACGTGTGCCCCACCGCCTTTCAGCAAGTAGAGCAAGTGGTCGCGAAGGGGTTGATCGAGAAGTGCAGGTCGCGCTGCGGCTTTTTTGTTCGACTTAGACTTGGTCGATGTTCTGGTCTTTTTCGTCATAGTGATGCCATTTTACGAGGGCGGAAGCTCATTGAGAAGCTCGGGCGTCATTCCGCCGGCTTCGGGTGCATTTCGCTTTCCGGCGCTTCGCCTTTGTAAACACGTCCGATTCCCCGCACCAGGCGCCGCATCGGCAGCTCTCCCCGGGCATCGGCAAAGAAGATTTCGCCCGCGCGGATTCCGCGATAGCACCAGCGCTTCAGGATCGCGAGGTGCTCCATACGCTCGATCGCGCTGCCTGGCTTGCAGCCAGGAAATTCCGCCAGCGCGGCCTGGATGCGGGCTTCCATGGATTGGGATTTAGTGTGCTCCGCGCCGGAGATCGGAAACTCCAGCGGCCCGGCGATCGCGCCGCCGTCGACGCGGAACAAGGCGACGCTCTCCGGCTGCCGGGACTTCGGCACGAACTTCTGCACGATTATGGCGTGCAACTGGTCAATCCGGCGGACGAACTCCGGCAGTTGCTGCAGCACGGGAGTGAGTTTGTCGAGCCGTGCATGAATGGCGGCGGCCGTCTCGAATTCCATCTTCGCCGAGGCGTCATCGCGCTCCGCCGAAATCTGCCGCTTCAGCGATTCGCCGCGCGAGTCCAGGAAATCCTCGACCCGCACCACTTCGGCGCGGTATTCGTCATCGGTACAGCCGCGAAAGCAGGGCGCCAAACACATCTTCATTTCGGAATAAACGCAGCCGGGAAATTTCGGGTCGGGATGGAGGTCTTCCACGCAGCGCCGCATCTTAAAGAAGTCGAGCGCATCGTTCATAAACTTTTCCGCCGCTACCCGCGAAGCAAACGGCCCGTAGTAGAGATTCCTGCCGGAAATTCGTCCCAGCCGTGTCGTGATCGAAGCGCGGGGAAATTCGTTTTCCAGATGCAGCTTGACCAGGGGAGCGAAGCGCAGCCGCAGGCGATTTGAGTAGGTCTTGGGGAAAGCGGCGCGCAGGACTTGATAGAGCACGAATCCCGATTCGAAATCGGAGCCGGTCAGCGTGTATTCGATCCAGCGAACGCGATCCCGCAGGTTGAGGCGTTTGGTTCGCTCTTCCGGGGCGGAAAGCAAACGCTGCAAACGGCGGCGCAGGTTCGCGGTTTTGCTGACGTAGGGCTCGGAGTGTGCGTCCTCACCGCGCAGGAGAAACACAGCGGGAGCGGCAGCTACGGCGGAGAAGACCTCGGCGTCAGCTTCCGGCCGGAACTCGATGCGTTCGGTCAGCACTCTGAGATTGTAGAGGAGGTCAGAGGTTAGAGGTCAGATTGCAGAGGTGAAGCAAGGCGGCTCGCACCTCGAAGGTTCCATCGGAATTCTCTTTTGAGCACGCGCTTTGGAACGCGCCGCTCATTACCTCTACCCCTGCAATCTGACCTCTCACCTCTGACCTCATCCGAAGCTCGCGCTCTTGAACTTTACCCGGAAGTCATCCCCTTCCATCTTCACGATGCGGCACATCTCGTGGAGGCGCGAACGCATGCGCTCGCCGATTCGGTCACCGAGAGTATCATCGCGGGCCGCCGCCCGAGCAGTTGCAAAAGACTCAGAGACCCTCGGCGCGTCGGGGTCAACAACGCGTGCGGCTGGCTCGTCCGCGAAGTTAGTCGTGATAATCGTGGTCAGGTTTTCGTTGTAGCGCGTGTTTAGGATCAAGCGCACCGTATCCCACCGCCACTCCGTCGGTCTCACCGACCCTAGATCGTCCAGTACCAACACTTCGGTTCTAAACACTGGCTGGAGCAAACCGAGCTCTGTGGCTTGCACCGAAGGGTTGTATGAGTCCTGGATCTGTTTCAACAGGTCGGCGTAGTCATAGAAAACGCACTCGATTCCTTTCTCGCGTATCAATGCTTTCGCGATCCCGACCGCCAGGTGCGTTTTCCCCCGCCCAGCTTTGCCCACCAGCAACAGACCCGCCTTATTCACCGGGTACTCTTCAACGAACCTGTACGCTGCCAAGCGAGCGGGCGCGAGACGCAGGTGCGATCCCTCAAATTCGAAGTTCGACAGCTCACAGTGCTCATATCTCTTCGGAATTCGCGCCGCCGCGATCATGGCGCCGCCGCGTGCCCGCAGCTGGCAATCGCAGCGCGTCACGCCGCGCTCCGGCGCACCCGGAACCGGCTTCCATCCTGAGCCCGCACAGAGGGGGCAAACTTCGGCTGCTGTTTTCATGTTTGTGTAATTAATCCTTACTTAGAACTCTACTTAGAACTCTGCACCCGAACCCGGCTGCGCCGCAACTCGAAACCGTTTCCTTTCTGTGCACATCTCTGTGCACATCCTGTGGAGACGAGCGGCGGGTTGTGGAGAACCGAGGAGAACAGAGGAAAACTGCCGTGCCGCAAGTCGCAGACGAAGATCGCAGACAAGGAGTGAACACGAACTGGCACTTTCGTCGCATTCTTCAATTACTACACACAGCCGCTCGCCTTAGTTGTCAAAACCGGTAACCGGCACGTGTTTCCCATTGACAATCCCGTCGTACGGAGGAAAATTGCCATCGCCGGTGCTCGCGCCTTGAGCTTTCCTCCCCGGCTGATGCGCGGGAACCGACAATGACTAGTGTCAGGAGAGAGCATGAACAAAGCTGATCTGGTTGACCGGATCGCCGGAGCCTGTGGCATTTCAAAGGCGCAGGCGACGACCGCGATCGACACCACCGTGGACAGCGTTACCGCTGCCCTTCGAAAAGGGGACCGGGTAGCCTTGATCGGATTCGGCACGTTTTCCGTCTCGCAGCGCAAGGCCCGCAATGGCCGAAACCCGCAGACGGGTGCCACCATCAAGATTGCTGCTCGTAGAGTCGCCAAATTCACTCCCGGAAACGAACTCAAGAAAGTGGTCAATAAAGGCAAGTAGGGGCCCCAGAGTTTTTGCATGCGAGCGAGACGGCAGGGGGTCGGCCCTGCCGCTTTCGTTTTTCAGGTGTCAGGTCTTAGGTGCCAGGTCCCAGGTTCTGGATTCCAAACTGAGAAGACGAGAGGTTTTCCTGAGACCTGACACCAGTCGTTGGTCGTTAGTCGTCTGTCGTTCGCTGTCCGCAATGCTTGCGGCGGTTTCGTCGTTGGCCGGGCTCGCTAACGACAGACGACTAACGACCAACGACCAATCCTGCCTTGCTGAATCCTTTCTAACTCCTGTAGAATCTAATGTCTGAGTCGAAGATTCGGAACTGACATGAAAACAGCTATCCATCCCAACTACAGCGAGATCCGCGTGCATTGCGCCTGCGGGAACGCGTTTATCACTCGCTCTACCCACAAGGGCGACATCGGCGTAGAAATCTGTTCCGCCTGCCACCCATTCTTTACCGGCAAGCAGAAGCTCATGGACACCGCCGGGCGCGTGGAGCGCTTCCGCCGCAAGTACGCCAAGAGCGACGCCGCGAAAGCGGAAGCGGCGAAGAAGTAATTTCTGCGCTGAAACGCGCATTCTTGAAAGCCTCCCCTGCGGGAGGCTTTACTTTTTGAACCCGTCGCGCGCTAGAGGCGGCTCAGCGTGGCTGTAGCTTGCCCGTGTGGGGACGGGCGACCTCGCCCGTCCAAGCCGAGCGCAGCTCGGCAGCTGCCTGCGGCCACAGCCACTCTGGACTCGCTATAGCTTCGCCAGGAAAAGAACGTAGAATCAAACTGTGCAAAAGTTCTGGGACAACGCGAATGCAGCGCCGGAGGGGACGGGCGCGACGCCCGTCCCCACACCGGCACGGGTGTTTCCGGCGGCCTTGAAGATTGGGAACGTCACGATCTCCCCCGCCACCGTGCTCGCGCCCATGTCCGGCGTCACCGACACCGTCTTCCGCCGCTTCATCAAGCGCCTCGGCGGATGCGGCCTGATCATGACCGAGTTCACCTCGGCCGACGGCGTGCTGCGCGACCAGCGCGTCCGCGGACGCTACCTTCACTTCTACGAAGACGAGCATCCTGTCTCGGCCCAACTCTTCGGCAGCAGCCCGAGCGTGCTGGCCGATGCCGCGCGCCTGGTGGAAGACCTCGGCTTCGACCTCGTCGACCTGAACCTGGGCTGCCCCGCCAAGAAAGTCGTGAAGTGCAACGGCGGCTCGGGCCTGCTGCGCGATCTGCCGCTGATCCGGCAAATTTTCGAAGCGGTGCGCGCCGCCGTGAAGATTCCCTTCACCGTGAAATTCCGCGCCGGATGGAACGACGATGAAATCGTCTGCGTCGAACTGGCGCGCATGGCCGAAAGCTGCGGCCTGGGCGCGGTTGCGCTGCACGCCCGCACGCGTGAGCAAGGCTACAGCGGGAACGCACGCTGGGAATGGATCGCCTCCGTCAAGCAGGCAGTTAAGATGCCGGTGATCGGCAATGGCGACATCCGCTCGCCCGAAGACGCCTGCGCCATCGTCGCCCAGACCGGATGCGACGCCGTGATGATCGGCCGCATGGCCCCGGCGAATCCGTGGATTTTTCGACAGATTGAGCAGTATGTAAGTGTGGGGACGGGCGACCCTTCGACAAGCTCAGGGCAGGCTCCCGCCCGTCCAGCGGAGCGAAGCTCATCAGAAAAAGAAAAAATATATGACGAACCCACCGAAGCCGACCGCTACCAGATGATCCGCACCTACTTCCAAATGCTGCTGGAAGAAGAAATGCCCGGAGCGGAAGGCAAGATGAAGCAGTTCGCGTCGTGGTTCACGCACGGCGTGCCCGGAGGCGCGGCGCTCAGAAAGGCGATTTACGAGGCTAAGAGCGGGGCGGAGATACTGGGACGGGTGGAAGAATTCTTCGAAGCGAAGCTTCCCGCGAGTGCACCCGTCATTTCGACCTAGGATCTCGACCTAGGATCGCGGGAGAATGCAGCGGGGCTTCGCCCCGCCGGACGGCCGAGGCGGCCGTCCCTACGTGAGCTTGGCTAGTCCCAGCCTTCTCCGCTCCCCGCGTTCCACATATCCCCAGGGCGTGGCGTCATCGTGCGTGAACACCGTTAGCCATCTCTCCGGGATCGCCTGCGCGTAGTACTTCTTCCGGCTCTCGATGGTTTCGAGCGGAAACAGATCAAACGCCATCACCCAGGTTACGTCGAGATGGGCTGAGGTCGGAATCAGATCGGAGATGTAGCACGCCGTCTTTTTGTCGTTGCCCCCGTTTTCGTTGCCCCCGCCACTCTCGATTATCACCGCCTGCATATTCGCCGTGTGCCCCGGAAAAACCTTGACCGAGATGCCGGGTGAAAGCTCCAGATCGCCGTTCAACAACTCCATTTGGCCGGTCTCCAGCAGCGGATCGTAATTCGGGCTCATATAGCTGATGGCGTCGCGCTCCAGTTGCAGGCGGCCATGCTCCCATTCTTTTTCCTGCACGTAATACTTGGCGTTCGGAAACGTCGCCACCACCCGATCGCCGCGCCGCACCGTATTCCATCCACAGTGGTCAAAATGCAGGTGGGTATTGATGACGATGTCGATATCCTCCGGCGCTACTCCGGCGGCGTGCAGGTTGTCGAGCAGTTTGGCCGGCTGTTTGTAGATCTGCACCATCCTTTCGGGTAGTTTGTTGCCAATGCCAGTTTCGATGAGGATGTTTTTCTTGCCGGTGCGCACGAGCAGCGAATTCAGTCCCGCGTCGAGCCGGTTCTGCGCGTCAGGCGTGACCTTCTTCGACCACATGGTCTTCGGAACGACGCCGAAAAAGGCTCCGGCGTCGAGGAAGTAGGTTCCATCGGAGACAACGGTTAGTTCGAAATCGCCTAGAGTTGTTCGATGCATAAGAAAAGCTATCAGCTCTCAGCTGTCAGTAAAATCTCACGTCCGCCGAGAACTGATAGCTGACAGCTGAGAGCTGACAGCTGACAGCTTCTACTTCAATTCCTTATTCCAAAAATCTTCCATCATGTGGAACAACTGCGTGCGCGAGGCTGTCCCCGCAATCCCATGTGTCTTATTCGGATAGACCATCAGCCGGAACTGTTTCCCCGCCCGGATCAGCGCGTCGGTCATCTGGATTGTATTCTGGAAGTGTACGTTGTCATCGCTGGTCCCGTGCACCAGCAGCAACGAACCGCGCAGATTGCTGGCCGCGCTGACGATCGAATCGTCGTAGGCGCGAGCGTTGTCCTTGGGCAGACCCATGTAGCGCTCGGTGTAAATCGAATCGTAGTCGCGCCAGCTGGTCACTGGAGCAACCGAGATTCCCGCCTTGAAGCGGTCGGAGTGGGTCAGCGCGTAGAGCGTCATCGAACCGCCGTTCGACCATCCCCAGATCGCGGTGCGAGAGCGATCGAGCTGCGGAAACTGCGCATACAACTGGTCGAGCGCCGTGAGCTGGTCTTTCAGCTCGACCGGGCCCGACTGCAGGCGGATCGTGGCCGAAAATTTCTTTCCGCGATTCGGGGTCCCGCGATTATCGACCGAGAAAATAGCGAAGCCTTCGTTCGCCAGAATCTGGTGGAACAGCGCCGTGGTTCCATCCCATGCATTCTGCACGGTCTGCGCGAACGGGCCGCCATAGATGTTCACGATCAATGGGATAGGAATCTTCTGGTCTGCATCGGCAGGTCGCGGTAGTATCAGCTCGCCATACAACACCGTGCCGTCAACTGTTTTGAATTCCAGGGGCTGCGGCGCAATCGGGTCGTAATCCGCCATGCTGCGCCCTTCCCAGATTTTGTGGCAGGGACCGCCCGCCGCGCACACCGAAATCCGCGGCGGCGTCAGCGTCGCGGAATGCGTTTCCACGAAATGCTTGCCGTCATCGGTGAAGCTCGCCTCATAGTTGCCTTCTTCCGACGAAATGCCTTGCATCCCCGAGCCGTCCAGCTTCACGGAAAAAAGCTTCTCTTGTCGTGGATCCCCTTTATTGGAGGTGAAGAAAACCGTGCCCGATGCGTCGTCCACCCCGCTGATCGCGATCACCTCATAGTCCCCGGCTTCGAGCTGGCGTTCGAGTTTGGCATCGGAGGCCAGTGGGTCTGACGCGTTGAAACTGTAGAGATAAATGTGGGTGTGGCCGTCGCGCCAACTGGTCCACAGAAAGCGGTCGCCCGATTTCAGTATGCGAAAGTCGTCGTTGACGTTTACCCACGCATCTGGAGCCGATTCGGTCAGCACTTTGCGCGCCTTCCCCGACTTCGCGTCGATGAAATAAAGATCCATCACGTCCTGCTTGCGATTCAGGACCTCCGCCCAAGCCCAGCCTTCGCGAATCCAGCCGAAACGCGGCACATAGGTGTCATCGTCGTCGGTGAGTTTGATCCAGCGCACCTTGCCGCCGTTGCTGCCCACCACTCCCAAACGCACGCTGGGATTCGGATCCCCAGCCTTGGGATATCTTTCCCGCTCGACCCGGGGATGCGTCGGCAACCAGTCGGTGATGGGATAGGTCGGCACCCGAGTCTCATCCATCTGCAGAAAAATGATTTCTTTTCCTTCCGGCGACCAGAAGAAGTTGCTGCGCACCGCCAGTTCTTCAGCGTAAACCCAGTCCACTTTGCCGTTCAGGATGTTGTCTTCTTTTTCCTTGGCTTTATCTCTATCCTTGTCTTTCTCTTTCTCCTCGTGCGTCAGCGGGCGTTCGCCTTCCGCACCCGAGACCGGATGCACGTAAAGATTGTGCTTGCGCACGTAAGCGAGCCGCTTGCCGTCCGGCGAAAACTTCGGGTCTAGGCTTGGGTCTGGCGACGACGTAAGCTGCACCGCCGTCCCCGTATCCAGGCTGTAATACCAGAGCTGTCCCTGGGAATCGAAGAGCAGGTATTTGGAATCGGGCGACCACGTGTAGGCGGCGACGTGATAGCGCGTCACGCGCTCTTTCTCGCGCTCGTCACGGATCTTGCTCATGGGAGGAGAAAGTTGCGCCAGCTTGGTCTCGCCGACCAGAATTTTTTTCTCGCCCGTCACCGCGTCCACATACCAGAGCTCGCCGCGCTCGCCAGTATCATCGCGCTGCACGAACGAAACCTTGCTGCCGTCCGGACTCCACTGGATCGTCTCCGGGGCGCGTCCAGTGACTCCGCCCTCGGCGAAGATCTGTTCAATCGTGAGTCGCTTCGGCGCAGCGGTCTGAGGCGCGGTGTTTTGGGCACGTGCCGCGGAAAGCAGAACCAAGAGGTTGATGGAGAATACGAGAAGAAGTTTTTTCACGAATGCACTCCGACTTAGCATGAGGTGTGACCCAACGCCGCGCTAGCGGGCAAAGTGAAAAGTGTACAACGTGGAAGGAGTTTGCGTCAGAATCCAGCCCCGGTAGGGGCGAACCAGCTTAGCCCAGCGCTTCAGCGCTGGGAAAAGTAGAGGAAATGTCAAGTCCCGGAGGGACGGCCCAGTTCTCGCGCACACGCTAAAGCCCGCATTCTTGCGGCTCTGACGCCGTGCCCCTCCCAAACCCATTCATGAGACCAGTTTTGCTGGCGAGTCACCGCGCTAGAATCGCCTTCATCTCCACGCGCACCGGATGTATTGCTTCATACGCCGCGATCTCCGCTTCATGTTGCAGCGTCAGACTGATATCGTCCAACCCGTTCAGCAGGCAATGACGCGAGAATTCGTCCATCGCGAAAGTCGCCGCGAATCCTCGTCCGTCTTCCACTCGCAGCGTTTCGAGATCGACCGTCAGCTGATAGTTCTCGATCTCCTTCGAACGACGCGTAAGCTCCGCCACCTGCTCCTCGTTGAGCCGCACCGTCAGCAGGCCGTTCTTCAGGCTGTTGTTGGCAAAGATGTCGGCAAATGACGACGCGATCACCACTCGGAAGCCAAAATCCGCCAGCGCCCAGACGGCATGTTCGCGCGAGGACCCGCAGCCGAAGTTTTTCCCCGCGACCAGAATCGACGCCTTCGCGTAGCGCGGCGCGTCTAGCACAAAATCGCCGGTCTTTTTTACAAACTCTTTCCCGCACTCTTTTCCGTCTCCGGAAAAGCGCCAGTCGTAAAAGAGGAATTCTCCAAACCCCGTGCGTTCAATGCGCTTCAGAAACTGCTTGGGAATGATCTGATCGGTGTCCACATTCACCTTATCGAGCGGGACAACGACCCCGGTGTGCTTGCGAAACGGTTGCATAGTTTAAACCCTTCTGCCAGCCGAACCAGTGGAGCACCGGGCGTCCCCGCCCGGCCTCCATTCTGAGGGCGCAAGCGGGACGGGCGAGACTCGCTCCACCGTCATGACTACTGAAATCGCCATTTCCGAATGTCCGTAAAATGCCCGGCAATCGCCGCGGCCGCCGCCATCATGGGACTCACCAGGTGGGTGCGTCCTCCGCGTCCCTGCCGTCCTTCGAAATTCCGGTTGCTGGTCGACGCGCAGCGCTCTCCCGGTTGCAGGATGTCGGGATTCATGCCGAGACACATCGAGCATCCCGACTCGCGCCATTCAAACCCGGCATCCAGAAAAACGCGGTGCAATCCTTCCTCTTCCGCCGCGTGCTTGATCGCCTGCGAGCCCGGCACCACCATGGCGCGCACTTTCGGATTTACGTGCTGCCCTTTCGCTACTCGCGCCGCCGCCCGCAGGTCTTCTATGCGCGAGTTGGTGCACGATCCGATGAACACCCGGTCCACAGCAATGGCTTCAATTGGCGTTCCGGGATCGAGACCCATGTAGGCGAGCGCTTGTTCCGCCGCACGCCGGTCGGCCTCTTGCGCGAAGCTCTTTAGCTCGGGAACGCACGCGTTCACCGGCACCACCATTCCGGGATTTGTCCCCCAGGTCACGAACGGCGCGAGCGCTGCTGCGTCAATCTCAATCACTCGATCGAACTGTGCTCCGGGATCGCTCGCCAGAGTTCGCCAATACGCAACCGCGTCTTCCCAATCCTTTCCTTTCGGAGCAAAGCGCCGGCCGTTCACATACGCGAAAGTCGTCTCGTCGGGTGCGATTAGTCCCGCTCGCGCTCCCGCCTCGATGCTCATATTGCACAGCGTCATGCGGCCTTCCATCGACAGCGCACGCACCGCATCGCCGGCGTACTCGATCACATGACCGGTGGCGCCATCGGTGCCGATGCGTCCGATGATTCCGAGCGCCAGGTCCTTTGCCGACACGCCCTCGGCCAGCTTTCCGCTCACGTGGATCTGCATCGTCCTCGGTTTTTTCTGCGGCAGGCATTGCGTGGCCAGCACGTGTTCGACTTCCGATGTTCCAATGCCAAAGGCCAGCGATCCGAATGCGCCGTGCGTCGAGGTGTGACTGTCGCCGCAGACAATCGTCATCCCCGGCAGGGTGATGCCGAGTTCCGGGCCGATGACGTGCACAATGCCTTGTTCCGGCGAGTCCATATCAAAGAATGGAACCCCGAACTCGCGGCAATTTTTCTGCAGCGCTTCAATCTGCTTCGCCGCAATCGGGTCGGTGATCGGCAAGCCCCGCGGAGTGGTCGGGACATTGTGGTCGACCGTTGCCACCGTGCGCAGGGGCTGCCGCAGACGCCGGCCATTCGCGCGCAGACCGTCGAAGGCCTGCGGCGAAGTCACTTCATGCACCAGGTGCAAATCGATATAGAGCAGCGCCGACTGCCCTTCGGGAGCAGCGACCACGTGCGCTTGCCAGATTTTCTCAAACAGAGTACGAGGAGGCATATTTGCAGTTTCGCCCATAGTTCTTCGACCGTTCAAGACCGCGAACTCTCGGCGCGGCAGCAGGTGCTGTTCGATAGTCTACCAACGCAGCGGCCTCAAATCTTCGCCTTGGGCTCTTTTTTCTTCGTGCGCTTATGACGAATTCAGAGTTGCTTTGGCCACCGGCAACTGCCGAGCTGCGCTCGGCTTGGACGGCCGGGGGCGGCCGTCCCTCCACAACCCTGGACGGGCGAGGGCGGCCGTCCCTCCACTGGCAGGTTATTCCTGCGGAGGGCGTTTCCGGTTATGATTCAAGCAGTCCATCGAGGAAAACACTGCATGATCAACGGCAAACGTATTGCCGTCGTGCTCCCCGCTTACAACGCGGAAAAGACGCTGGAAGCGACAGTGCGGGAATTGCCCGACCTGGTCGATATTCGCATTCTCGTCGACGACCACAGTTCGGATCGCACCGTCGAAGTCGCCCACCAACTCGGCTTGCGGTCATTCGTGCACAACCGCAACTACGGCTATGGCCGCAATCAGCAGACCTGCTACCGCGAAGCTCTGGCCGCCGGCGCCGACGTGGTCATCATGGTCCATCCCGATTATCAGTACACGCCGCTGCTCGTAACCGCCATGGCGAGCATGATCGCTTTTGGCGTCTATGACGTGGTGCTGGGCTCGCGCATTCTGGGAGGGCGGGCGCGGCAGGGTGGTATGCCGGTGTGGAAATACGTGGCCAACCGATTTCTGACGCTTTTCGAAAACACTTGTTTGGGCGCGAAGTTGTCGGAATATCACACGGGATACCGGGCGTTCAGCCGCACCGTGCTCCAGGAGCTTCCGCTGCTGGAGAACTCGGACGATTTTGTCTTTGACAATCAGATGCTGGCGCAGTGCGTTCACTTCGGCTTCCACATTGGCGAGGTTTCCTGCCCGACGAAATATTTTGCGGAAGCTTCTTCGATTAATTTCCGGCGCAGCGTGCAGTATGGACTGGGCGTATTGCTGACGTCTGTGCAGTTCCGCCTGCAGAAAATCGGGTTGGGACAATTCCGGATTTTCAACCGCAAAGGCCGCTGCCTGGAGCCGGGTCCCGACGCCCGGTATTACAGTCCGAAAGCTACCGAGGGAACGATTAGCGATGGCCGGTCCGGCGGCTAAGGTTGCCAGCTCGGTAGAGGCGCCCCAGCAGGGATAGATAGTGCAAACCTTCCTTGATTCCGGCCTTGCTCTTGCCCGCCTCGCGCGGGCCAAAAGAGAAGGGCACCTCCGTGACCGACTGGATGTTCCCCCGTACCAGGATTTCCAGCAGGATCTTGAATCCCTGGGTTTCCAAGCGGAGATTTCGAATGCAGTCCCGCCGCACCAGAAAGAACCCTGACATGGGATCCTGAACGCGGACCGCCGGTTTCTGGAGCGGCCATGTCAGCCAAATCGCCAGCCGCGATAGCCCCTGCCGCACCGGATGCCAGTTTCGCAGGCTGCCGTGCTCGGCGTAACGGCTGGCCACAGCAACATCCACTCCCGACTCCATCGCTTTCCACAAGTGCGGCAGAAACTCGGGAGGATGCTGCAGGTCGGCGTCAATCACACCCACGATCTCCGCTTCGCTACGCTCCCAGCCGTGGACAACTGCCCCTCCCAAGCCGCGCGCATTTCTGCGGACCAACAGCCGCACGCGAGGGTCGGAGGCGGTGATTTTCCGCACAACATCGACAATCCCGTCCCGGCTGTCGTCGTCTACTATAATGACTTCGTAGGGGATTTCGAGCGGATCGAGACTGCTTCGGATGCGCTGCAGGGTCCTCTCAATGTTCGCCACCTCGTTGAGCGTAGGCACAACCAGGGCGAGCTTCGCCGGTTCCCTCGCCGCCGCGCGAGGAACGCCTTCCATTTCACCAGCAGATGGGGACCGCTGTTCCATAATTAGCCGTGCTCCATTCGGCATCCCGACGATTCTATAAGGATCAAGGCATGAAAGGCCATTCCGCAGCCAAAACCCTGATGGTTCTTGTGGGGGTGACTCTGTTCGCCTTCCTGGTGCAAGGCTACCACCCGGGAGCGGAGGACGACGGCGTTTATATGGCGGCGATCAAGAACGACCTGAATCCCGCGCTCTATCCCCACGATGCCGACTTTTTCCGGGTGCAACTGCAGGCCACAATCTTCGACAAACTGATTGCCGGTTCGGTCCGTCTCACGCATCTGCCCCTCGGAGCGATGCTCTTACTCTGGCAGTTTGCTTCGATCGCCTTGATCTTGTGGGGATGCTTGCGCATCGCCCGCCGGGTCTTCGTAGAGTCGCATGCGCAATGGGCAGCGGTGGCATTCGTTGCCGCCCTACTTACACTTCCTGTAGCGGGTACCGGACTTTACCTCGACGATCAGTATCTCCATCCGCGGGCCTTGGCCACGGCCGCCATACTGGCAGCGATCGTGGCTGTTCTGGACCGCCGCCCGGTCCTGGCAGGATTCCTTTTGGCGCTGGCCTTTGTCATTCATCCGATCATGGCCAGCTTTGGCATTTCTTATTGTATTTTCCTTTGGTGGCGCGTCGAAAAACCATCGATATTCTTAGCTGCGGCCACGCTTCCATTAGGGTGGGTTTTCCAGCCCACCTCCCCGGCTTGGCAACAAGCCGCCGTCACACGCGACTATTACTTTCTCTCGCGTTGGCACTGGTACGAATGGCTGGGGGTGATTGCCCCCTTGTGCTTGTTGTGGGGGATTTACCGGCTTGCTCGGAAAAACGGTTCCATGATCCATGCGTATATGGTGCAGGCGCATGTGGCCTCTAGGCTGGCGTTGTTTGGTGTTTTCCAACTCGCCGTCGCCGTTGCCATCATGCTTCCGTCCAGCCTCGACAGGCTGAAACCGTTTCAGCCAATGCGTTTTCTACACCTGCTCTACTTGATCTTCGCCTTGCTGGCCGGGGGAATCATCGGGCAGAGAGTATTGGGCCGGCACTCCTATCGCTGGCTGCTTCTGTTTGTTCCCCTAGGTCTGGGGATGTTCTGGGCGCAACGTCAGACGTTCCCCGCCACGGCGCACATTGAATGGCCGGGTGCAAAATCCGGAAATCCCTGGGTCGAGGCTTTTGCATGGGTCCGCCAAAACACGCCGTCCGATAGTTTGTTTGCCTTGGACCCCTATTACATGCAGTTGCCGGGAGAAGATTTCCATAGCTTTCGTGCCCTGGCGGAGCGCAGTGCACTGGCCGATTACGTGAAGGACGCAGCGGTGGCGACCCAAGTCCCAACTCTGGCGGCGCGGTGGAAGGAAGAAGTGGACGCCCAGAGAGAGTGGAGAAACTTTCGAGCGGAGGATTTTCAGCGCCTGAAGAGTTCATTTGGAGTGAACTGGGTGGTGGTGGCGCTACCGGGAGTGAAGGAAATGGATTGTCCTTACCAGAATGGCCGCATTCTGGTATGCCGCCTGGAGTAGCGCGCCGCTCGCGGGGATTTTGGGTAGAATGCGGAGGTTTGGAATGCGATAGTGGGTTAGAAGCGCGTACGGTACAATCTATCTTAATCTTGATCCAAAGCACAGCTATGACTTCGACAACGATTGGAGCGGTTGGCTCCAGCACAAATACTCATGAACTCAATATAGCTCGCGAAAGCAGAACGACTTGAGCACAGGCGAGCAGAGTCATCTAGCTGTAAAGTATGGCGGATCGATGTGCCCAGAGATGCGCCAGATAGCCCCTGACCGGGGGCGGTGGGCCGCCGGATTGCTATGGCTGGGGGCGGCGTGCGCGGTGGTGGGCATGGCGATTTTCCTGCCCTTCGGCTGGGATGCCAAAGACTACCTTTCAGCCCTTCAGCAGTACCCGGCATACGTCAACGGACAACCGAGTTCTTCGCTAGCGTACTCACCCCTGTTTATGATTCCAGTGCTGGGCGTGGCGAGGCTGCTTCCTCTCTGGCTGGCGATGGCGGTGTTCGGCTTCGCTTACTTCTCCGGATGGTTGGTTCAGCTGTGGGTGGGAATGCAGTGCGCGACCCCAGACGAGCGCAAGATTCTTCGCTATGTGGCTCCGGCGATTGCGTTTTTTCCTGGACTGCTGATCTCCGATGTAATTGTTTCGGGGAACCTGGCGTACATTCTGTATGGCCTGATGCTGGCGTCTGCGGCTTTGGGCTGGAAGCGCGGACGCTGGAGTTGGTTCTACGTGGCGGTACTGGCGGCGGCCTGCGTCAAAGTGCATCTGCTGACGATGCTGGCGATCCCATTGCTGTGCGGGAAGCGTCAATGGATGCGGACCGTGATGACGGGAGCAGCCGGGCTGGGGCTCTATGCATTGCAGTTCAGGGTCTGGCCGCAGGCCTTCCACGTGTACATGAATTCGCTAAAGGTCATGTCGCAGACGAGGCGCGACTTTGGATGCGGGCCGGCGGGCAATCTGGCGCACGTGCTGCAGAGCCTGGGCGTGCCTTACGAGAAGCCGTGCATCTTGTTTTACGTGGCTTACGCCGTGGTGATGTTCCTGATTTTGCTCTCGCTCTCCCGGCTGTATCGCGAGGGCAGAGTCTGCTTTGTGAGCTGGGCCCCGGTGATGCTGCTGGGCGTGGTTTTGCTGAATCCGCGGATTCTACCCTATGATTTTGCGGCGGTTTCGCTGCCGATGGCGCTGGTGGCGTGGCGTTCGCTGCGCGAGGATGGGCGGAATTCCCTCACACCCCTTCTGATTGGGGCTGGGATGGTGCTGCTCGCGCTGAATGTCTTAGTGTCGGGCATCGAAAATTGGGCGACCGTGCTGCCGGATGAATTCCTGGAGATGTTGCTGATGCTGGGGATCTTTGCAGGTGGGGTCCGGAGTCTGCTGAGGGAAGCTGAAATCGAGCCGCTCACTTCCCCGGCCTACGTGATCGAGAGCATCCCCTGAATCGGAGGTGGTTTCAGCAAGCCCCGGGTGGGCGGTTTCGGTGACCATCGTCGAGGGTCCCCGCCCAAGGCGAGAACGGGAAGCCACTACAAAGGCCGCCAGCACCACAAAGAGCGGGTCCACCGGACGCCGGTAGTAATCTTGCGGGTGCGTCACGTAGTAAACCATGGGGAAAAAGAACAAGGCCAGGGCGAGCGGGACGGCAATCGGAAGGCCCTTTCGAAAGGCACGCCACAAACCGGTGAGCGCGAGCGCGGTGAGCGCGGTACACAGAAATATATTGGGAGGATCGAAGGGTTCCTGGGCCAGGTAGCGCCGGTCAAAACTCCAGTAGTTGGTCCACATGTACAAGGCGCGGCGCAAGGACATTACGACAAACCACCTGGGGTGGTTGCCGATGAACTCAACGGCCTGATGTTTCTTTTCCGCAATGTAGGCGATCTCTCCCACCTTCTTGTATTCCTGCCACTCCGCCTCGTTATCGGAAGGATGCAGGCCGGGGGTCACCCAGTTCCAAGTGTCCCCGTTGTTGCCAACGCGCAACTCCAGGCCGAATCCGTCGCGAAATGGAATGACTTGATGAAAAGCGCGGTAGTTGCGCAGGAACCAGGGCGAGAGCACGGCAAAGAAAGCCAGCGCTCCCAGGGTTGCGGGCAAAAACCAGCGCTGCCCGCGACGATGCAGCCGGTAGCAAAGCCAAATCCCAAGGGCGGGCAAGATCGAAAGCACAACGGGTTCGGTCAAGGCGGCCAAACCATAGAGCAGGCCAAACCCAATCCACGGCAAAAGGCGGGATGAGGCCTCCAGATGCAGGGCAATCAGAAAAAGCAAGGAAAGCAGCAGCGTAATCAGGACAGGAGGGCAGATCAAGTTGGCCGCGAAAAAAATCGCATACGGAAAAAACACCCAAGTCCAGCCCGCCGCCAGCGCCACGCGCTCGCCGAAACCTTTGCGCGCGATGAGGAAGACAGGCAGACACGTCAGGGCGGAGAACAGGCAGTTCAAGGACAATGCCACCAGCGCCGAGGCTTTGCTGTAGGTCCCAAAAAGCCGGAAGATCCCCGCCAAAAGCAAAGGGTAAACGGGCGGTATGAGCGCACTCGGCCCGGTCTCGCCCCAAAAAGGACTGCTGAATCCCCGCCCTTGGACGATCGACCGGGCGATCCTTCCCGTTTCGCCGCCGAACTGCCAGTGGTCGCGTTTTGGGTCGAGACGCTCAGCATCCGCAAACGGGACCACGGCCAGGCGCAATACCAGCGCCACCAATACCATGCAAATCGTACCCCGGAAGCAGATCCGGAGCCTAGCCCGCAGCAGGTTGAATCGCGACGCGCAGATCTCCACAGACTGGAGCCACTCCTCGTGTGCCATTCTACACTGCGGTCGCCGGCCCAGCCACTTGCAGCCCCCGCCGACTCTCCGTAGCATCAATGTTGGAGATGGCTGCCGTTCTGACAACGAAATACAGGCCGCAACTGGCCATGGGCGAGATTTTCAGCTTCGCCTATGACACCTTTATCGCCAACAAGGCCCGATTCGCGCTGACCGCGCTCGGCATGGTCATCGGCACCGCCTCGCTCATCCTGGTTGTCACCATTGGGCTTACGGGGAAACAATACATCCTGAATCAAATCCAGGGCATTGGTGCCAACCTGATTTTTGCCAGCTACGCTGGCGGAGGTCCGCGCATCACCGCCGTCCCTCTCGATGAATTGACCGTAGATGACATCATAGCGGTGCGGGAGCAAGTGCCGTCGGTGGTGAGCGCATCGCCGTTTGTGCCGCTCCGCGACCGCATCAATATGGGCAACGGGAAAGAGCAGGACATTCTGGTCCTGGGCGTGTTCCCCGAGTACAGTCAGGTGCGGAACCTGGTGTTGCTGGCGGGCCGATTCTTTGACACGGAGGACTTACAGGGGCGCAACAAGGTCGGCGTGATCACCGAGAAGCTGGCGGTGAAGCTGTTCCGGACGCCAGAAAGCGCGGTGGGCCAAGTGATCAAGCTGAGCGGTCTGCCCTTTGCGGTAATCGGGGTGTTCAAGGAGCGGGTGGAGACGTTTGGGCAGTCCGAAGTGGAGGACAACACGATGGCGATCCCCTATTCGGTGAGCCGGTTTTTTCTGCCCTCCAATGCGGTGCGGCAGATTTATTTCACGGTGGCGAGTCCGGATGAAGTCACGGCCGCGACGGCTCAAATCAAGTGGGTCCTGCAGTTGCGGCACCGGCCGGAGTCGGTCTACAACGTGGAGAACCTGACGCCGCTCGTGAACCTGGCGGAAAAGACGGCGAACATTCTGACGGTGGTGCTGCTGCTGATTGCGGCGGTGGTATTACTGGTCAGCGGCATCGGCATCATGAACATCATGCTGGCCACGGTCAGCGCCCGCACTCGCGAGATCGGAATCCGCCGAGCGTTCGGCGCCACCAAACGCGAGATTCGCTTCCAGTTCCTCTCCGAGGCCATCCTCATCGCCCTTGTCGGCGGCGTCCTCGGTATCATCATCGGACTCGCCATCCCCTTCTCCGTGCGCTACTTCACCGCCTATCGCATCCCCATTTCCGGCCTCTCCGCCATCATTGCCATCGGCGTCTCGTCGCTGGTCGGCATTCTGTTCGGCACCGTTCCCGCCATCCGCGCCGCCCAACTGGATCCCGTCGAGAGCCTGCGCTACGAATAGCGGGGGGAACCGGCGGAGCGGGATGTCGGCTGACCCTGCCTGGTTAAGAATCAAGTCAGTAACAAGTGGGAAAGACGACGTAAATTAGCCAGGAGCGAGCCTGGAAATACGCCTCCGCGATTGGCCTTCGAGTTCGCAGCCAGTGCAACGTCGTCAACTGGCATAAAATTGGAAGGAAGCGATTGCAACGCTTCGCGACCCGGTGATGGTATTGAACGCAACCAGCAAACGGAGCCGCGCCGTGGTGCTGCTAAGTGGCGGCATGGATTCCTGTGTGTGCGCGGCGCTCGCAGCGCGCGACCACCAGGCCGCCGCCGTCCATGTCAGCTACGGGCAGCGCACCGAACAGCGCGAACGGCGTTCCTTCGAAAGCATCTGCGACCGGCTCGAAATTCGTGACCGGCTGCTCGTGCGCAATGCAGCTCTTTGCGCTATCGGCGGATCCGCCCTCACCGATCCGAGCATTGCCGTTCCCGAGGCGCGCGCCATCGGCGTCAGCATTCCCGTTACATATGTCCCTTTCCGCAACGCGCATTTTCTCGCCGTCGCCGTCAGTTGGGCGGAAGTGTTGGGAGCCGAAAAAGTCTACATCGGAGCGGTTGAGCCGGACAGTTCCGGCTATCCCGATTGCCGGCCGGAATACTATCGGGCGTTCAATGAAGTCGTGAAGGCGGGCACAAAAGAGGGAACAATCCGGGTGGTGACGCCGCTGATTGCGATGCACAAAGCCGAGATTGTGACGCTGGGCCTTGAACTGAGTGCCCCCTTCGATTTAACGTGGTCATGCTATCAGCGCGAAGATCGCGCCTGCGGTGTCTGCGACAGCTGTGTGTTCCGCCTGCGCGCGTTTCGCGAGGCGGGCGCGGAAGATCCCATTCCGTACGCGGAACCCGCCGCCCGATTGAGTTAGAAACGCTTTCATCAACGGTCTTAAATTCAGATGCAATGCCGGGAGGCCAAATCATGAAGAAATATTTCATCTTTCCCCTGCTGCTGGTTCTCGCCGTGGGGTTGTCCGCTCCACTCGTGTTCGCGCAAAACACGGGCAGTGTGAAGGGAACCTGCAAAGACGTCGAAGGCAAACCGATCGCCCAGGCCGAAGTAGAGTGGGTTTCGACCGACACCGGCCACAAGTACAACCTCAAAACCAACAACAAGGGCGAATATTTCTCGCTCGGCATCAATCCTGGCAGATACAACGTCAAGCTCAGCAAGGACGGCAAGGAACTCTTTCACTTCAACGGCGTCCCGGTGAGCGTGGACGAAGTGACGCAGGACTTCGACCTGAAGAAAGAACAGGCAAACGCAGCCCAGGCCCAGGGATTGACCCCTGAACAAGCCGCGAAGGCGAAGGAGGCCATCTCCAAAGCCGAGAACGAAAAGAAAACCGTTGGCGCCCTCAACGAAAAACTCAATGCCGCCAAGACGGCTTCCGATGCCGGCGACTTCGAGACCGCAATCGCTACCCTGAATGAAGCCACCCAGATCGACAGCGCCCGCGATCTGCTCTGGTTCAAACTCGCCGACGCCTACCGCATGTCGGCGCCCAAGCAGACCGATCCCGAGGAAAAAAAGAAGCGCTACGAGATGGCCGCAGCCGATTACCAGAAGGCAATTGAAATGCGCAGCACCTCGGAAGCGGCACAGAAAGATCCCGACAATAATAAGAATATGGCTGCCTACTATAACAACCTTGCGGAAGTTTATTCGAAGTCCAACAAGGTCGATGATTCTGTGGCCAACTATAACAAGGCGGCCCAACTGGATCCGGCGCACGCCGGAACGTACCTGTTCAACGAGGGTGCTGTCCTCACCAATGCGGGCAGGGTGGATGATGCGAATGCGGTATGGGACAAAGTAATTGCCGCCGATCCGACCAAGGCCGAGGCTTACTACCAGAAGGGCTTGAACTTGCTGATCAAGGAAACCATCGGGAAGGACGGCAAGGCAATCGCGCCAGAGGGTACAGCCGAGGCGTTTCAGAAGTATCTTGAGCTCGCCCCCAATGGCCGGTTTGCTCAGTCTGCCAAGGACCTGCTGGCGAGCATCGGCGCGACCGTGGAAACCGGCTTCGGAACCAAGAAAAAACCGGCGAAATAGCTGCAACGGCGCCAATGTCAGTCTTCGGTCTGAGATAGCGCATGGAGAGCGGTCCTTACAGGCCGCTCTTCTTTTTGCCTTCAACTTGTTTTCAGTTACCGAGGTCTATGACCTACTTGTCCTTCGCTCTTCCGCACATCCGCGCTACATTCATTACATAGGTTCCCCAGCGACGTTTCTCCCCTGTGGCGTCAATGCTGATGACTGGAGTGTATGCAATGGCTGCTCCGGGAAATTCCCCAATTGCGACTGCGTTCGAGGGCATTAGCGGAACGGGCTCGATCCCGACGCCGGTTCTGCTGGCCGGCATGTTGCGCGCGTCGGAGAAGGTTAGCGATCTGATTTTTTCGCCGGGGCGTCCGCCCCAGGTCGAGATTCACGGGCAACTAACGGCGGTCGAAATCCCCGGGAGCGGCACACTTTCGGCGGATGACACGCGCCGCATCGCGGCCGATCTGATCGGCACCAATAAGCAGGCCATCAATACGCTTCGCGAGCAGGGTTCCTGCGACGTTTCCTACGGATTGCCGGGAATGGCGCGGTTCCGCGTCAACGTCTTTATCCAGCGCGGAAGTTGCGCGATTGTGATGCGCGTCATTCCGACCGTCATTCCGACTTTCAGTTCGCTTCGTCTGCCGGCGCAATTGGAAGAGGCGGCGAAGGTCCGCAACGGGATCATCCTGGTGACGGGCGGAACCGGATCGGGCAAGTCTTCGACGCTGGCCGCTTTGCTTGACCGCATCAACGGCCAATATTGCTATCACGTTCTGACGGTCGAGGATCCGATTGAGTTTCTGCACAAGCACAAGAAATCGACTGTGCACCAGCGCGAGTTGCACAGCGATGCGCCGAATTTCACGGCGGCGCTGCGGGCGGCGCTGCGCCAGGCGCCGCGCGTGATCATGGTGGGCGAAATCCGCGACCGGGAGACGCTCGAGATTCTTCTCGAAGCCGCCGAAAACGGCCACCTCGTTCTTTCCAGCATGAACACCGTCGATACCTCGAAGACGGTGGAGCGCATCATCGGCACGTTCTCCACCGCCGAACAGCAATCGGTGCGCGAACGTTTCGCCAAAACTTTCCGCTACGTCGTTGCGCAGAGGCTGATCCCGCGCAACGATGGCGGTGATCGCATCGCGGTCGTCGAAATCTTGAAATCCAACTCGCGCACTCGCGATTGCGTGGAACAAGGCGAGCGGCCGGGCCGCACCCTGCTGGACGCGATCAAGGCCAGCGAAAACGAAGGCATGCAGCACTTCGATAGCGAGATCGCGAAACTTGTCCGCTCGGGGCTGGTGGATCTGGAAACCGGCTTGTGCTTCGCCAGCAATGCGACGGTGCTGGGGCAGGAACTGGCGCGGTAGGGGGCTGTTCAGCTGTCAGCTCTCAGTTCTCAGAAGAACCCAGCAATCGCCAAGTGGTTCCTAGTAGCCTTGACCGCCGATGATTCGTGCGGTGGAAGAACGGGCTTCTCGCCCGTTCAGCCGGGCGGGGACGCCCGGCTCTCCACACTAGCAGAGCCAGAGCAAAATCTGGAGGGGTATGATTCTTGCATGTCTTCTCATTCCTCTTCTTCCGTAGTGCCTGCGGCTCGGGTGGTGAGCTTTGAAGAGGCTCGACGTCTGGTTGAGCAGCATGCGGCTGGCGTGTGTCCGGGAGAAGCCGAGACGGTGGATCTGCTGGCGGGGTTGGGGCGGGTGCTGGCGGAGGGGCTGGTGGCGGACCGCGACTTTCCTCCTTTTGACCGGGCTACTCGCGATGGATATGCAGTGCGGGCGGCGGACTTGACGAGATTTCCGGCGCGCCTTGAAGTGGTGGGCGAAGTGAAGGCGGGCGACTGGCCGGATCCGGGAGTGTGCTCGGTGGGGCGCGGGCAGGCGGTTGAGATCATGACCGGGGCTCCGCTGCCGGCGGGGGCGGATGCGGTGGTGATGGTGGAGCACACGTCGTTGGGAGATGCGCCGGCGGGGAAGTCGGTGGGTAAGTTGGTGGAGGTGCGGCGCAGCGTGAGCCAGGGCGAGAACTTTGTTCCACGCGGGGCGGAAGCTCGCGCGGGACAACTGTTGCTGGATCGCGGACGGCGGCTGGAGCACGCGGGCATCGCGATTGCGGCGTCGGCCGGCAAGAGCCGCGTGCAGGTCTTCGGTCGGCCGCGCGTGGCGGTGCTTTCGACCGGCGACGAAGTAGTTGAGATTGACGCGATGCCGGGGCCGGCGCAGATACGGAATTCGAATTCGTATTCGCTGGCGGCGCAGGTTCAGAATGCCGGCGGGGAGGCGGTGCGGCTGGCGATCGCTCCGGATGAGCGGGGGCGGCTGCGGGCTTTGATCGAGGAAGGATTGCAGTGCGATCTGCTGTTGCTGACGGGCGGCGTCTCCATGGGAAAGTACGATCTGGCGGAGCAGGTACTCGGGGAGTTGAAGGCGGAGTTTTATTTTACGGGAGCGGAGATTCAGCCGGGGCGGCCGGTCGTCTTCGGTTCGTGTGGCGCGCCACGCAAGAAATATTTTTTTGGGCTGCCGGGGAATCCGGTATCGACCATGGTGACTTTCGAACTGTTTGCCCGACGCATGATCGAAGCGCTGGCGGGGATGACGCCGCAGCGGTTGATCTTTCTTGGCGCGCGGCTGAAATCTGAGATACGGACGAAGACAGGGTTGAAAAGATTCCTTCCGGCGGTGCTTTCGGGAGAGTTTGAGAATGCGGAAGTGGAGCTGGCGCGGTGGCAGGGGTCGGGCGACATCGCTACGATGGCTCGGGCGAACTGCTATGTGGTGATTCCTCCAGACCGCGAGCGGATCGAGGCGGGAGAATGGGTGTCGTTGATGATGCGATGCGGGGCGGACCTCAGCGGTTGAAGCCGCAAGAATTGAGCGTCCGAATCGCAGCGGTAAACCGCTGCGCCACCCAAACTCGGGCGCGAGGACAAGTTTTTTCCGCTGCCTGCATGGGCGGGTACGATAACCTGTTGGTGATGCCGAAAAAACCTTCCCACCTTTCCCACTACAACGCGCAGGGGCAGGCCCGTATGGTGGACGTGTCGTCGAAGGCGCGAACGGCGCGCGAAGCGGAGGCTAGCGCCTTCGTTCGGATGACGCCGGAGGTTCTGCGGGCGCTGCCGGAGAATCCCAAGGGCGACCCGCTGGAAGTGGCGCGGACGGCGGGAATCATGGCGGCGAAGCGGACGGCGGAGTTGATTCCGATGTGCCATCCGGTGGCGCTGTCGCACATTGCTGTGACCCTACGCGTGTGCGAGAATGGCGTTTCTATAGCCACAAAAGTAAAGACTACGGCGGAGACCGGCGTGGAGATGGAAGCGCTGGTCGCGGCCAGCGTGGCGGCGCTCACTGTGTATGACATGTGCAAGGCGCTCGACAAGGGCATCGAAATCCGGGAAGTGGTGCTGGAGCGAAAGTCGGGCGGCAAGAGCGGAGACTACCGGAGAAGCGCGAAGCGAAAATATGGTCAGTGATAGTGAAGCTCGGAAGGTTGTCCGCGAATTGATGAGGCGGTTCGACGATATAAATTTGCAGCGTATGGGAATGGCGTGTGCGTTAGCGGGAATGGAACCTACCGACTACGCAAAGTTTCAAGAGGTTGCGGCCCAAGAGGAGGTAGAGGTTCGGAAGATTATCAGTGAGCAACACAGCGCTGTTTACGCTGCGTTGGATGATCCGAATGCAGATTGGTGCAAAGCCGTGCTCGCAGTTCTAGATACCCGACCAATAGTGCGTTTTAATTCAAAGTAGCCCACTACCTTTTGTTGTCTCAGTTTGTCTTTAAGCTATGGCGAGCAACGTCAAAATCCTGCTGGTGGACGACAACCCGATGGTGCTGGGGATGCTGCAGCAGGCGCTCTCGGCGATGGGCGAGGTCGCGGTTGCGACCGACGCAGCCGATGCGTTGTTGAAGGCGGTCGATGACCTGCCGGATGTGTTGATCAGCGACTATCGCATGCCGGGCATGGACGGGCGGCAGTTGCTGGAAAAACTGAAAAGCAGACCGGCGACGGCGGGGATCGCGGTGATCCTGATGGCCAGCAAGGCCGACATCAGCGAACGATTGTCGATGCAGGATCCGATTGAAGACTATCTGGAAAAACCTTTTTTCCTGAAAGACGCTACACACAAAATCAAGCGGGTGGTGGACCGGATCGCGCTGGAAAAACTGAGCAAGGCAGCATCAACCGATGGCATATTGCGCGGCAGCCTGTCTCAGATGAACGTGATTGACCTGGTGCAATCGCTGGAGATGGGACGCAAAAGCTGCCTGCTCACGATGACCAAAGGCAACAATAACGAAAAGTGCGAGATCTATTTCGTGCAGGGGCAGGCCAAGCACGCCGTGTATGGTCCGATTACGGGAGACGAAGCGGTTTTCAAAGTGCTGCGCTGGACGGAAGGAAACTTCCAGATTGATTTCAACGGCAAGTCGGCGCAGGAAACGACGAGGCTGAATACTCAGGGCCTGCTGATGGAAGGATTGCGACTGCTGGACGAAGCGCAGCGGGACGCGGCGGATGAAGGTGAAGATGTCCTCCTCGACACCTGATGCTTCGTTACTTGATGCCAAGGTCGATAGGACGGCGGCGGCGGTCTTGACGGTTAGCGATTCGTGTTCGCGCGGCGAGAAAGTGGATCTCTCCGGTCCGGCGGTAGCGGAAACGCTGGGGCGGCGCAACTTTCAAGTGGTGGTGCGCAGCGTGGTGGCCGACGAGCGCGCCGCGATTCAGGAAAAACTGATTGAGTTGTGCCGGTCGGCCCGACTGGTGGTGACCACGGGCGGGACGGGGATCGCTCCGCGCGACGTGACGCCGGAAGCGACCAGCGCGGTATGCCACCGATTGGTGGCAGGGATCGCGGAGCGGATGCGATTCCAGGGAATGTGCAAGACACACTTCGCGGCGCTGAGCCGCGCGGTGTGCGGCGTCCGGGGAACGAGCCTGATCCTGAATCTGCCGGGCAGTCCGGCGGGGGCGGTCGAGTCGCTGGAGGCGGTGATGGATTTGCTGCCGCATGCGCTGGAGTTGATTGCGGGCAAGACGGCGCATGAGTAGAGGGTCAGTCGTTCGTCGTTTGTCTCGCGTGGTGTCCCGTAACTTCGCGTCCAGGATTCTTAACCACAGGGGACACAGCGAATTTCTTCTCCAGCAACCGACTATCCAATTAAATCCGACATTGTTAGAGATGGCTAATTTCAGTCGGCGGGCTGGGGCACGTTCCCCTCATAGGGCGTTGCGCGTTCTGCCAGCAGGCGCTGCAGTTCGGCTTCCGCTTCGGCGCGGACGCGGTCGGCGAAAGCATTTGCGCTCTGCCGGTACTCGGCGCTGAGCGGGGACAGGCGCACATGCAAGTAGGGCTGGTCCTCTTCCAGGCGGCGCAGCAGCCGCTCGGTTCGGGCGATTCTTTCTTCCAGTGTAATCATGCTTGCGAACTGAGACGCGGCAAGCCGCGTCTCTACAGTGCCACAGCTGTGGCAGGGTGCTAGTTACAAACTGGATGCCGGGGGCGTGGGCATTTCGGGAATGTTTTCGGGAAAGAGCGAACTGGCGATCGGTTAGGGAAGCGCCGCGTAGCCTTGCAAGCGCGCGGGCATTTCGCTTTGCAAGCGCTCGGTCAGCCATTTTTCCAGCTGATACTGCGAGCTCTGAGGAACTCCGATGAAGCGGACGCCGACGTGGCCGGTTCCGTCGGTCCATGCGACTTCGCCTTTCAGTTGGAGAGAGATGTTACTCCCGGGAAGCGTGAAGTGAAACTGCGCCTCCGCATCCTTGGGCAACTTGCCGAGGATGCGGATGGCCATGCCTCCCTCGCTCAGGTTGGTCGACGTGGCGGTCAGTTCCTGGTCGTGCGGAAGACTGATTCGCAACGGCATCTCCACAGGATGGCGGAAGTAGCGGCGCTTCTCCCGCACCATGAAATTGAGAGCTGCATTAAAACAGCGGGAGGCGTGCAGCGGGCTGAGCGGCTTTTGCAAAACGAAGTTGGCTCCGGACTGGAAGGCCTCCTGGGTGGTCGTCTTCCCATTCACCACGGCAAAGGCTACAGACTTGGCATTGCTTTGGGTCTGGCGGAGCGATCTCAAGACATCACGGCCGTTCTGCAAGTCGTCGCAGTCGATGATGATCGCATCGAACTTGCGCTTCGCCAGCAGATCGTTGCCGGGCTGGGAGCCTGGGCAAACCTGGACATTGACCGAGATCTTCTCCAGTGCCGGACGCAGCACACCGAGCAAAGCGGCGTCCTGGCTGATGAGAAGAGAGTCCAGATTCATGGCATTTTCGATACTAGCGGCAGCCGAGAAGGTAAGAAAGTAACCTAGGTACCGGGTGTGCAGAGGTCCCGCCGTCACAGCGGAAAACCCGTAGCGTTGGTTACCATCGTTGGTTGCAATTTAGGCGAGTCGCTTTCCGAAAGGCGAGAAAAATCAAGAATGATTCCGTTTCCGTCAGTTTTTGCTGGATTCTCACGCCTTTCACCGCGAAACTAGCTGGGTGGGCGAAATCGCTTATCTGTCGCTGGGATCGAACCTGGGAGATCGTGCGGCCAACCTGCGCGCGGCCGTCGCACAATTGGACGTGGCGGGCCGGTTGCTGGCGGTCTCCGCATTGTATGAGACCCAGCCGGTGGACGTCCCGGAGCAGCCGTGGTTTCTGAACTGCGTGGCGGCGATTGAAACGGATAAGACACCGCGAGAACTGCTCCAGCTTGCGTTGCGGGTCGAAGCGGCGATGGGACGTCTCCGCATGCGCGACAAGGGTGCGCGCAAGATTGATATCGACGTGGTGTTGTTTGGGGATTGCGTGGTGGATGAGCCCGGCTTGAAGATTCCGCATCCGGCAATGCACCGGCGGCGCTTTGTTTTGCAACCGCTGGTCGAGATTGCTCCAGAGGCGCGCCATCCCGAACTCGGGAAAACTGCGCGAGAACTTCTGGCGGAGCTGGCAGACGGGCAGATGGTCCGCCGGCTCTGAAACCTGTAATCCCCCCGGCTGCGGAGCTTGACTGCGCCGGACCCTTCGACTTCGCTCAGGGCAGGCTCGCGGGGGCGGCCGCCCCTGCGTGGACCTACGGAATTACGATCCGGCTCCCTGCCTCTTCTGGCCCGGCGATGGCCGAGTGCTTTTCGGGGAATTGCGCGAAGAGGAAATCGACGAACGCCCGCGACTTCGGCCTGCCGGACGTGCGTCCCAAACCCAGGCGCAAGAGAAATACCAGCGCCTTCAGCACGTCGGAATCCCGCAGCCGCGTGTGGCCCGGTATTTCGCCGATATGTTGCTGCTCGGCCTCGCGAAATTCCCGGACCATGGTCTCGATCTCGCGAGCGATGCCCTGGTGCGCCAGATTGGCGGTCGGCGGCTCGTAGATGAGGGAGGAGTTCACCAGCGTCTGGTAGCTCTTGGCGAGTGAACTCAAAGACGCGATCAGATCGCGGTCCGTGAGCGGACGATCGGCGAGTGAAAGATCGGCGAGCGAACGCTCGGCGCGGGCGCTCTTGGCGAGTGCGAAGCTGAGTCCCATGATCAGTTCCTCGCGTTCGTAGAGAAACTGCTCGGTGATTTCGACATCGGGGATTTCAACATCGGGAATCTCAACCTCGGGAAACAGCGCCTCGCCATCCCGCGGGCCCGGCCGTCCATTGTGCGAGTGCGCGGTCGCGTGCTCACGCGCCTGCTGTCGTGCCTGCAACAGATAAGGACAGTCGCTGGGGCAGTCCAGCGTCACCTCGCGCTGCTCGCCGCAGCACTGCGGGCAGATTTTCCCGTGTACCGCCGGGCAAAATCGCTTCTCTTTGCGTTCTACACAAAGCGCGCAACTCAAGGGCAATTCCTCGGACCTGATTATTTCACGGCGCGGTTCTGCCACCGAGACGCCTCAAAATAAATCGCGCTGCGACGTCGAGCTTCGCGCGATCAGGTTCTGGGCTGCCCGAAGCTCAAGGCTCGAAGCCCGCTTCTGCACCGTTCCTGATGCACATTCGAAAAGTAGATTCGAAACATTCCTTTTGGCAAAGATAAGCCTCAGCAGCCAGGCCGTTTACACAAGTGCTGCTGTTTCGTGCCGGAAGGAAATCTTTTCGGCAGGGACAGTACCCCCCTCCGGACCCTGCACCGGAGCGCAGGTTGCGAGCCCTCTCGTTCTCAGAAGCGCACAAGGCTCAGAGATCGAAATATAGGAAGAACTCGTACGGGACCGGCCGGAGGTTGACCGGGGCCAGTTCGCGTTCCCGCTTGTATGTAAGCCAGGTTTCAATCACGTCCGGCGTGAATACGTTGCCGACCAGAAGCCAGTCGTGATCCTTCTCAAGAGCGTCGAGCACCTCACCCAGCGACCCTGGAGTACTCTTAACCTTCGCGGCTTCCCCGTGCTCAAGCTCATAGAGATCCTTATCAATTGGTTTGCCGGGATCAATCTTATTGCGTATTCCGTCCAGACCGGCCATCAATTGCGCCGCGAGACACAAATAGGGGTTGGCGGCCGGATCTGGGCAGCGGAACTCGATGCGCTTGGACTTCGGGCTCTTCGAATATACGGGAATGCGTACAGCCGCCGATCGATTGCGCTGTGAATACACCAAATTTACCGGGGCTTCGTACCCCGGAACCAAGCGTCGATATGAGTTCGTGGTTGGGGCACACAGGCCTAGCAGTGCCGGTGCGTGGCGCAGAAGACCGCCGATGTAGTGCTTGGCTGTTTGACTGATCTGGGCGTAGCCCTTTTCGTCCCAGAACAGATTGGTCTTGCCCTTCCACAGGCTCTGATGGCAGTGCATGCCGGATCCGTTGTCGCCGAAGATCGGCTTGGGCATGAAGGTGGCTGTCTTGCCGTGCTTCTTGGCTATGTTGCGAATTATGTACTTATAGAACATAACGCTGTCAGCCATCTTGGTAAGGGTCGTGTACCGCATGTCGATCTCGTTCTGTCCGGCCGTGCCCACCTCATGATGATGAACCTCAGCGTGAATACCTACTTCCTTCAGCTTCAGGATAATCTCGGAGCGAAAGTCTTGGAGCGTGTCGGCCGGAGGAACCGGAAAATACCCTTCCTTGTGCCGCAGCTTGTATCCCAGATTGGGGCCCTCTCGGCGGCCCGTATTCCAGACGCCCTCGTCGGAGTCAATAAAGTAGTAGCCGCATTGGGCACTCTGGTCGTAACGCACATCGTCAAAGATATAGAACTCCAGTTCTGGCCCCCAGTAGCTGAGATCCGCAGTCCCCGCACTCTTGAGATAGTCCTCAGCCTTCTGAGCGATATATCTCGGGTCGCGACTGTAACGCTTGCGCGTAATCGGATCCACGACATTGCAGATCAAGTGCAAGGTCGGAATCTCGAGCATCGGATCCACACAGGCTGTCTCGGGGTCGGCCACTAGCAACATGTCACTTTCGTGGATCATCTGAAACCCGCGTATGCTCGACCCATCGAAACCGATGCCATCCTCAAACAAGTCGTCATCCATGTCCTCGACGGGGAGCGAGAAGTGCTGCCACACCCCCGGCAGGTCCACAAACTTTAGATCCACAATCTTGACTCCCGCCTGCTTGGCCAATTGCAGCACTTCCGCTAAATTCTTAGGCATGCTACCTCCTTTTCCTCAGTAGGCTACATTCTTTTGGGTTTAACGCGGGAAGATACCATACTTTGGACGGGACTGCAAAACCACAATTCCGATTCGACCCGTCGTCTTTTTGAATCCCGATCCGTCGCCCCCTCAAAAAAATGAAGGGTTCCCTCTCGGTAGATAAGATAAACGACCGCTAATCGCTGCTATAACCGATTTCTATTTGTATGGTTGCGCCTGACGCGATAGCCTATGTAGTTTCCCTGTCATTCAATCTGATTCGCGGGCTGCGCCCGAATAAGGAGAGGCATGTCAACTGAACTGCGAAATTTTTTAGCGATCCCCTATGACGAACTGGAAGAGATAAATCTGAAGGCGAAGAAGCAGCGCCTTGACCGCGTCGCGCTTCACAAAATTCAGGAGGAGCGGCTGAAGTACCTGACTGACGAGTCGCGCATCAAGGCCGTGACCGTGCTGTTCAGCGATCTGGAAGGCCGTCTGCACATGCTCGACTATGACAAGAAATTCCTGCTCAAGAGCCACGACAACCTGACGTTTGACGGTTCGTCGATTCGCGGCTTCACCGCGCAGCGGGAAAGCGATCTGCGTTTAGGCATTGACTGGGCCGCCTTTTACTGGGGGCCTGCCGATGTCTTCGGGCCGGGCAAAGTGCTCGTCTTTGGCGAGGTCATCGATAAAAACGGCGAGCCCTACACCGCGGACATCCGCAGCATGCTGAAGCTGTTTGCCAACGATTTGCACAAAAAGCACGGCTACACCCTCAACGCCGCCAATGAGATCGAGGGCTTCCTGTTCCAGGGGCCGGACGCCGAGCGTACCTACCACGAGACGGGCAAGTTCGAATACGTGAACACGGGCGGCTACTATCATTCGCTGCCGGGCGATCCGCTGCGCACCTTCATTGATACGACCGCGGAAGTGCAGCGATCGATGGCATTCCAGAACGAAAAGGATCACCCCGAGGTCGCGCCCTCGCAGTTCGAAATCAACTACGGCTACGCCGAAGTGGTGGCCGCCGCCGACCATATCCAGCTCTACAAGCTGATCTGCCGCCAGGTGGCCCGGAATATGGGCTTGACCGCCTGCTTCCTGCCGAAGCCGGTGGTGGGCGTCAACGGCAGCGGCATGCACACCAATGTCTCCGTCAGCCAGAACGGCAAGAACCTGTTCTGGGATCCCAAGGGCGAGGAGAAGCTCAGCAAGCTCGGATATGAGTTTCTGGATCGCGTTCTCACGCACGGCAACGACCTCTGCCTGGTGTTCAATTCCAGCGTCAACGCCTACCGCCGCCTCGATCCGCACTTCGAGGCGCCCAACCAACTGCGAGCGTCGGCCGTGGACCGGGGCGCCATGGTCCGCATCCCGATCGGCAACCAGCGCAGCATGCGCCTGGAGGTGCGCGCCGTCGCTCCCGACGCCAATCCCTACCTGGTGATGTACTCCATTTTCAAGACCGGATTGGAAGGCGAGACGGCCAAGATCAAGAACCTCCGCGAGGCCGAACGCTACCTGCCCGACAACGTCTACACGGCGATCGACAACTTCCGCAAAGCCGAATGGACAACCAAACTCCTCGGGGAAGACGTGAAAGGCCGCTACGCCGACCTGAAGCAGGCATCGGCTGACCGCTGCCCGCGCCTGCTGGGCACGATTGTCAAGCCATCCGAAGTGCAGTTCCACCACGAGGTGTACAACCAGTTCCTGTGGAATCTGTTCTAGAGCGAACTGAAATGAAGGAGCGGAGAGGCGCGGCGGACTGTCGCGCCTTTCTCCGCCCGATTGTGGCGCTTCAAGTTTGGCAAGGAACGACTGCACGATAAGGGCATCCCGCATTGGGATTTGCGAACTTGCGGGACACGACGCTAGTGCATCGCTGCCGCATTCGTGAGGTTGGCATTCAGGTAGCGGCTCATCGCCAGGTCGATAATCGTGCCGATCATCTCCGTGTAGGAAAGTCCGGAGGCCTTAGCGGCCATGGCAAATTCCTGCCGGCTCGCCAGCCAAGGATTCGGATTCGCTTCGATGACGTAGACGTCGCCGTTGGGAGCCAGACGCATGTCGATTCGTCCGTAGTCGCGCAGCTTCAACGCACGGTACGCGGCCAGCGCCGTATCGGACAGCCGCTTCATTGTATCTTCGTCCAGATTTTCCGCTATTTGCGATTTGGTCAGCTTGTAGACTTCGGTATTCTTTTCGAACTTCACATCGTAGCTGGCAATTCTTGGCGTGCCTTCGGGCAAGCGTGACAGATCAAGCTCTATCATCGGCAAAACCTGCGCTCGTTCGTAGCTCCCCAGAATTCCGGCGTAAATTTCGCGCCCCTCGATGTATTCCTCAATCAGAGCCGGAGAGTCGAATTCATCCTGGATGTACTCGACGCGCTCCATCATCTCCTTGACGTTTTTCACGACGGCTCCGGCATCGATGCCAATCGATCCATCCTCCCATGACGGTTTGACGATGAGCGGAAAAGAAATGTCGTGGGCATGTTCAATTCGCCCGCGGTAGGCAGTCGCAAAGAACGGAGTCTTGATGCCGTGAAACGCGAAGATCTTTTTGGCAATCGCTTTGTCCTGGGCGAGAATAATGGCATGCGGACCCGCGCCCGTGTAGCGCAATCCCAGCAGGTCGACATACGCGACTACGTTCATTTCCTTGGTGTCGTCGCCGTCGAAAGACTCGGTCAGGTTGAAAATGAGGTCGGCATCACAACGCGAGAGCGAGTGCAAGGACTGCGGGCGCCCGTCGAGCTCAAAGTAGGAGGGCTCGTGCCCCAGCTTCTGTAGCGCTTCAAAGATTTCCTCGCGATCGGTCTTCTCTTTTTTTACCTTCTTTACTTTCTTGCGAGGCTTACGCGCCGGAACCGGCTCTTCCTTCGCCGCCGCGACCGGATCTTCGTTCCACACGTCATACAGCAGCGCAATTTTCAGTTTTGCTCCGATCATCATGTCTCCTCGGAAAACAGGTTGCCAGCAGCCAGTAGCTAGCAGCCAGCAGCTTCTTACGGCTGAATGAATTTTCCTTTCGTCACATAAGTCATCACCAGCGCGGTGACATAGGCCGTGACTTCGGCCAGATGTTCCGCGCTGCGTGTTTTGTCGGCGCGCAGGTCGAGTTCACCGGCGCGCTTTTCGATCGTGTCCATCAGAGTCTTGATCAGCGGACGCTGCGCGCCGGTCCACTGCGCAACTTTGTCGATCACCGCTTTGCGGTGCTGATGCAGAAATTCGTGAGCCGGCAGCGCCGTTTTCCGCCGCTTGGATACGGGAAAGATGTCGCGCAAATCCGTATCCGGCGTAAGCTCGGTGACCGCAACCTCTTCGCGCGCCGCCTGGTGATAGAACTCCGCGACGGTCGTTTCCATCTCATCGACCGTGAGGTCGCTTTGTCCGCGCCGCCGTATCGGGTCGCTCTTCCCCAACTGGCGCGCCAGCCGGTTCAGGTAAAGCAACTTCTCCATCGCACCCCAGCCGCGATAGCGCTTGCGCCAGTTCGAGCGTGGCGTCAGCCACACCGCAAACGTCTCGGCAAAATCTTCATCCGGATGCTTCTGCGCATACCATCCCGGCAAATGCCGTACATAGTCGCGCGAAAATGGAGCGGGCCGGTAATTGTCGTGATAGGGGCGGCGGAACGGCCCGAAGATCTGCTTCCACTCCGGCTTATTGTGCAGCTTGTACGCATAAGTGAACGCATGTCCCGCTTCATGCCGCAGGTACATCATGATTTCTCTCGCGTCTTCGAGGTCATGCGTTTCTTTTTCCAGTTGCGCCAGCGCCGCATGCGCCAGGTAAAACGGAATCCCGATAATCGGCTCACCCGACGGGCATCCCCACTCGTCGGTCAAGTAACAAGCCGGACGAAATTTCGTCAGCCCCTTGGCGTCCAGCTCACGATAAAGCTGTTCAACAAACCGCTCCACCGGAGACCCGGCAAGCGTAAGCCCCAGCTCGCGAATCGGCCGGCTCAGAAGTTCCTGGTACGCGGGTTCAGGTTTTGCGATATCGTGCACAAACGCTCGCTCACAAACAGTCTGCAACCGCGCGGGCACATGCGGGGAGGGACAGTGGCGCTACCGTTAACAGTAATGGAAAGCGCGGTGATTTGGGAGTGACTGCGGTAATGCGGGGGGTGGATGGCCGAAATTTGTCAAGCGAAAGCTCCCCGCTGCCTTTGGCTGGCCGTTCAAGGTGATTCAGAAATTTGCGGGAAACCTTAAGCTAACTTTCCCGCTCTTGCTGATGCTCGCAATGAAGGGGGGATCATACCGGCGGCAGAATCTCGCCATCTCTCGCAACGCAGCAACCAACATGGCAGCCATCTCGGCCCCACTGTAGTTCCCGGACGTGAAATAGAACTCCCTCACTCTGTATCGCTGAATTGCAGCCTTTTCCAATTCATTGAACCGGATTCTCTTGTCTTTTGTTAGAAGCAGCCAGCCATTATTACCGACCGAGGGCAGCCATGCGGTATCTTCGGTCCCGGGTGGAAAATGGCTTCCGTGGCGCTCGTATCTGACTCCGTGATAGGCGAGAGCGTCGAGAATGGGCCGGCAGTTGTGAAGATTTTCGTCGAGGTAAAGAACGAAGTCTTCAGGCAGCGACGGCTGCTGTCCGCTGCTCCCACCGGATTGCTTCTTCGATCTGTTTTGGCGTGACGCCATATTCGGAAGCTAGGTCGGGCACGGATTCCCGGGCGTTGAACCTGGAGGAGATGACCGCAGTCGAGATGCCGGTACCGGCGATCACCGGCTTGCCAAAACCCACCGCGGGATTGATCAGGATCAGCCGGGGCTCGTTCGGCGTTCGCTCCATGACAAATGGGTACAGCTTGAAGAGACCCTTTGGATCGCGTTCGATGCGCTCCAGGTAGAGTTCCATCACTCCCGGGATCAGGATCTGCGCATCTTTCGACAGATTCACTACCCTGCCGACGTGCTCAATGAACAAATCGCGACGATCGGTCTGGAAAGCCTGTTCCACGAGAGGATGGCGGTGCTGAACATACCTCGCCAGCGTCGCTAGGGATTTCCGCACTTTCGGAATCCGCACATCGTAGATGGCACGCATGCTGCTCAACATGTAGCACTCGAGCAGGTTCATGAATGACAAGCGGGAAGGCTCGCTACCGGCCAGGCGAATGAGTGGAGGAACGGGTCCTCCTCCGTGAACCCAATACCGAAGAGTGTTGAGCGGAACCCGGAGATACTGGGCAGCTTCGGTGAGTCCGTAGATCGGAACTTCCATCACGTCTGCGGTTTTCATTTTCCGCCTCCACTGATCTCAGAATAGAGCAAATGACCAGGCATGTCATCGGTACACGATCCTTGCTGAGTACCTTAGTCGCTTTTTACTGAATCAGCGTCCCATTCCCATTCGGCTCTTCCGGCGGAATCACCACCGCAGCCGCGACCCGGTCTCCCGGCTCGACGTTCAGCAACCGCACACCCTGCGCCGACCGCCCGGATTCGCGGATGAACTTTGATTCGATGCGGATGATCTTGCCGTACTGGCTGATCAGCATCACCTCGGATTTCTCACTCACCTGCGAAATGCCGACGACTTTGCCGTTGCGTGCCGTGGTCTTGACATTGATCACGCCTTTGCCGCCGCGATTGGTGAGGCGATATTCATCGGCGGGAGTGCGTTTGCCGTATCCGTTTTCGGTGACGGAGAGAATAAGCGAGCCTTTTTCCGGAACCAGGTCCGCAATTTCGGGAGCGATATCTCCCTCTTTCACCACCGCTTGCGCCTCCGGCTTGATGGTGGTGGCCATGCCGACGATGTAATCTTTTTCGGCGAGATTCATGCCGCGCACGCCGGTGGCGTTGCGTCCCATGGAGCGCACATCGTTCTCGTCGAAGCGAATCGCTTGTCCGTCGTGCGAGGCGAGGAAAACGATCTGGTTGCCGTCGGTCAGCGAGGCCGCGACCAGCTCATCGCCCGGTTCAATGTTGATGGCGATGATGCCGCGCGACATCACGTGCGAGAAGTCTTTCACCTCGGTCTTCTTCACCGTGCCGTTGTGCGTGACAAAGAAAACGTATCTGCCTTCTTCTTCCAGGTCCCGCACGGCGAGCATAGTGCGCACCGTTTCGCCCGGCTGCAGGCCCACCAGGTTGCCGACGTGCTTCCCTTTGCCGGCAGCGGCGATGTCGGGAATCTCATACACCTTCAGCCAATACACGCGTCCGGTGTTGGTGAAGATCAGGATGTAGGCGTGGGTCGAGGCTATAAACAGATGCTCGACGAAATCCTCGTCGCGCGTCTTCATGCCGGTGCGCCCGGTGCCGCCGCGCCGCTGCATGCGGTAGGTCGAGATCGGAGTGCGCTTCATGTAGCCGGAATGGCTGACCGTGACCGCGACCTGTTCGTCGGCGATCAGGTCCTCCAGCATGATTTCCGCAGCTTCGTCTTCGATCACCGTGCGTCGCGCGTCGCCGTATTGTTTCTTGACCTCTTCCAGTTCCTTGATGATGACGTTGCGCAACTTTTTCTCGGAAGCGAGAATCGATTCGAACTCGGCGATAGCCTCGCGCACCTGCTTCAACTCGTTCGCAATTTCTTCGATCGAGAGTTTGGTCAAGCGGTGCAGCTGCAGTTCGAGGATGGCGTCGGCCTGCTTCGCGGTGAACGGTTTCTCGGCGTCGAGCTTTGGAGCGCGTCCGGTAGTGTTGATGTCGATCTTCTTGCCGCCGAAGTACGCGACTAAGTTCTCTCGCG
>Ga0316363_10000418_pt1 | contig 58917 bp, 37 predicted proteins | sample Sb_taG_3_FD_200459 | JGI IMG/M metagenome (GOLD analysis project Ga0316363, IMG submission 200459) | Peat soil microbial communities from Weissenstadt, Germany - Sb_50d_a_PC metaG (v2) (version 2) | ecosystem: Environmental > Terrestrial > Soil > Wetlands > Peat | place: Germany: Weissenstadt...
TCCAACGCAACTATTGTAGCTCCGGCAAGGCGCATGAGGAACCGCAGCCGAGGAGATATGTGCCCAAACTCTCGCCCCGTCGGCAAGATAAACGCCGACGATGGAAATGGCTTCAGAAAAAAGGCAGCCGCTGCCTCGCGAATACAAAAGGAGTCTGGCAGAAAAGACTCCCGAACCCTTTTCGACCTCCAATATTGCAACCGGATCGCGAGTATACTTACGAAGTGCGTCCGCAGTGGCGGGTCGGCGACCACGCTGTCACCCGGACGCGACGCACGTGTCGATCCATGCCGGGGATGCCGTAACCGTTAGCTTCATGTAATCGATTCGGGATATGTTGTCCTCCGGGGCTGGCTGTGCGGTTTCCAGGTGCAGCGCATGATCGTGCGCCCTCGCTGATCGTTGCGCCTCTGAGCGCATCGGTGCGGCCCCAAAAGATCGATGACCGAAGATGCAAATTGACTTTGCAAGCGCTGTCGAACATCACGTCAATGGGCGTCTCGATGAGGCTGCGAAGATTTACAGAGCCATCCTCGCCTGCCAGCCCCGGCACGCTGATGCGCTCCACCTCCTTGGCCTCGTGGCCCACCAGCAAGGCGATCACTTGCAGGCTTGTCAGTTGATCGGGAAGGCGATCGCGGTCGAGCCCGGAGTTGCTTCTTACTATTCGGACCTGGCGGAGGCCTATCGGGCCACGGGTCATTTGGAGCAGGCGCTCGGATGCTGCCAAGCCGCATTGGTTTTGCAGCCGGACTCCGTCGAAGCCTCCAACAATCTCGGACTGACTTTGCTGGCCCAGGGGAATACGGCCGAGGCGATCCCGCATTTCCAGGCAGCGCTGCGCCATGGGCCAGGTGTTGCCATGATCCACAACAACCTTGGCAACGCGCTCCGACTCCAGGGCGACGCGCAGGCGGCGATCAACTCCTTTCGCGCTGCTGTGCAACTCGATCAAGGTCTGGCTGAGGCCCACAGCAACCTGGGTCAGTTGCTGTTGGAGCGCTATGAAAGGGAACAAGCAATATTCCATTGCAGGGAAGCAGTCCGCCTGCGGCCGGATTTGCCCGAAGCCCATAACAACCTTGGAAACGTCCTGCGGGACTCGGGAGAACTTGCCGAGGCCAAGAGTTGTTATGCGGAGGCACTGAGGCTGAATCCCGACCTGGCCCTGAGCTACGGCAACATGGGACAGGCCTTGCAAGAGGAGGGCAACCTACCGGAAGCCATCGCCTGGTATGAGAGGGCCTTGCAACGCGACCCCAGATCGCCGCGGATCAATTGCAACTTGGCCAGCGCCTATGAGGAGCGGGAAGACTTCCAAGGAGCAGTCGCCCTCTACCGCGCGGCGCTGGAACTGGATCCGCAATACGCGGAGGCACACAACGGGCTCGGCTACGTCCTGCACGAGCTGGGCAAATTCCCGGAGGCGGTGGCCGAGTACCGTGAGGTGCTCCGTCTCAAGCCCGATTTCGCCACCGGGTACTGCAACCTCGGCAACATCCTGGAGGAGCTTGGTTCATTCGACGAGGCACTGGCCGCATTCCGCGCTGCGCTTCGGCGCGATCCGGATCATGCCGGCGCCTACTCTCTGTTGGCTACAATGCTCCGGGGTCGCTTGCCTGCAGAGGACCTGCAGGCCATACAGCGCTTGCTCGCCCGTCCCCAGATGGCCTTGGCCAAGCGCCTGGCACTTCATTTCGGGATCGCTCATGTTCTCGATGGCATGGGCTCCTATGCGGAGGCGGCCGAACACCTTCAGGAGGGGAATGCCCTATGCAGCAAGCTGTGGAAGAAGCAGGGCAAGTCCTACGATCCCCAGGCACACACTGAACAAGTCAACTCCCTGATCGGCGCCTTCACTCCAGAGTTCTTCGCACGAGTGCGCGGCTTCGGGTTGGCAACCGAGTTGCCGGTCTTCATCGTCGGCTTGCCGCGCTCCGGCACCACGCTGACTGAACAAATCCTGGCCAGCCATTCGCAGGTACACGGTGCCGGCGAGCTGAACTGTGCCCGCGAGGGTTTTGAAACGCTGCCTGCGATGACAGTTGGGGCCGCCACGGCCATCGAAGGCCTCGCTTGCGTCGGCCGGTCGGCCGTCCAGCAACTGAGCCACTGGCACCTCGCCCGACTCCAGGAATTGGCCCCCAAGGCTAATCGTGTCGTGGATAAGATGCCCGACAACTACCTGTTTCTCGGCTGGTTGTACACTTTGTTCCCCCAGGCCAAGTTCATCCATTGCCGGCGTGACTTGCGCGATGTGGCCGTTTCGTGCTGGATGACGAACTTCCGAAACATCCGCTGGGCTGCGGACAGGGATCATATTGCCGCGCGCTTCCAGGACTACCTTCGCCTGATGGCGCACTGGCGCGCATTGCTCCCAGCGTCTCTGCTCGAAGTGGACTACGAGGAGACCGTCGCCAATCTTGAAACCGTGGCCCGCCGCGTGGTTGCCTGGTGCGGCCTGGAGTGGGAGGCCTCGTGCCTGGCGTTCCATCAGACATCCCGGCCCATCCGTACCGCGAGCGTCACTCAAGTTCGCGAGCCAGTCTACACCCGCTCCGTAGCCAGGTGGAAGAACTATGAGTCGACCCTTGGCCAGCTTTTCGAACGGCTGCGACCGACTCCAGATGGACAGTAATTAACCGCGCGGCGAAAAAACCCCCATAACCATTAACCAAGATCGCCCAAGCCTGCGTCGTGAGGCTCCAATTCTGCAACTCGAAGCCATTGGCATGTTTTATGCACTTCCAAAGATGACCTAGTTCCTAGGCCAGGAATTCCTCAGCGTGTCCGTCGGAACGGAAGTCGACGTGGGGTGGTGCTCAAAGGTAGCTCGACATTGCACCGGTCGTTCACAAAGCGGAAAGGAGTGACCGCCGAACGATGGTGCTGTGTCAAACCACGTCAAGGTTCGTCCCATGGCCAAAAATCGAATTCAAACCTGGCTTCACTTGCCCTCCCTGGAAACCAAGAAAGACCTGGCCTCGACGCTTCGAGCGCCGTTGCATCTCGAATCTCTCGAAGATCGGATAGTGCCAGCCGTCCCGGCCAACGAAGTGTACGTGAGCAGTTTGTATCAAGGGTTTCTCGGACGGGCCGCCGATCCCGCCGGGCTTGCGGCTTGGGTGAGCTTGCTAAATGCGGGCGAGAACCGGGCGCAGGTCGCCCTCGGCATCGAAAGGAGCGACGAATTTACGGGCCGAGCGGTGCAAATCTACTATCAGGACTTCCTGGGCCGGACCGCGGACATCGGCGGCCTCAATTCCTGGGTGGAGGCAGTGCGGCAGGGCAGTACCTTGGAAGACGTCAAAGCGCTTATCCTCGGTTCCGATGAATTTTACAACGACAATGGCGGGACCATGGACTCCTTCCTCAATGCAGTCTACAAGGCTGAATTAGGTCGCAGCGTCGATCCGACAGGTTTGGCGTACTGGCCCACCGTCACGGTGAACAATCCCGTCGGCCGTGCCACGACTGTCGCGCGGATCATGCGCAGTACCGAAGGAGAGCAAGATGAGATCACTAGTATCTACCAGTTAACACTCGGCCGGCTTCCCGACAGCGCTGGACTTGCTTCCTGGACGGCAGCCCTTCAACAAGGTGAGGGGGATTTGAATGTCATCGCCAGAATCGTCGGTTCGAACGAGTACTTCGACGATCTCCAGGCGTTCGCAGCGACCGGATCCGACCCGAACGCCGCTGCCCACGAGTTTATCGTCAGCACGGATCGCTTCAGCGCTAGTCTCCCAGGTGCTGAGGAGTTCAACGCCACCATCGCAACCAATCCGTCCCTTGTGCGGCCGCCTTTCCCGCAGCCGCCTATCCCGTTTATACCGCTATGCGGGTCTACTGCGTTCGGATTTGGCACCGGTCCTACCATTGGCCCGACTGGCGGTGGCGGTGGGACTACCGGCGGAACAGGTGGAACAGGCGGCACTGGCGGGACCGGGGGCGGTGGTGGGACCGGCGAGAGCAGCGGCGGTGGCGGGACTGGTGGCGGTGGTGGGACCGGTGGCGGCAGCGGCGGTGGTGGCGGCAGCGGTTCTCTTCGCGCTGCGGCTCCGGAAAATGGACACGCCAACGGCGGCATGCGCGGAGTGGGCGGACGCGGCCAAGGCGGCGGTATGTATATGGGCGGCGGCCTGCTTTCGCATGCCGGATTGACGCACTCGGGGCCGCATGCCGACGCTGGCGCCGGCGCACGGCATGGTGACGCCCTCGCTTCTGCGCGTGCCGAGTTGAGAAACGTGCGGGCCCAACTCCACCAACCATTCGCTTCGCAAGGAGAGTTGACCGACCAAGCACTTAGCAATTCGATCGACGCTCCTCTCGTGACGGAGCAGCTCACCAATCAACAGCTCCAGTCGATGGTTGCGGCGGCGCTGGCCTTGCTCGAGCAGGCGGGCATCAGTCCTGCCCTTGTGACGCGGCTGGAATCTGTCAACTACGAAGTAGGTTGGCTGCCCCAGCCTCTGTTAGGCTACACTTTCGCCCGGGTTCACACGGTTGTGATCGACGCCAATGCGGAGGGCTATGGCTGGTTCGTCGATCCAGCATCTCTGTCCAATCAGGAATTCGTAAGAAACGCCAGCGGAGCACTCGTCGCTATCCCCGGTGAGCCCGCGTCGGGACACATGGACCTCGAAACAGTTGTGCTCCACGAGATGGGCCACCTCGCCGGGTTTGGCGATGTCAATAGCCACAGCTACCCCAATTACCTGATGGACGGTAGCCTTTCGCCTGGTGTTCGGCGCGTCGACGCCCTGGACGCGATCTTCGGCGGGCATGATGCGCGCTTGGGCCATTCACTTGATTTCGGGTAGGTGGTTTTGGCGGTGCCGTTGTAGATTAACTTCCTCGCGCAGAGACACTCGCTGACCCAGGTTGCTGTCGGCATCGCAGGGCCCGAACGATTTTTTCTCCGCCATGGAGCAATCCGCCGACCACTGGCCAGCCCTCCTAAATGAAGTGTGCGCCTGGCAACGCCGAGCAAAGGGCACGTGTGTAGCTGCTCTTGTAGGCTTACCAGGCGCTGGCCGCATTCATGCGTGTGCCGTTATTCTATACTCGGCAGATCCATTATTCGGCGGATGCCGCCCGCCGCTGTGCCTTCGAGAACCAGGACAGACTTCTCCTTGTGATTCTCCATGCACTTGGCGAACCCAGCGATCATCACCGGCTTATCGTTCTCGGCTGGTGCCCCTGCGTCTTTTCCCAGAGGCAGCCATTGCTCTAACTACTTATGTAATTTGTCGCTGGTCTGGCAGCGGCGCAACTGCTCTGCATTGCGCGCACTATTGAGCCGGGTTGGGCCCCATTTGTGAGTCCGTGCCTGTCTCACCCTGCTTTCTGCAGGGGTCGCTCTTGGTGCCGCGGTGGATCGGGACCTCCAGATCCCGACGTCAAGAATGCGAGCTCTGGATGGCGGAGTTCGGCTGCTGGCCGGATCAGCGGCTAGGGGGTTGTACGAGTAGTTTTTGCTCGCCGTGATGAAATGCGCGCCATGCCCTTAGAATCGCTCGCTCGCGTTATCGACCTTTCTTACTGACTCGGCATGCCCACAAGTCCTTGATCAGCAATAATTTAAATAAATGGCCTGAGGCCGTTCGGAGTTCCGGCACGATACGTGCTAAACCTTTTCTCGGTTGATTTACCGACGCATCATTCCCTGCTGCTGCTGGAAACGTGCGGTGCCTGAGTCCATGGCCCATAGGTTTCCAGGGAAGATGACGTAGCTAGTTCTAAGAACGGAACAGTGCGGCAGTTGGCCGTCTCGGACGGGGGAGGCCGTTACGACGCAACCACAGCCGGCATCCGGCTGTGGCCTTCATCATTAGATGCTTTAAGGAGGCTCCCCCATGTTGGTGTTGACCCGCAGACCCGGTGAGGAGGTGCTAGTTCCAGACCTCGGGATCAGCTTGAAGATTCTGGCAATCAATGGAAATCAAGTCTGTGTCGGCCTGACTGCGCCAAGGGTGGTTCGCTTCTTCCGAGGAGAAGTTTGGGCTCGCGTTCAAAAGCCATCGGTTGGCTTGCCCATTCCAGAACCCACGAAAAACGGCCAGCTGGTAAGAAAGCTGCGCGCTAGTCCTTCTGTTATACCAACCGGCGGTCAGGAGGAGTGCTAATGGAGAATGATGCCGCGCTGACTGTGGCAATCAGGGAACTCGGAAAAACTTGGTGTGGAACTCCACAAGAATTCACGGGTCCGGTTTCAGAAGAAGAGATTCGCGCGGCGGAAAAGGAGCTGGGGTTGAGCTTCCCCTCCAGTTACCGTGCTTTCCTTCGCCGCTATGGAGCCGGCACAGTGCATTACTACGATCTTTATGGACTCCCCCGCGGCCAGTTGTGGGGGGACGTAGTCATGATGAACCAGTTGGACCAACGCTCACTCCCGAGCCACTACTTGAAGTTTATGGAGGATGTTGGAGACTACGCGTACTATCTCGACACTTCCCGTATGAATTCTGCGAAAGAATGCCCTGTGGTGGTCTTCGGTTGGGAAGAAGACGGCGAAATCGTCGCGGATAATTTCGTCGATTTTCTGCAAAAGGCTAAGGATGGGCTGCTTTAAGGCTTGCGCAAGGAACATGACAGGACCTGTAGCAGTCGAAATAATACCCCGTTATTCGCACAGGCTCTACGGCGCAAGCCCCTTGGCGTTTCGTTCTGCACATGAGAGGAGTGGAGCCATTTTTCGCCGCTTGCTTGTCATCCCGGATGACCAGAGTCCGCAGGGCAGCGTGCCATCGTTGGCGCAGGATTGGGGCCGGCGTTTTTCTCTGCCGCTACACCAGATTCCCCGGGAAATCATTGAAGAAACAACGCACGCCAGGGGCGAACTGTTCGCCCGTACGGAGCTCTGTGATCTCGTGCTGGTTGGCAAGGGATTGACGCAAGCACAGAAAAGACAACTTCTCCAGGAGGCCACACAGCGCGGCAGACCAGCCGTGCTTATGTATCCGAGTATTTGGGAACCACCGGCGCGCGTGCTGCTGGTCGACCAAGGTGAAAAACTCAACGCGGCTTTTCTCGCCCAGGCAGCGGAAATCTGTTCTCGGCTCCGATCTGTTCCCATCTTATTGACGCTCGCACGCTCGGAGCGGGTAGGCCGAGCGCGTCAGGAACTGGGGCGAAGCGTCTTGGCAGGCTTTGGTTGGAACGTGGATTGTGATCTATTCGCGGGATGGAGAATATGGGCCGCGCTGGCGAGCGTGGCCCGCTGGCGTCGCTGCCAGCTCGCCATCGTCGAGCTACTCAAGGGCTCCGCATGGTGGCAGCGGTTCGCACGCGTACCTCCGAATTGGCAGACCGAGTTGGCCGAGAAGATTCCTGTCCTCTGCCTACCCAAAGCAGCGAATGGAGCATCGTCCGGTGGCCGATCTTCTCCCAACTCCACGGTTGAGGCGCCCGTTGCGTTAACGCTATTCCCGCCATGAACCTCGAACAACCTAAAAGCAGGCTTGGAAAGGTGTCTCAGGGGCATGGTACTCCCGCCAGCTTTGATGAGAAGGAACGCTTGCAATGTGGTTAATCAAGGCATCACTAAACTACCCGTACATAGTGGGCACGATCGTTTTCATGATCCTGGTCCCGGGTGAGCAGTTTATTCTCTCGATTCCGACAGACATTCTGCCGGGGTGCATCGCCCCAGTCGTCGCGACGGTAACGATCGAGAAGGAAAAAGGGGACGCATCTCTTTTTCTTGACCCGCAGTCGGCCACGGAAACGACCACAACGACGCGCGGAAGGGCAACGATAATTAAATGGGTTCGCATTTCACTAGCCGAGCCGCAGCGCGCGTGAAAGGTGGCCAAACCTGCCGGATCATGGAGGCTCCGATGCGTTTGCTTCAAGTCTTAACGCGCTACTTTGCTGTCGGGGCGGTGTAGCTGAGCGTCAACAGAGCAAACGCAGTTGCCAGGTTGGGGTCGGACTCGCCGTAGGCGCGGGAACCGGCGTTCGAGAAACTGCCATCAGGGCGCTGCCGCTTCTTGAGCGCCTCGAACAGTTCCCGCCGCCATTGGTGCTTGACGCCCTTGGCGTCCGCAAAGGGTTCTTCCCCAAGCGCGGTCAGCGCCTTGGCAAAGGTCTGATAGTAATAATACAGCCCCGCCTGGCCCATGCCTGGATTATCATTCAGAGAGTAATGAGCGCGAATCCAGTGAATGGCTCCCTGCACGCGCGGGTCGTCCTTGCTCAAGCCGGCGAACAGAAAGCTCTTCAGCCCGGAATAGGTCATGGCGCCCGCCGAACGCAGGCCGCCCTCGGGTGTCTTATCCCGCTTATTGTCCGGATCGAGCGGGTTATAGACGAAACCCCCTTTGTCATCCTCGGTCGTTTTCTTGGCAAACGCCTGGTCGTTATGCTCACCGGGCAAGTTCTGGCAACGGCTGACGAAGACCAAGGCCCGCTTCACGGCCGGGTCGTCCTTGGCGACGCCGGCCGTTTCGAGTGCCTCCAGGAAGTAGTGCGTGTTGGACATGTCGGGCCGCGACTTGCCGTCGTAGCCTGAGCCGCCGTACTTGGCATCGCCTGATTCGACCTTGCTGTCGTCGAACTGCATGGTGCGCAGGAACTGCGTCGCGTTCTTGATGACCGTGTTGTACCTGCCGTCCTTGTTGGCCTCCGCGAACGCCATGACGGCCACGCTCGTCGTATAGTTCGCCAGCATTTTATCGTAAACGCCGCCGTCCTTCTTGACCCGTTTCTCCAGATAAGCGAGGGTCTTGGCAACGACAGGGTCCTCGGGACTAAACCCGTTGCGCAGCAGACCGGCCGCCACCACCGCGGAAATACCTGGCCCAGCGATCCTCGGTGAAAAACTGCCGTCATCGCCCTGGCTGCTCTTCAGGTAAGCCACGGCCTTGTCCACAACGGCCTTGACTTCCTTGGGATCAGGGCCGCTGTCATCCGCCCAGACGGCCGACCCGGCGAAAAATCCGACAATCACCAGGAACAGCTTGCTCAACACAGGTTTCATTGGCATCACCTTTCGAGGCGCAAGGGTATTGGCGGACCACGTCACCCACAAGCATAACGCGTGCCAGCCGTTTCAATGCATTTTTTCTGCGTCGGCACGTCGACACAAAGCGCCACCTGATCAATCGCTAGCCTTAATTGAGCAAAGGCTGTCCACGAGGTATCGCGTTCAAGAACGCGCACGGGCGGTGCTTCTGGGAGCCGACAATCAAATCCATCGAAAGAGAGAAGAGTATCTTTGTCGCCATACCGCAGAAATTGCGTCGCGCAGCACCACGCAGAGGGATGAAGATGGCGATCTTTTCGCGAGAGCTTCAGGATCGAAATGGAGTCAGCTGCGGAACGCGCCAACAACAAGATGGAGGACGGCGCTACCAATTGCCAGTTGCCGGAGGAAGATTTTTTCAGGCACAACGACAGGTCGGATTCTGGAGATGCAAGTGAACATTTGCTCCATAGATGGCCAATAAAAAACCTGGAAACCTCGCGACTTGGCGAAGCTCCCAGGTTTGAATGTTCGCCCGAAAGGGGCTTAGCGGCGGCCGTGGTGGTGGTGGCCGCCGCAGCTTGTCTGGCAACTGCTGCAGCAAGTTGTCTGGCAAGTAGTGCAGCAAGTTGTCTGGCAACTACTGCAGCAACTCGTCTGGCAACCCTGATGACCATGGTGGCCGCCACGGCAGCCGCGAGCCTGTGCAGCGGTCGACATCAGAGCCAGGCTGACGATGACCAGACCGATCTTGGCGAATAGCTTCATCACATCCTCCCATTATGGAATGACAGTGGGCACCACGGCTCATTGTAGAGACTGGATATGGGCCGGAAAGATCCTGGCGTTACAAATTTCCCAATCAGTTTATTCTGGGTATTTTAAACAATATGAATCGATAAAAGGTTGTGGATCAGTGTATTTATAAACAGTTAGCCAGCGGCCTATTATGTCGGCGGCGATCACATTCTTTCCATAGCTGTCATGACGTAAATTATTGCAGAGAATAAGCATGCGACTCATAGACTGAATCATAAGGCACTGGTGGCGTGGAATTGGAGGCAGGAAAATCTTCGGGCACCGGTCGCAAGCCCACGGACCAAGAACCTGCAAGACCCTCGGCCAGGACCGGCCTCGAGGTGCGACAGACGATCAGCATTCCAAAAAACCCGTGCCGTCGGATTGGTTGTAAAGCTGAGATTCCAGCCAAGCTGGAGTCGAAAACGTGATCTTTTGTTCATGTTGCAAGGCCAGAACTAAGCGGCTCATGGCGGGCGTCATGATGGTGCCCAACCGAGTTAGATCCAGCCCCTCGATGGTCTGGGGCAGAACTTGGCTGACCCATCAATAGGAACAAGTGTAGGCGGATGGCCCCTGGCAATCGGGGGATGAGATCGTTCGCGAACGCAGCGAGCGTTCACGAACGCCTCTAGCGCGGTCATCTTCTGCCGCTCCTCATAAAAATGGGATATGCCCGCTCTTTGGTACGTGACTCAAAATGCCGGGAGGCGGAGGAGAGAACTGCTATCTGGCGGGCGGTCTGGAGAGTATAAAGAAGGTTCCGCTGTCGTTGCCGTTTCGGACGCAACTGGAGAAAAAAATGAGGATGCAGAACAATCGGCTGCCCCAGCTCACCGCCGCGGCCGTTGCTGGATTAATAATTGTTGTCGCTCTCGTGGGTGACGCGCCAGCCGAGGAGAAAAAGGGAGACACCGACAAGCTTCTGGAGAAGCTTCGCGCCTACCCACATAAGGTCGTCTACGAGACCAACCGCGACGGCAACTGGGAGCTTTACCTGGTAAACGCCGATGGGTCGAATCCGATTAACCTGACGAATACACCGGATGTCGACGAACTCTACCCCAAACCCTCGCCTGATGGCAGCAAGATTTGCTTCGTCGCGGACGAAGGCAAGGGTAGTACTCGCGTGCGCAACGTCTATTACATCAATAAAGACGGTTCCAGAAGAACCAAAGTCGCTGACAATGCCCGCGAGCCCTGCTGGAGCCCCGACGGCAGCGAAATCGCCTACATGAAGGGCGAGTACCAGAAGTTCACGTTTTCCGATTTCGCCACGAAGGGTCTCTTCATTTACAACCTGGCATCCGGCCAAACCCGCGCGCATCCCAACAAGAAGCTGCAACACCTATATACGCTCAATTGGTCACCGAACGGCAAGTGGTTCGTGGCTACCGTGCACGGCGGCATGGGCTTTTCGCACGCGATTCTTGCTATCGAGGCCAACGGCGACAAGGTCTTCAATCTGAAGCTGGACGGTTGCAGGCCGAATATAAGCCCCGATGGCAAGAAGATCACCTGGGGTCACGGCGATTTCTGCGCGGGCCTGGCCGACCTGGATCTCAGCTCGGCGATTCCTCGGGCGACCAACATTCGCGACATCGTGGAGAGCAAGGACCCTGTCGAGACGTACCATGTCACCTGGTCGCCCGATGGCAAATACATCACCTACACCACCGGCCCGAAATTCAGTGGCAAGCGCCTGGGCGGCCTGCTCCCGGAGTTTCCCGGCGTCGAGGCACCGGGTTGGAACGTGTGCGTGGCCGACGCGGCACAGAAAAACGTTTGGGTCGCGCTTACGAGCGACGGCAAATCAAACAAGCAGCCAAGTTGGGTGGTGACGAAAGAGGAGGCCGGGCGATGACAGGTAAGTCTAGGATTCCTACTTTCGTGGCCATACTCCTGCTTGGAATGTTTTCCGGTTTGTCCTGCGAGAAACCCGGCGTTTCCTCAGCGCCCGCGGATACGCCGCCCACAATCACGACAAAGGGCGGCGCCGAGATGGTCCTCATTCCCGCAGGGTCTTTCGAGATGGGCAGCCGGCACGGCAAAGAAGACGAGGCTGCAGCGCACCGGGTGAACATCGATGCATTCCTGATGGACAAATATGAAGTGACGCAAGCGGATTATGAAAAACTGGGCATACCCTGTCCTTCGCATTTCAAAGGACCGACGCTGCCGGCGGAGCAGGTCACCTGGGTGCAAGCGGCCTCCTACTGCAACGCCCGCTCGCGAGCTGAAGACCTGCAGCCTTGTTACAACGAAGAAACCGGCGCCTGCGACTTCCATGCGGACGGCTACCGACTCCCCACCGAAGCAGAATGGGAATATGCCTGCCGGGCCGGAACCAGCACGGACTATTCCTTCGGCAGCGATTCCCGCAACCTCGGCGCATACGCCTGGTTCGCGGACAACGCCTCGAAGACGACTCATCCCGCAGGGCAAAAGAAGCCGAACCCCTGGGGTCTTTTCGACATGTACGGCAACGTGGCGGAATGGTGCAACGACGCCTACGATAAGGACTACTACAAGAACAGCCCCGCCGCCAACCCGCAGGGACCTGCCGACGGCAAGGAATACGTCTTGCGCGGCGGCTCGTGGAAATCGAGCGCCGACGCCCTGCGCTCTGCCTATCGCCTCAGCGAAAACCCAGGATTCTCCGACGCATGCCTCGCGCGCGATGCGATTGGCTTTCGCTGCGTGAGGAAGGCACCCGCGACCCCTCCTGTCAAGTAAACTTCAGCCCATGCTTTTTCACACCTGGGTCTTCTTCGTTTTCTTCTTGATCGTCTATCCCGTCTATCTGTTCGTTCGCAAGAACAACCAGCTCATGAACGTGTGGTTGTTGATCGCCTCCTACACGTTCTACGGGTGGTGGAACCCCTACTACTTGCTCTTGCTGTTCGGAACCTCGGCAGTCGACTACTTGATGGTCCTTTTCATGGAAAGGAGCCAGAGGACCAGAAAGCTCTGGCTGATTATCAGTCTGGTCAGCAATTTCGGTTTCCTGGGCTACTTCAAGTACTCCGGATTCCTCACCGAAAATCTAAACTCTTTCATCACCCACCTGGGGCTTTCGTTCCGGCTGCCTGACCCGGCCCAATACCCGAACGCATTGCTGGCGCTGGTAGGCGTCGGCGAGGACAAATTCTTCACGCAGGTCATCCTGCCAATCGGCATTTCCTTTCACACCTTCCAGTCGATGAGCTACACCATCGACGCGTACTTCGGCAACATCAAGACCGAGCGCAGTTTCGTGCGTTTTCTTACGTTCGTCTCCTTCTTTCCCCAGCTTGTGGCCGGTCCGATCGAGAGGGCCCGAAACCTCCTTCCTCAGCTCCAGGGCAGGCCACAGATCACGCAATCAGACATTACAGACGGCCTGTCCCTGTTCCTCGTCGGATTTTTCAAGAAGGTCGCTATCGCTGATTACCTGTCCAAGTACGTGGACAAGGTTTACGACGCGCCGGCGCAATTCCAGGCGCCTGCGTTGATCCTGGCTACCGTCGCCTTCGCCTGGCAGATCTACTGCGACTTCAGCGGCTACACCGACATGGCTCGCGGCGTAGCTCGGCTCATGGGCTTTCACCTGATGCTGAACTTCAACAATCCCTATGCCGCCGTCGGCCTCGGCGACTTCTGGGCGCGCTGGCACATAAGCCTCTCCACCTGGTTCAAGGACTACGTTTATTTCCCCCTGGGCGGCAACCGGAACGGCCTGCTCCACACCTATCGCAACATGTTCCTGACCATGGTGATCTCGGGCATCTGGCACGGCGCCGCCTGGACCTTCGTTATCTGGGGAGCGCTGCACGCCATAGGCCGGCTGGTCACGCGCCAACTGGAGCGGACCCCGTTTTACAGGCACTCGGTCCCGAAGATCGTCAAGCAGCTCCTCGTTTTCGCGTTCGTCACCTTCACCTGGATCTTCTTCCGTGCTCAGTCTCTGAACGACGCCTGGCTCATCATCAGCCGGATCTTTTCATCCGGCTTTGCCGCGCCCCAGTTCCCAGTCCTGATGGCGATCTTGATCCTGGCGGTGTGGGCTTACCAGCTTCTCTACACGAGTGATTCGCATTTGAAACGGCTGCTGGAACTTGCCCCGGTGCGACTGGGCCTCGTTCTCCTGATGGTCGTTTACCTGGCGATCGTGGCCCAACCGAGCACCAAGGCATTTATCTACTTCCAGTTTTGAGAATTGGCTGCTCGGCAGGAAATGGAGATAAACCGATGAGCGTGGGACAAAGCGAACACGAAAACCGGGCCCATCCGATCACCGATCCCGATATCACAACGCTTTCCAACAGCGTTCGTTTGTCGGGCCGGCAATGGATACTCGTCGGCCTCTTCGCCGTCTTGACGGTCCTCTTCGTCCCTCATTTGTGGAAGCAGGTAGAAAAGTTTGATCTCGAAATGGACTACCGGATGCCCTACGACCAGAGCCAGGATTACTGGCTGTTCGACCGCTTCTCCCGGCTCGCAGCCGAGCGCTACGACACCGTGCTGGTCGGGGACTCCGTTGTCTGGGGGCAGTACGTTACGCGGCAACAAACTCTGTCCCATTATCTCGATGAGCAGAGAGGTGAGGAGCAATTTGGCAATCTCGGCCTCGACGGAGCCCATCCCGCGGCTCTGACAGGGCTGGTGGAACATTACGCGCAAGGGATCTCCGGGAAGAACGTCATTGTCCAGTGCAACCTTTTGTGGATGAGCTCACCGAGGCATGACTTGCAGGTGAAAGAAGAGTTTGCCTTCAACCATCCCCGGCTAGTGCCGCAGTTCGTGCCGAGCATTCCCTGCTACAAGGAACAGATTTCAGCACGCCTGGGAATCGTGGTCGAACAGCACGTAGCATTCAACAGTTGGACCAACCATCTCCAACAAGCTTACTTCGGCGGCACTGACGTGCCTTCATGGACCATGGAGCATCCCTACGCCAACCCTTTAGAAAACGTCGCCCGGGGGCTGCCTCCATCCGACAACCGGCAACGGCACGAACCGATCCCTTGGACTCGGAGAGGAATCAAGAAGCAGAGCTTTGCCTGGGTCGACCTCGAAGGATCCATTCAATGGCGGTGCTTCCGGCAGGCAGTGGACCTTCTAAGGCAGCGGGGCAATCGAGTATTCGTTCTTGTGGGGCCGTTCAACGAACACATGGTGAGCGACGACAGCTTGCCCGCCTACCGAGAACTGAAGCAGGGTATCGAAACATTGCTGGAGCGCGAGAAGATTGCCCATTGGGCGCCGCCAACGCTGCCCAGTGAACTTTATGCGGACGCCAGTCATCCGCTCAGTGCCGGCTATGCCTTGCTGGCGCGCGATCTGTTTGCTCACCTACCTCACGAATTCTCTCCTTGACACGAAAACAAGGAACTAATGGACTCTTTGGCCATGAAACGAATCCTAATTGACATCGCGACAGAGCAAACCGGATTACAACGCTTGCGGGCACTACCTGGCGTAATGGTGGAAACGGTAGAAATTGCCAAGGCGGCACGCGCCCTGCCTGCAGAATTGCTACGCGAACAGCACATCCTGGTGTGCAAGACACCGCCGTTGAATTTTGACGATCTGCACTCCCTGGAATTCATGCAAATCTCCACGGTCGGCTACGAGCACCTCCGTCATTTGGGCCTTGCCCACAGGCCCATTCGCGTTTGCAACGCCCGCGGCGTATTTGACACGGCCATCGCTGAATGGAACCTCGCCATGATGATCAACCTGAGGCGTGATCTGCGCGAGCTGATTCGCCAGCAGGAGCGAGGGGACTGGCAGCGCGCGTCGCGGTTTCAACAGGAGGTGCGGGGCAGGGTGGTGGGCCTGTGGGGCTATGGCGGTATTGGAAGAGAGACGGCCCGCCTGGCCAAGGCGTTTGGTATGACCGTGCACGTCATGTCACGCTCGCCGGTTGGGCCGCGATCCACTGCGTATACTTTTAACGGCACGGGCGATCCGGACGGCATTCTGCCCGATCGGGTCTATACACTCGGACAGGAATTAAGTTTCCTTGCGGGATTGGACTTCTTGATCCTGGCGCTACCACACACGCAGAAGACGACCGGGCTAATTGGCGAAAGAGAGCTGCGTGCATTGCCGGCACATGCGTTCGTGCTGAACCCCGCACGCGGCCCGATCATTCAGGAGCAAGCGCTACTGGCGGCATTGCGCGAGGGCTGGATCGCCGGCGCGGCCCTTGACACGCATTTCGCCTATCCCTTGCCGGCGGATCATCCGCTACGCCAGTTCCCGAACGTCATTCTGACGCCCCACATCGCCGGTGCGGACAAGAGTCCCGATTTTCCCGGCCGCATGTGGGACCTGTGTGTGCAGAACGTCAAGCGCTATCTTGCCGGGGCGCCGTTGCTCAACGAGGTAACCCTGGCGGAATGGCGCGAAGCTTGATGCTCGATCAACGTCGAAAGAGCGTTTGAGGCTGTGAAGCGAATCGCTTGGATCACACCGCCGGCAACTGCCACGGATCCCGGCGTTCGCGATCGAGCCACTCATTGGCCGCCGCATCGTCGACGAATTGCCACTGGTTCGGGTCCCAGTGCAGTTTGCGATGATTCCAATAAGCAAGATTGCCAAGGTGGCAGACCGTCACGGAGCGCGCCCCTATCTCCACATCACAAATGGGCCGTTCGCGCGAGCGGATGCAGTTCAACCAATCGCGCTGATGCCCGGGCGAATGGTAGAGGTGCACGTCCTTCTCGCCCAGGGGCTGCTGGATAATGCTGTCGGGTTTGCTGCTGAGGTGACCGCGGTTCACCGTGATCTCGCCTTCGGTGCCGATGAACTGCACGCCGCCGCTTGGGCCGTGGACAACCTCCACGCCATTCGCATAGACGTAGCGGAGCCCCTTGGTCGCCTTGGGATCTTCAGGGGGAATGATTTCGACCGGACCAGAGCCATCCATGCCAAGCCCCCACTGGGCAATGTCGAAATGGTGAGCGCCCCAGTCAGTCATTCCGCCGCCGGAGTATTCACGAAAGTTGCGCCAAGCCGGGAAATGGTCGTGGACTCCGCGCGGGCTGAGGATCGAGTTGTAGGGGCGCACGGGCGCCGGTCCCAGCCAACGGTCCCAATTCAACCCCGGTTCGAGCTTTTCTTCCGGCAGGTCGCACCAGCGACTCGGCCCGCCGACATCTACATTGACGGTCTTGACCTTGCCGATGCGTCCGCTGCGCACCAGCTCGCAGTTCAGCCGGAATTCCTTGTCCGAACGCTGCTGGCTGCCGGTCTGGAAGACGCGCCCGTACTTACGCACCGCATCGATCATTGCCTTTGCCTCGCGAATCGTCAACGTAAGCGGCTTCTCGCAGTAGATATCTTTCTTTGCCTTGCAGGCCTCCAGGACGGGGATGGTATGCCAGTGGTCCGGTGTGGCGATGACCACGGCGTCGATATCCTTGCGTGCCAGCAATTCGCGGAAGTCGCCGTATACGGCGCAGCCCTTATGTTGGCCGCCCTTCAATTCTTTGCCGTAGCGTTGCTCCACCATTTTCCGGGCGGCCTCGCGTCTGGTTGTATCGACGTCACAGACAGCCAGCACTTGCACGTCCTTCATCTCCAGGAAATTGCCGAGATGGCCGCGGTTCATCTTGCCAACGCCGATGAACCCCAACGTGATCCTCTCACTGGCTGCCTGCCGCTTGGCGTCCCCGAGAGCAGATCTGGGGATAATGACCGGTAGCGCTGCGGCAGCGCCGGTCACCTTGATGAAATCACGGCGCGACATCTCGCCTTTTGGCGTGATCATAGTGAAGCTCCTGAGGATCCGAAAATGGTGTGGCCAGCGAAGGCATAGGGAGGGCCGACCTTGAGGGTACTCTTCCCACAGCCGAATGCAAGGCGGATTTCGCGAAGACCGTGGTCCCGACCAGCTCTCTCGTTTCTCCTCCGACACGGCAAAAGAAAGACTGTGGATGAACGACACGCTGATTAGCGCGCAACTGACTTGCGAACATCGTCGTCACCGGACGTGTACGCCGCCTACACATGGATGCAATGGTAGCGAAGACGCCATTTAGTCGTGATACGATCGGTCGATTCTCCAGCAAGATGCGCGGCAGACCAGTCGATTACTTGAGCAATGCGTAGTATGATGGGAATGAGTAAGAACCTGGGCACAAGGGGTAACAGTGGTGCTTTTCCTGTCCGGCTCATTCCTGGTGGCCCGTCCGTCGTTGCTCGATCCCAATTTCCGGCAAACGGTCGTGCTGCTGCTGGAGCACACCAGGGAAGGCGCCCTTGGACTCATCGTCAATCGTCCGAAATCGGTAAAGGGTCTACCCTTCAAACTCTTTGCGGGCGGTCCCTGTTCCAGCGACGGGCTCCTCATGCTGCATGGCCACCGCGAATGGTTGGAAGATGCTCCCGACCAGGGATCGCCCGGCATTGCACCGGGAATCTTCATGGGCGATTCCGCCTGTCTGGACCGCGTCGGCGAGGCGCTCCCTGCAAAAACGCCTCGCTTTCGAGTTTTTTCCGGTTATGCGGGTTGGGGCGCCGGTCAACTAGAAGCTGAATTGGCAGGCGGAGATTGGACCGTCGTGCCTGCCGACGCTCAGCTACTCTTTGATACTGCCGTCGAAGACCTTTGGCGGAGCCTCATCCCGCCCCGCATTCCGCAGCCGAGCGTCAACTGAAAATATATTTCTTGACTAGAATCCGCTAATGGGAGCTCTCATCGCTGCCTGCAAGTGACTGCATCACCCACTGGCGGACATATTTTCATTCCCATTCTGCCCTCGCTACACTCCTTACTAGACTGAGCGCGGTCAAGCACGAGACATCGCCCCGTAGCCGCATTCGCCAGCATGCGGGCTACACAGTTTCACCCGCATTCGCCAGCATGCGGGCTACACAGTTTCACCCGCATTCTGGCGAATGCGGCTACGGCCTATTGGTATCAGTATTAACTGCACGCCGAATATGCTTCCGTGGCCGCCGCTCGATTGGCAAAACGTGCAAATCAGCCCTTTGGAACGAGAGAGGGCGGAACTCGGATTTGGATGGTGCCATTCGTCGTCGGGCCGGAGATAATGCCAGAGAAGCGGTGGGACGAACCCGGGGGGTGAGAAACCTAACTCAAATAGGAAGGCGGGAGTGCTGATGACTGCATCGAAGACGATGACGGAACTCCGGAGGCAAGCAGACGACGGCGGCGCAAACTCAGGGCATGACTCAAACATCTTTCCACACATGGGACGCCGGGGCTTTCTCGCTGGCGCACTCGCCTCGGCGATGACGGCCAGAGCCCTCGGCGGGGACTCTGGGAGAGGCACTGGCCCAACACGTTACCCCGATCCCGACATCATTGCGCTGGACAAGCGGTTCGAGAAATACAAGATTGGCAACACGCCCATCCAGAGGCTATACACGGGACTCCTTTGGGCTGAAGGGCCAGCCTGGAACGGCGTGGGGCGCTACTTGCTCTGGAGCGACATCCCCAACGATATCCAGATGCGCCGGCTCGAGGAAGACGGCCACGTCAGCGTGTTTCGCAATCCATCGGGCAACAGCAACGGCAATACGTTCGACTTCGAAGGCCGGCAGCTTTCCTGCGAGCACGGCAACCGCCGGGTGGTGCGCTATGAACAGAACGGTACGGTTAGCGTGCTGGCCGACAAGTGGCAGGGCAAGCCGCTCAACGCTCCTAACGACATCGTCGTGCATCCCGACGGCGGCATCTGGTTTACCGACCCGGGTTACGGCAGTCTCATGAACTACGAAGGCCACAAAGGGGAGCTGCATCTCAAGGAAGCCGTATACCGCATCGACGGCAAGACCGGCAAAATGGAAATCGCGACCGACGATATGTTCAAGCCCAACGGTCTCTGCTTTTCGCCCGACTACAAGAAGCTGTATATCGTCGATACTGGGGCGACCCACTATGAAAAGGCCCCCAGGAACATTCGGGTTTACGACGTGATCGACGGAACCAAAATCGCGAAGGGTCGTGAGTTCGTTTCCATGGCCCTCAACGGCAAGGCCGGCTTGGCCGACGGCATCCGCGCTGATGTGGACGGGAACATCTGGGCCGCGTCCGGCTGGGTGGGCGCCGGGTACGACGGCGTGCAGATTTTTGAGCCGGGCGGCGACCGCATTGGCCAAATTCTGCTACCGGAAATCTGTGCCAACCTCTGCTTCGGCGGCGCGAAACGCAACCGCCTTTACATGGCAGCCAGCCAATCTATTTATGCGGTGTACGTGGAAACGCAGGGAGCGCATATTACTTAGGCGAGCGGCAGCGCTTGTTCTCCCCTCGCCCCGGTACTCCGGGGAGAGGGGTCGGGGGTGAGGGGACTTGGCCGGGGATCGTTCGTCCCCCTCACCCCCGACCCCTCTCCCCCGAAGCGGGGGCGAGGGGGGATTATTACCTGCCGCTCGCCTTAAAGGTGCTGGCGGCATCAAGCTGGCAGCTTGTCCTACTCCGTTCGAGGACTTCATGCGCATCCCGATCGTCTTCCTTCTCGCCTTCCCATTCCTACCAGCGCCTGCACAGCCTGATTGGCCGCAGTTTCGTGGGCCGGACGGCCAGGGGCATTCCTCAGCCACAGGGCTGCCGCTACAGTGGAGTGAAACGACCAATATTCGCTGGAAGGTTCCCATTCCCGGCCGTGGCTGGTCGTCGCCTGTCCTTGGCAGCGGCCAGATCTGGCTGACTACCGCCCTCGATGATGGGCACTCCTTGCGGGCCCTGGGTCTGGAGCAACAGACCGGTAAACTCATCCACAATATCGAAGTTTTTCAGATACCAAAGCCGCCCGTCATCAATGGGAAGAACAGCTACGCCTCACCCACGCCGGTCCTGGAGCCGGGCCGGCTCTATGTTCACTTCGGCACCTTTGGTACCGCTTGCATCGACACCTCGACGGGAAAGATTCTATGGACCAATCAGGAGCTGCGGCTGGATCACAAGGAAGGCCCGGGCAGTTCGCCCGCAGTTTGCGGCGATCTGCTGATCCTGAACTGTGACGGGATTGACGTCCAGTACGTCGCAGCTCTGGACAAGCACACCGGCCGGGTCGCCTGGAAAACTCCGCGCAGCGGGGCGCGCAACTCATACGCCGATTTCCGCAAGGCGTACTCCACACCGCTGGTAATTCGCGTGCACGGCCGCGAAGAAATCGTCAGCGTAGGGGCCGACCGGGCGAGCGCGTACGATCCCATATCGGGCAAGGAAATCTGGTGGGTGGATTACAAAGGCTTCTCCAACGTCCCGCGACCGGTCTTCGACCGAGGTGTGGTTTATCTTTGTACCGGCTACATGAAGCCTGAGGTTTGGGCGATCCGGGCCGACGGTGAGGGCGATGTCACGCAGGATCACGTATTGTGGCGCGAGGCCAAGCAGGCGCCGGCGAATGTGTCGCCACTCCTGATCGACGATATTCTTTACACGGTTAGCGACATGGGCGTCATCACTGCACGGGCAACCGCCACTGGCCGCGAATTGTGGAGCCAGCGACTGGGCGGCCCGGCTAGTGCCTCGCCCGTCTATGCCGAAGGTCGCATCTATGTCTGCGATGAGAACGGCAAAACCAGCGTCCTGAAGCCAGGGGCCAAGTTCGACCTGTTAGAACGGAACGTGGTGAAGGGCAGGGTACAGGCTTCGCCGGCGCTCGCGGGGCAGGCGATATACTTGCGAACGGACACTCACCTCTATCGCATTGAAAATAGCGGCCATTGACCCGCTCTTCCTCGCTTTCAAGAAGTGTGCTGGAGAGCACTGCGGTGGCGAATGAGACCGGTCACTCGGGTTCGATCACGACGCGGAAGCCGATGTCCGGGGCGGCCTTTTGGTAGGGATAACTCGCGGTCCTGTCCTCGTCTTCCATGTCGCTATAGCGTAGGGGATGCGACTCGTTAAAGCCGACGCCGCGCAAGAAAATCATGACTGAGTTGCCTGGATCGCTGATCGGCACGGTCTGCTTGTTGAAAGAAGAATTGCGCGTCCACTCCCGTCCGTTGGCCGCCATGTCCCGGCAGCCAAACGGACTGCGGTTGTGCTTGTCCGTGGCAATCCTGACCGGCTCTTTCAGCGCAATGTCTAGCTTGGCAGTCCCTTCCCACTTGCCCTGATAGGGGCCCTCACCGCGCGGTTCTTCCCAGAGACCCGATGCCTTGTCCCATTGATCGGTCGTCGGCAAGTCGCCATGCAGCCACATGGAGGCGAAGCGATAGGCGTCCTCCACGCCGACTCCCAGCGCCGGGAAGCGGTTGTCGGCGTAGCGGTTCCAGTTCGAATGCGTGATCATCGCAGCGTGCGCGTCCGCATACTTGCGGAACAGGCCAACCCAGACCTTGTCCGCCATCATGTAAAACGTGTTCGGATCCTTGCTGCGCTGCTTGGGAATGAGGATGAATTCGACAGGCAGAGTGTCTGCACGGTCGGCACGCATGATCCTCTTGTAATAGAACCTGCCCGTCGAGTCAGCGACCAGATCTTCGCCGCTCTTTGCATAGTCGGGCGGCAGATAGAGCACGGTCAGATCGAAGGCTATTTCATGATGCTGATTGCCTCCCTCGGCGATGACCTTCACCTTGCTGATTCCAGCGGCGGCACCTTTGGCGCTGGTCACGTCGAGATGAACCGTCTCCTCGTCCGGCGAGATCTTGGCATCCGGAATCAAGACATTGGGCGGCAGGCCGGAAAACGTTAGGGTCACCGCCCCCTTGAACTTATCGCGTCGCAGGTGTAGCTTGAGGGGCTTGGTGTCGCTCGGGCCGAGCACCAGAGCATCCGGCACCTCCAGTGTAAATGAACCGGCGGCGATTACCTTCTTGTTGAAATACGCTACGGCACCGACGACGATGGCCACGACAAGTGCAGCGAGCAGCAGGCCGAAGACCGCGCGCAGACGCCTCGGAGCCTTTCTCAGCGCGGTCGACAGATCGCGGCGATCTACTTTCTGTTCCTTCACCAGCTCGTCTTCCAGGGCGCGCACGAACGTAACGCAGCTGGGATAGCGCTGGGCGGGATCCTTGCTCAGGGCCTTGAGAAGGACCTGTCGCTCTCCGTCGTCGAGCATCGAGAGGTCCGGCACGGACTCCATGTGAGAGCACATGTAGTCCGCAAGGCTGTTGCAATTGAATGGATAGCGGCCCAGGCGCAGCTCGACATAGGCCAGGGCCAAGCTGTATTGATCGCTCAGCCGGCTGACCGAGCCGCGCCAGGTTTCCGGCGCCATGTAAGCGGGTGTGCCGCACGAAGTGGCGTTGAAGATCTCCTGGGTGCCTTGCTCGCGGGCCAGGCCAAAGTCGGCCACCTTGGAATGTCCTTGCAGGAGGAGGATGTTTTCCGGTTTGACGTCGCGGTGGAGCACGTCGCTTTCGTGCAGATAGTCGAGCCCCTCGGCAGCCTCGCGGAAGTAGCGGATCAGATCGGGAAGGTCGATGCCGGGCTTTCCCTTGTTCAAGCATTCTTCGAGGCGGTCGCGCAGGCTGCCGTCTGCCAGTTCCATGGCGATGTAGAGGCGGTTGTCCAGCACCCAGTAAGCCTGCGTTTGCAGCAGGAAAGGGTGCCGCAAAGTTTTGATCAGCTCCAGCGATTTCAGCTCGCGGCTGCCTTTGTCTTCGTCGATTGCCCGATAGATGCATTTGATAGCGACTTCCACCCCGCCCGGGGCCTCCGCCCGCCAGACGTCGCCGAAGCTGCCACAGCCTATGCGGCCTAGCAACCGGTAACCGCCACCGACGGGCAGCATATGCACATCGCTGAATACAGGCGGCGATTTTGCCCCACTAGAGTCGGGTGTCGTAGCGCGACAGGCCGATGAAGAACTTTCCCCGACGGACGTCCCCAGGCCGTCAATGCGCGTCTCGGGCCAGGCCGGCTTGTTCTTCTCCGGCAGACGGCCGTCCGAGCCCTCCAGTTCCTGCGTGGCACCATCCTGGAGAATGAGGCGGAGGAAGCGTGTAAACTGATCCGGGAAGCGATTTTGGTATTCCGCGGAGTTGGGATTGTCGCCGCAACGGCGGCGGATGCGGTATTCGACTGCAATTAGTTCTGGGGGTACTGTCGCTGCCGTGCCGAGATCAGGGTACTTGACTAGGTAGTCCTCAAGACGAACGGGCCGGCCGCACTTCCAGTGGAACTCCAGATGGGCCTTTACCATCTCCTGCAAGGCGATCAACCACTGCGGGTGGGTGAGGCCCGGCAAAAAGCCGCTCAACTCGACCGATTCACTTCGGGAACCCGCTTTTTCGAGAGATTGAAGGAGTCGCGCAATGCGCTCGTGCAGTCCTTCTTCCTCGCCGGGCTCCTGGGGACCTACAGTGGCAAAGGGATCCATGGGGCTTTCCGCCATGTGGTTGAATACTCCATGATAATTTACCCTGGAATTGCGGGATAGGTCGCCTTTCCGGCGAGGCAAATCGGGATAGGCCGGCGCTAAGCGTAAGTTTGCCGGATTAGTATGGATCGGATCTGCGGAGTCCGCGCCATGCCCGTTCCAACTCTTTGGCATCCTGCCAGCGCACCACACAGGGTATTATAGGAATGGGTATCTCTCTGCAGCGGAATTTTCCTGTCAGGTTTTTCGCAGGCATCGAGCAAGACTCCAGTTGAACCCCAAATATGCTGAAACTATTCGTTTACCTGGGACTCTGCTGGCTTTGGTTGACAGGACTGATCGCGTTTGCGCAGGCTCCCGTCATCCCACCCGGTGAGAAAGAACCACTACTGCGCCTCGAAGCGGGCGGGCCGACCGCCTTCGTGACTAGCCTGGCCTTCAGCCAAGATGGAACTCGGCTCTACGCCGCGGGCTGGGACAAGGTCGTGCGCGTCTGGCGACTCGATGCCCAGGGCAATTTTGTTGCGGACCGCGCAAGCTATCGCGTGCCGCTCGGCCCCGGTCTGAGCGGGGCCATCAATGCCATCGCGTTGTCGGACGACGGTACCTGGCTTGCCGCGGCCGGCGTGGGTGTGTTCCGGGGCGAAGCCGGATTCCGCCAGCCCGGACTGGTACTGCCCTCGCTAGGCGCTCTCACCCCGGAAATGCGCCTGGACCAGGGCATGATCTATGTATTCAACACCAGGACCCAGGCCGTCCACCTTCTCCGGGGCCACCTGGGCGAAGTGCTGTCCATGACGTTTGCGCCGGATCGGCAGGGCAAACGTCTAATGCTCGTGTCGGCCGCCCGCGAGTGGGACAAGGATGCCAGTAAGTTCGTAGGGTCGGTCCGGTTGTGGGACGTCGAGCGCGAGACTTATCTCGACGGCCTCTGGGGATTGCCAGAAACGAAACTGCGTCCAGGACTGAGCTGCTGGCACACGGGCGACGACCCGAAACAGATGCGCGTGGCCGTTGCCTGGGATGACGGATTTTTGCGGGTCTGGGACGTCGACAAAAGCGACGACCGCTCATGGAAGGTGAAGGACGTCAAATACAACATCACGGCGGCGTTTGTGCCCGGACTCGACAGGCTTCTCACGGCCGGCTACGGTAACGGCAAGGCAGAACTAAAGCTGTGGAAGGTACCTGTGGGGCAAGCACCTCAGGCCGATACACCTCAGCAGGAGCAGGCGCAGAAAATCGATGCCTTTCCGCGCGCCTTGGCCCTGGCGGCAGCAAACGCCGACGGCAAGTTCGATCATGCGGCGGCAGTCGTGCGCATGCCGAACCGTCAGGACGAATACCGGCTACAACTGCTCGATCTGGACCCGGCGGCCCTCGGCGTCGTGAAAGCGGATGCCGTCCTCTGGAGGGGAAGCCCGAGACAGCCGGTGCTCGCCGCTGCTCCCCACGGCCGTCATCTCGCCGTGGCCGGCAATGCGGACCACGAGATCATCGTCTACTCGATCCGGGATCTGCTCAACCGCGCGGGGCAGCCTCAGAAACTGCGCAGCACGGGTGCGACGATGCGCTCTGCTTCATTCGTTACCCAAGGCAAGGAGCTCGGATTGCTGCTGAATGAGACGATATCAAAAACTCCCGGGAGCACTCCACACGCACCGGCTGCCGGCGACTTGATTTTCGATTTCGCCAGACGGCAGCTCACGGCCGAACAGCAAGGATGGAACACATCCGCTCCCGCACTTGGCAATTGGCGTGCGGCAACGGAGGCAGGAAACGCGCGGCCGGCCGTAGCCATCTACGAGGGCCAGCGCCTGGTGCGGCGCATCGAACTCACGGAAAAGCAGGTCATCAGCGATTTTGCCCTGCTGCCACCGCAAGCTCCACTGCAAGTCCCAATCCTGGCACTGGCCTACCACGAAGACGGCCAGCCGATGCTCTGGCTTTATAATGCCGCCTCGGGCGAGAAACTTCGCCAGTACACGGCCCACACCGACCGGATTTATTGCCTGGCGTTCTCGGCTGACGGCAGGCTCCTCGTTTCCTCGGCCGAGGATCAAACGATCTGCGTCTGGAGTTTGACCAACCTGGGAAAGCTCCTGGGCCAGCTGGGCATGCTTTCGGGAGTGGTGGTGAAGGAGGCGAACGGCGTTCTGGTGGTCGCTCAGATCCAGGGCGACAGTCCCTCCTCAGGTAAGCTGGCAAAGGACGACGTGATCGAGGGAACCGTGGAGGGAACCAAGCTCCGGTCATTGACGCTGGCTCGCGACTTTTACGAAGCCATCGCGGCTGTAAAGCCGGGGAAGACAATCACTTTGCGCGTGCGCGGGGCAGGGGGAGCGCGGGACGTTACGTTGGCCGTCGCTCAAGGCATCGACGACCGAAAGCCATTGCTCTCCCTCTTCGTTACGCGCGACGGCAAGGCTGAAGACCGCAAATGGGTAGGCTGGAACCCGATCGGGCCCTACGAGTCCAGCGATCAGAAGGCGGAACGCCATCTCGGTTGGCATTTCAACACCGGCGAGGCAAGCGCGCCGACACGGTTCGCGCTCGCGGATCAGTATCGCAAACAGTATTACCGGGAAGGGATTCTGAAAGATCTGGTAGTACGAGGTGAGCTGCAACGCGTGCCGCCACCAGCTCCGCCGCCACGTCCCAGATTGGGACTATTGATCGAAGAAGATGGCCAGTTTGCCGAGCGCGATGAGCAGGGCGAGATTTTTGTCCGCCATGCGAGTGTCACACTGAAACTGACCGTCATGGGACGACCCCTTGACACGCTCCGGTCCGTAAGCTGGAAACTCGACGGCGTGGCCGAAGAAAAACTCGACCCGGTAAAAGCCGTCGGGGGAGAATTCTCCGTCCCGGTAAGCCTGAAACGCGGCATCCATAAGGTCCGCGTGACGGTCTTGACGCCGGATGGAGGGCCGCACGAGTATTCCGAAGAACTGGTGCTGCGCTATCAACCGCCGCCGCCGCGCGTGAATCGCGCTGGACCCAGGCGTCTTGTCGTAAACAATGCGAACTTCCTCTTCCAAGCGAGCGTACTGCCAGGTTCTGCCTCCGAAGATTTCAAGGTCCAGCTTCGTCATGCGCACGCGGGCAAGATACTCTTCGACGACTCAAGGACCTATTCTGCCGGCCAGGACCAACAGGTGGCCATTAAACAGCAACTTCGCTTGCAGCCGGGGAATAACCTGGTCGAGTTGGTGGCTGTCAACCAAAACGCTCTGCATCCATTCGAAGAGGAAGAGACGCGACGGATCGCGCTGGAAATTACCCTGGTGAACAGGGCCCGGCCTCCTCTTATCGTTTTGGATGGAGTGACCCCCGACGGGAATGCAGCCAGACAGCGCATCGCCATTGAACCGGGAAGACCGGTGTTCGTTCGCGCGCCGAAGATCAGGATCTCTGGGAAAATCGAAGCCACGGAAGAGTTGATTAAAGCAGAATGGCTGAAAGCGGGGTCCTCAACAGCTACCCTGCTGCCTATTCAAGATCCCGACAAGCGCAAGGCTACGATTGGCATGGAAGTAACTCTCGAGCCCGGTGCCCAGAAACTGCGTTTCCTGGCCAAGACCGCTACGAGCGACGAAGCAGAACGAGAGGTCGCCTTCTTTTACCAGCCCTTCACGCCTGTTGTCACGCTGGTTGCACCGGCAGCGCTACAGGTTGGAGAGAAGGAATCCGGGGAACTTCCCCTTCAGGGCCGGCTGAGGCTGCCTGCCGACCGGCGTCCTTTTCGCGCGCTGATTTTCGTGAACGACAAGGAATTGCCCGCGCCGCCCGTCATCGACGAACGCGCAGAGACGCTGAGCGCGAAGGTGCCTCTTCAGCCGGGGGATAACAGGATCCAGGTGCGTTTGAACAACACTTGGGAGGGAACTTCCAGCTCCAATACAATCAGCGTCCGCTACGTCCGTCCGCCGCGGATTGTAAAGATGCAAGCTCCACCGGAAAGCAGCAAAGCGTTCGCCGAGATCAGGGCGCACGTCCGATCGCCTCTGGCGCTGCTGCAGGCGTCGATGCGAGTGGAAGTCAATGGTCAGAAGCGCACCGTGCAAGCAACATCCGAGCCAGAACAGGAGGCGGGAATGTGGCTGGTGAAGCTGCAAGACGTGCCTCTCGACCCCGACGGGCGCGAGAGCGAGATCCGATTTTGGGTGAGCAATCAAGAGGCGGAGTGTCTGGAGCCGGGAATCGCGGCCATCACCTATAAGCGGACGCTACCTCCGCCGGAGATCGTCTTCCTGGAGCCGCGCGAAAATGCCGTGGTACGCGGGCCCAAACTCAAGGTGCGGTTCCGTGTCCTGTCCGCCAACTCGGTGAAAAGCGTTCGGCTGATTCGAGAGGGAGATAAGCCGATTTCGATCGATGTTGCAGGGCTGCAGCCTGATGTCGATGGCACGTGCCGCCTTACAGCAGAGCAGGAAATCAGCCTAGATCCCGATATCAATCATGTGCGCGTGGAAGCAACCAGCGCTGGCGGCCAGCAAACGAGCACCCTGGTCGTGAATTTCCCCTACAAGCCCGTACGGATGGTGGTAGACAGCATTATCCCCAGGGAACCGGGAGCTGCGCCCATGCAGCCCCGCTTGTTGCCGGGCGGCAAAAGCGTCTTCGCGGAGTTGAAGCACGGGCGCGCCCGCCTGCTGGGCCGGGTCCTTTGGGACGAGGCGGATGACCAGCGCCTCAACAAGACCAGGACCGTGCGAGTATACGTCAACGGCTTCCAGCAGATCCCCGCGATCTTGCAGCTGCCGGGGGAACATGGCCGCGCGCGTGCCTTCGAGGCAAACATCGTCTTGAGCCAGGCCAAGGGCAATCGGATAGAACTCGCGCTACCCGACCTAGCAGAAGAGGCAGACGACTGCTCGCAGTGCCTGGTGAACTGTATCGAGCCGGAACGAGAACAGCGGCTTCATTTGCTGGTAATCAGTCTCGAGGCCCGGGACAAGGAACTTTTGAAGGCGGACTTCCTGCGTGCGTTCCAGTCCACGGTCGGCGCGCAGGGCCAACTGAAAACGCCTGTCTTCGAACCGGTTTATGTTTATGGGCCACAAGTCGGCGACAGCACCCGCCCGGAATACATCTACACGCAAATCGCCAAGATCCAGAGCCGCATTCGCCATCTCAATAACGCCGGCCTGGTCAGCAACGATGTCGTCGTCTTTTTCTACCAGGGGACCGAAGCTGTCGGCGCGCAGGGCAATCTTTTTCTCACAAGCGTGCACTCCGCGGCTGCGGAATTGCAATACTCCTCGATCGCATGTGACGATCTTGTACATTATTTCGCCGACACTCCTGGCGCTCACGTGCTGATGTTTGACGTTGGACGACAGGCCCAAACAATGGCGCCCGCGGCGAAGGACAAGGTAGCGCAGTGGGAAGACAACTACCCCGACGCCAAGCTCGACATGGCCGTTGTGCGCTACGCCTGGTTGAGGAGTGCTCACGTGCCGGGGAATGGACAACTCCTTGATGCCCTGGAAAAGGTGATGCCCCACGCGGCCCGACTAAGTGAAGTCACCGACCAATTGCGTGGCTCGGTCGCAGGTTCGGCAGGCTATCTGGACTCGCTGCAGAAGGAGTACATACCGGAAGAGATGAAATCGCTCGTTTTCAGTCGAAAGCGCTGAATAAGCAAACAACCAACGTTCTTGCAGCCGGGGGCTCACAGAGAATTCGGGTGCTCGCTGACGCGGCGAGTTGATCTGCAGAGACGGGCGAAGACCACGTTCTCTCGTTCACTCCCTCAGCCCACGAATCGAATTCCGTCGCGGAGGCCAATTCTGTTCGGAAGCAAGGCGTCCCGGATCATGGCGCGTTTGCGCTCGGTGCAAAGTTCGTGTCGCCGCTGTATCGCGCAAGCAGTCCACCCATGGTCGCGACGGAGGGAGAAACCATGAGTTGCGCCGTTCCCCCTTGCAGCGAAACCTTGCCAAGCACCGTGGTCCCTACCGAGAAGGTAATCAATCCCGTGGCCGCGAACGGCCCTACAACACTGGGACTTACGTCAGCTGTCAATATCGCCATGTTTCCGCTTGGCGACGGACTCACCGTTAGTGTGGTCATCGTTGCTTGCTGGTTAACCGTCTGAATCAGAGGAGCGCTCGCGCTGGCGGTGAAGTTGGCATCCCCGCCGTAGCTGGCCGTAATCGCATGCTGGCCCGCTGGCAGGGTCGCAATCGTGAAAGTCGCGCTGCCCGCGGCATTCAGGTTTGTCGTTCCCAGCAAGGTGTTCCCATCCATGAACGTGACCGGGCCCGTGGCCGTCGAGCCTCCCGCAACATTGGGGCTGATGGTCGCCGTGAACGTCACAGACTGGTCCAGGGCCGAGGGATTGGCGGAGGACAAGAGCGTGGTTGTCGTGGGGCTCGGAACCAGGAGCGGGTTCTCTTGCGCCCGTCCGAAATACTCGCCGGAGCCCAGGATACCGTTGATGACACCAAGGATCCCGCTCTGCTGCTCAACGCCGACAAAGTGAGTCAGACCGACCGGGTCAGCCGTTCGTTGCAGGAGATTGCCATACTGCAACTGCACCTGCCTTTGCAGGTTTTCAGGGCCGGCGAAGATCGCAGTAACCACTTCGGCCAGACTCGCGCCGCTACTGATGGCGCACTCCCACCCCATCAATCCCGACGGATCGATGCTCCGGCCCAACTGGTCCTGATACAAACTCCTCAGGAAACCGGCGGGCGTGCTGCCGCTCAGCTGATAGAACTCCGGCGAGGTATAGATGGAAATCGCTATCTGCTCGATCGGGCCGCCGGCTGCAAGCATCGCCAGGTCGTTCGTCAGGCCCACCGGATCCGCGCTTCGACCCAAAAGGTTGTGGTAAAGGTCTTCAATCTCGTCGGTGCGATACTCGTTGCTATTTTGGATGTCCGCGGCAACTTGATTCCGCGAGGCCCCTTGATTCAACAGACCTGTCCAGCCAGCCAGGCCGGATGCATCCGGGGGCCGGCTGAGAAGGTCCAGATAGACCAGGTTGACGAAATTCTGGTTGGGACTGCCGGGGATCACGGGCGTAATCCGCGTCTCCAGCAACTCCACATATAGCCAACTCTTGGATTGGGGATGCGCTCCTGGCGCGCGTGGTCGACTCGCTGATGAACCGCGTCCGAACCATCTCAAGGGGCTACGGTTGTTCACGGCAATTCCTTTGCGTCCAAGCAAAAGCAGGCGTGTCCGGTGTCGTCCAACCAGCGGCAAGGTAAGCAGAAGCGTCCCCTGCGGTAGGCAGTTTCCCTCGTCTCAGATCGACAAACAGGGCAGGGCAGCGTCAACGCAGTTTCCCTCTGGGGAATAACGGGAGCTTGCGCGCCAGTCCAAGATTGATATCCAGTACAGCCCGCAAAGTCAAATAAGAATCGCCCATTCCGCGCAAGCCTCCCAAGAGAACTTGGGCTGCGCAATTCAGGCGGGCTGGCGGTCGAAACAAAACGTGAATGACAGGGATCAGCCCGAACCAGACACGAGATCGGCGTCATCCGCATCCGATGTTTCCCCCGTCCTCCAGGAATGTTATCCCTTTCCCATTTGTGCGGATCTATCTGAAGCTACTGGAAATTCGCCTTTACCCGAGTTTAGGGGGCGTCGATCAATAGAACGAAAGGCTTCCTGACGTCCCGGTTCGGTCTCTCGAGGATGCGAAAATGCGCTTACCAGCGATAAGACGGTCACACCTTGGCATGGCGCTGGGCACTCTGCTGTTTCTGATTCTGGCGATCTCTTCGGCGCGAGCGCAGGACCCTACGTCGAGGCCGTGGTTCTGGCAGCGTTGCCCGCCTCCCCCTTGCCTCCCGGCGCCGACGATCCCTCCGCAGCAACCGCAGCAGCCACAACAACCGCAAACGCCGACGACGGCTACGCCGGAGGCTCCGACGCAGCCCTCGCTTCTCGAGCCTTCCCTGACACCGGAACAGTCAGTCGCGACGTCGGGAGAAACTGTCGCGCTTGCCGCGCCAAATATGCTCGGCAATCTTCTTGGCGTGGGCAATTCCTTGTCCTTTGCCAGCCAATTTGAGTGCGCTTGCAAGAACCCCGTCCTCCTCACCGGCATGGGGCCCTCCAACGTCATCTTCAACATGAAGATCGGCGACAACAACAGCCCGCTGCCGCAAGACCGTGTCTACTTCCGCTATAACTTCTTCGCAAATTCGGCAAAGGTCACGGGCGACAGCGGCCTGTCGGTCCTCGATCCGGCCCTGGGACTTACGCAAACTAGCGGTCCGCGTTTCATGGGCATCGCCTCCACCAAGAATTACGACACCAACGAATTCACGTTCGGCGGGGAGAAAACCTTCTTCAATGGACAGGCCTCGATAGAGCTGCGTGTGCCTTTCAGCAACACGCTGGCGAACAACCTGGGCTTCAGTCCGGCCGAAGTCACAGGGATTGGCGTGGATTCGACCCGCGACGTTCCCACCAACGTCATTCAGACAACTCCTACGCCCCAAAATACGTTCGGCTCTTCCGACACCGAATTCGGCGACATGGCGATCATCCTGAAAGGCCTGCTCTACCGCACGTCCACGCTGGCGATCTCCACCGGCCTGGGCATCGGCATCCCCACGGCTCAGGACACCAAGGTAACCGTCACCGATTTCCTAAGCGACGGCTTCAACAGCAATGTGGAATTGGAACGCCTTCGCCAATTTCGAATTAGCAACAACACCTGGGCGCTCTCGCCTTACGTGGGGTTCTTGAGCACGCCTAATGATCGTTTCTTTACACAAGGATTCCTGGAGTTCGACGTTCCCGTGAACAAGAGTACGGTCAGCTATTCCCAGCAAGCACTCTTGAACACTGAGCCCGGCAATCTGACGCTAACGCCCACGGCAACGAGCGAGAGCATCCGCGATCAAACCCTGATGCAGGTAGACCTGGGCGTGGGTTACTGGCTGGTTAGGAATCCCGGCAGCTCCTGGCTCACCGCAGTAGCACCCACGATAGAACTTCACTACACAACAACCCTTGACAATGCGGACATTATCACGCTTCCCGGCACGCAGCTGACACCCACGCTGGCAATTCCCGAGCCCAATCCAACCGCGGGCAATCTGCGAAATCGCACCGACCTTCTCGACCTTACGGTCGGCACCACGTTCGTGATCGGTGATCGGGCCACCCTCGCCACCGGCTTCGCGTTTCCCTTGAAGACCGGCGACAACCGCACCTACGATTGGGAGTTTCTCTTCCAGCTCAACTATTACTTTGGCGTGCAGAATGGTTCGGGCCGGCGGTTTGCGCCCAACTTCTAATGCAACTGAAAGAATGAGCGCGCGTCGACGCGCATGGCAGCATCATGCGGACAGGCATTCACGCACGCAGGCTGCTGGCCCCACTGGGAACCGCACATGTCGCAGACGACTGCCTTTTTTGTGACCACTTCCTGGCTGAACTCGCCGACCATGCTCGGGTCAACGACCGGCTTGGAGAAGGCGTAGAGGCCTAGATCGAGCAACGTGTCGTCGGGATTGGCGGTGGGGCTTACGGTGGCCTCGACCAGGTTGTGCCCGACGCGAACGGCCGGCTGCGGGGGTAATTCGCCGGGTAGAACTTCCACCGTCGAGGCATCCGCTTCCAGCACCAGGAGCGCCTCGATCTCCTTGCCGGTCGGTGCCTTCTCCGAGACCCCTTGAGATAGAACTTTGTGGCCATTGAATTGCACTGTGAACTGGGGCGCTAGCGACAGGAGCTGCAAACGATACGAACGGCTAGCGCGCGACTGTGCAGGAGTCAGCTCAAAGCTTCTGCGGAGATAGATCTGCTTGACGTTCCGGTGCTTCTCGCGCAGCTCGCGGTTGAATTTGAACGGCATCTCCGCATCGAGCCAGGGACCGGAGCCACTGGGACCATAGGTCCAACCGCGGCCGCCTTTCTCCACGATGCCAATCGCGTGCATCTGGATCGAACCGTAGGGACATTGCTCGGCGCACCGGCTGCAGCCAATACACCAATCCTCGATGACGATCTGGGCGTTGTCGCCCTTGTGGATCGATCCCACCGGGCAACCGACCAGGCAAATTGGGTCGCGGCACTGTCGGCAAGTGCTCGGCACGAGATAATTGCGAGTCGTACTGCCGGAATGATGAGTGAAACGCGGTCCATCGAGGAAGAGCCTGCCGCGATTGTCTCGCGACGGTTCGACCCAATCACTGGGCAAGAATTTGTCCCACCAATGGCTGTGGTGACTGCGAACGCACGCCTCCACACACTTGTCGCAGCGCGTGCATCGATCCAGGTCGATGAGCATCAACTTCTGGCCCTGGATCAGGCCCAGGTCGTCAAAGCGTTCGGAGCGAGCCGCCAGGTTGTGCTCCTGCCACACGGGAAGGCTCATGAGCGACTCTCGACTGCGGTTGCGCTCTTCCACAACCCGCGCCACCGATTCCTCCGCGGGAGGACAAGAATTCCTGATCTCGTCGAATAATCCCTTGCTGATGCGCACCAGCTCCACGCGCCCGTGAATCGCCTTGCCCTCACCATGATGGACGTACGCAACGCATGTGGCGTTTCGCGGAGTGTTGCACAGCACTCCCGTTTCGCCAAAGTAGTCGCCGCTGGCCAGATAGTCGAGAATCCGGCCTGAAGGGTCAGGCATCGTTTGGGGGAGGAGCAGCTCGGGAAAAAACGTCCCGAGGAGCCGACGATTGAATTCGCAGATCTGTTGGTGCTGCGACCATTTCTTGCCGCCGGCCGGTAGTTTACCCAAGGAGCTCAACGCTGGGGATTGCACTGCTTCCTTGAATTCAGCGTGCGCCTGAAGCTTGGGCTGCTTCAGGAGATCGTTCAAGCCATAAAGGAGCAGGGCCTTCTCATCCGCCGTCGGTACGGCGCCCTGCGCCGCTTTGCGGATTACCGCGCGGACAGGCTCCTGGGAAAGAAGCTCCCAGATTTTGCGCCGCGGGCCCGACGATTCTTGCTCGCCTGCAAGGAGACTCGCGCAAAACCCTTTCCAGTCGGCGATCGATTCGTCGCCGAGCAAGTAGGAGCTGTTCTTCATCAGCTTGACGAATCCGCTGCGGATGATGTACATGCAGTCGGGCCGCTCGTGTTCGTCGCAAATAATGTCTCCAGGTTCGAGTGGAGGCAGCAACTCGACGCGATCGCGCAGCGAGCGAAAAACTTCCGGGGGCAGGTCCCGGAAAACGGGCAATTGATTCAGGTACAACTCGAGGACACGCTGGCGATAGATCGAATCAACCTGGTCCTTGAACGCCTTGTTGGCGTACATCTTGTCCAAAATGTTGCGCAAAAATGTGAGGACATGACATTCCCTTTCCGCCATGACAGTTGCCGTGCGCGGAATTCGATAGAGACAGCTCATTTCTCCGAAAAGCTCTCCCTCGACCAGCGTGCCCGGCTGCTTCGAGCGCTTCTCGGGGGACCGTTGCAGCAGCGCGCTGAAACTTTGCCGCAGTGATTGGCCCAGACCCGCCTGCTGATTAGCTGGATCCGCCAGGTGAACGCTTGCCGCGGGCGTGAGCCGGTCGGAAGCTGGGAGTTTTTGGTCGCTTGCTGACTGGAGGCTAGCTATCTCCTGTTGAAGCTCCTGCGCCCGTTGCCCGCCCACCTCGCCCTGGCCGACAAGCGCCTTGAGCTGACTTTGCCGCAGCTCCAGGAGATCTTTCGTCGTCAGAATGTAGAAGGCTGTCCAACCGGGATCATTTTGGCGACAGATCTGTTCGCCTTTTTCGTAGCGGCGCAAGAGCGCCGTGCCGGGAAACTGTTCCAGCTCCACGGGCCTGCTCAGGTTTGCGAATAAGGAAACATGCTTGAGCTGTTCGATCGTCAATTCTTCATCGCCGGGCCGGCGAGCAAGACGTGCTGGCGGTTTGACTTTAACGCGAGCCATTGGGATACCTTCATAAGAGCATCGTCACTGGCAAATCAGCATCTCTGGCAGGAGCTCCGCAACCGGGCAGGAGAGCATCCTTCAACCAGGCGCTGCTATGGAGCAGAAGCGCTTGACGTTACGCCTTCTTGTCCCAAGCATTTCTCGATCGTGAAACTGCCATCCAGGCCGCGGTCCTTTTTGCGGTTGTGGTAGAGGTGGCACTCCGCGCAATCGCTGCGAGCGCCGACTTGCGGATTATGGCAGCGCTTGCAAGTCTCTATCGAGGGCAAGAGCAACTCGCTCGTGGTCTCACTTTTGGCCGCCTGGCCGTGGCATTGCGTGCACGCGAGCAAACCGTGGCTCTGGTGGCGGAAAACGCTATGTTCATACCAGCGTCGCGGGGAGTCCGTCGGTATCCCCGTCGCCTCATACTTGGGTAGTTCGCCGGGCTTTCGGATCACGCCGGGCGTTTCCAGGTGGCAATGACGGCAGCCGCCGGCACCGCGCCAGAGCAGTTGCTCCGCTGGGTCGAGTTGATGCTCGGTAAAGAGGAGATCTTCAGCGTTCCGGAGCTGGCCTTTCACCCAAAACCATTGCTCCGCAGTCACACCCGGCGCAGCCAGCCCGGGAATTCCGCGGTTTGCAATCGCGGTCGGCGGTGTACCGTTCACGACAGGGTTCTCGCGCACGAACTGCAGGAAACGTTCGCGCAGCGCGGCGCGAATGGTCTCGGGTTCTTTATGAGGAGCAGGCTTGCGGCGGAATTCCGCCGCGGCTTCGCTCGCTCTCTTGTCTTCGAAGCGGCCCACGACAGGAACCCATAGGGCGTGGCATTGGGCGCAGTGGCGCTCGTAATTGATGGGCAGCATGTAGCGCTGGTCGGCGTCGGGCTTGTGGCAGGTGTTGCAAGCCAATTTTTCACCATACCCCTCCAACCCTTGGGCGCCCTTGTCCCGGAGAACCTGCAGGTCGAGTTCCATGTGATGGCGATGATTGAATTTCAGTTTGGTAGGGTCCTGCGCATGTTGCTCGATGAGCTTGAATTCCGGATGGTCGACATTGAAACCGGCGACGTTGCGAAACTCCGTGCGCGGATGATCCTTTTTCAAATCCTTGTGGCAAGCAGTGCAATGGCCGTCGGCAACCCTTGCCAACCTGGGAACGCCGCGATGCTCGCGGTGGCACTCGGCGCAGCTCGGCGTGCGGAATTGCGTCTCATGATGAATGGGTCCGTCGTGGCATTGCAGGCACGCGGCATCCGGCGTCGAGCGTATGCCAGCGTCGTTGGAAACCAGGCGCGCAAGCGGCCCAAACGCTGCCGTGTGGCATTTCGTGCAGTCTTCGTTGAACATGGCATGGGCCGTGGAAACGGGCCCGGCCTGGTGAGACCAGTGGCTGCCAGGGAACAGCGACCATGCCGCCAGAACGCCCGCTAGCCCGAAGAATGCCAGCGTCACCCACTTGCGCCTACCGCGCAACGGCCGCAGGCGGCGGAAGTAATCGAGTTCGATCCATCTGGGCAGGGATTTCGGGCCCAGGTAGGGAGACTCGGGATCTTTCTGCGAAGTGAGCATAACAACTTTCAATAGCGGAGCGCCATAACCGCATGGACCGTGGCAAGCACAACGAGCGCCGCGGAAAACGGCACGTGCAAGTAAAGCCAGCCATGCAGCCAATCTTGCAGCCTTTCCTGCTCGGCCAGCAGGAGACGCTCCGTGCACATCGTTTGCAATTTTGCCAGCGCGCCGTTCACTGCGGCGACTCCTGGCAGAGTCAGCACTTTCCCGAAAACATAATCCACGCTTCCAGGTTCGGCATACGAGAATGCCTTGGTTTGTCCGTCAACCAAGCACAGGCGCACCACCGTCTCGTAAAAGGACTGAAGCTGCTCCACCGTTCGCGCTGGGAGCTTGGAGTTCGACAAAGCTTCCTTGATCAAAAGATCTGCCTCCTCGCTCATCCTTTTGCAGACGTGTGGAATTTGTTCGTAGGGGATTTCACAGCCTAGGCGAAGGACCATCCGACCGGGGAGGATCTGCTGCACGACCAGGCCGAAGATACCCGTAAGAATGGTGAGCGCGAACATCAGGGAGAGGATCTTCTCCAGGAATCCGCCCCAATGGAGGCCGCCCGTATGACAATAGACGAGGACGCCGCTCAATAAACCTAGCCAGATATGCGCCTTGAGCCATGACTTGCGCGAGCCGATCCACCACCACTTGGGCACCCAGCGCAGCCCCGCCAGCAGAACCGTGAAGACGATGAGCGCGGCCGCTCCGATGCCATAGAGCAAGCCAATGCGACTGCCGCCGGTGAGGCTCTCGGCTGCATCCCGGCCCACCCACCAGCGCAAACCGATAGCGACCGCGGTCGCCACAAGAAAGAATGTGGCCCAGCCTTTGTGCAGGAATCGCCAACGGTCTCCGGGATCAAATAGAAGCAAAGTACGGCCTCTTATCAGGTCAGCAAAGGCAGAGATGCAACCACGAGAATTAATCTTGGGGAAGTTGCCTCGAAAGCTCCTCGATCAGGGCTCGAAATCGATAGGGATCGTAATGATTGATCGTTTTTAGTCCCTGAGTCAATTCCCCGAGAATACTCTTGTCGGTTCCGGAAGGAAGTTCAAGCTTGAGTTCTGTATCCAGGGATTTGAGGATTGACCGAACTTCCTTGTCCCTGGCTTTTGGCTCCAGCTCGCTATAGATGATTTTGAAAGCCCAGGTGACCTGACGAGCAGAGTCGTAGTCGAGAACGCCTTCCTGGGCGATGGCGCAGAGCTCTCGAAGCAGCTTGCGCGCCGCTGGCTGATCGTACTGCCTCGCCCCAAGTCTCTGAGTAAGTCGCTGCGACCAGGCACTCAAATCGCTGGCCGCAGCAGCAATCTTTTCTGGGTCGCCGAAAGGCTGGGCGGAAAAAGCCATCGTGAGTGCGTCTTCGGCCTGCTTCACCCGCGTTGGCTCTTCACCGGCAAGGCGGATGCCCAGCTTCACTAACTCCAGAGGCCAAGAGCGCATCTGCGGCCGGCCCGGCATCCCCATGTAACCACGTTTCAGACGCCAGCTTTCTACTTTCAGATCATGGTGACAGGCGTAGCAATCCAGTTGGGCGAATTCGGGCCAACCGGATTCCTGCCGGCCCTTCCGCGCCTGGGATGCCAGCAGGTTCGCGGCAACCCGCAGAGCAACGACGCCGCTGAGGACAGTCAACCTCGTTTGCTCCAGTTCCTTCTTGGGATCGTAATGAAAGGCAGCCCAGATCTTCGGGCCTTTCTCCTTCATGTAGCGCCAGTGTCGCGGCATGCTGTCGCTGAACGTCGCGACTTCAATACTGGGAAGGGGAGGGTGGCCGGCTGCATACATGTCGTGCGTGACCACCTTTCCGTCGGCCATGCTGCCGACGTGGCACGATAGGCACAGCTGCGAGCGCTCCACGGGATCGCGGACGTCGTAAAACCCGAGTTTCTGCTTCTCGGCGGTCGGCTTCGTGCGCCAGCCGGGCTCCGTGAAGTGCGGGGTCAACCAGAGCGAGGAAGGGCCGTGACAGGCATCGCAACTGACGCCATCCTCCAGGCGATATGCTTGCCCTTCCGTGCCGACGCGAAGGTCTAGCGGTACGTTGGCCGCATGACAGTTCAAGCACCGATCATCCTTGGTCACGTCAGCGATCTTCAAAAGCATGCCGATTTGCTTGGAGCGTGCCTCATTCAGTTTTGCGTAAGCTTGCGAGTGCTTGTCCGTTTTCCAAGTCTTGTACTCAGTGAGTCGTACGAAATCGTCCTTGAACCTGCCGCGCGGACCAGTTTCATGGCAGAGCTGGCAAGCATCGGCGCCCAGGTATTTGGCTTTTTCTGTACTGGCAGGCGGTGCGGGCTTGCCGGCCTGGGGTTGTTGCGCGCGGCCGTTGGAATAGAGGAGTGGCCCCGCAACCGCAACAAGTCCTGCCGCAAAGATCGATGATCGCGCTATGGACAATCGAAGCCGCATATCCGGGAGCCTCATTGGGGGGCCAACTTCTGAAGTCTATCAAGTTCCTTGCGGAATACTTGCGGGTGGAAGTTCCCCGGACTATTGAAACCTGCGCCGAACTGCAACAGGGATCGCAGGCCGGCTAACTCCGCAAGAACGTCTCGATTCTCAGGAAGCCCGCGCAGACCTTGCGAAGCCTGGTAGAGCGGCACGATGGCCAGGTATAGTTGAGTGCAACCATCCCAATCCGCCACGGTGCTCCGGGATCTGTCGTGGCTGAAACGGGAGAGCAGGCTTTCCAGCGACGCCCGGCCAAGCGGAGCGTAGGCTGTCTTTGCCCACTGATCCAAGTGATCCTGCGTGGCACGCGCCAGGTTTGCGACCGCGACCGGGTCCGGATAAGGCCGGGCCATCAGAGCCTGGAGTTCTTTCAGGGAATCCGCGATCTTGGCCGCCGCCGGAGCGGGCTTTTCGCGGGCGATTTCGGGAAGAAGCGTGTAGTACCACGTGCCCCAGGGGTACGAACCGGGTGCGCGCTTGCCGAAGACGCTGTTCTGCCGCTCGGTGTCATCGCGTAAATCATGGTGGCAAGCGAAGCAATCATATTCCGCAAACTCAGGCCACGCCTTTTGGGTATTCGCGTCGCGGGCGGAGTGTGCCCGCGCTTCCAGCAGCTCGAGTGCGGCATGCGCGGAGACCACCTGGCCGACGGCCCAGCTACGTGCCGGGAAATCAGCCCGTGCGTTCTCGCCTTGCTCGCACCAGTGGCTGGGCATATTGGCCAGATAGGCGGAAAACTCAAAATTCAGACGCGGGTGGCCGGCGGCGATCAGGTCATGATTGACTTCGCGCTGCGCCGTTCCGATGTGGCATTCCGCGCACAGCTTCGCCCGGGCGACGAGGTCCTTCGTTGGACGCATGCCCAGAGCTTCTTTTTCCGTAGCGCTCTTCTCTCTCCAGTCGGGCAAGTAGTGAGCGGTACGCCAGCGCTCGGCTGGGCCATGGCAGCTTTCGCAACCAACTCCGTCGAGTCCGCTGCCAGTCTGAGCGATCAAGGAGGGCCCGCCCAGGACCTGACCCGGCTGATCGGGTGCATGGCAGCGCAGGCAAAGAGCTTCTCTCTCAGGATGTGGTGCCTCGGCAGCGTTCAGTCGTTTGTAATTCCGCAGGATCGTGCGCGACAGCTCATCGAAGAGGACGTTGTAAGCCCTGGAATGCTTGTCAAGAGTAGCCCAGGTGGTATATTCGCTACCCTTAGCGCCCTGCGCACCACTGCCGTAATGACAGGCCGTGGACGCGCACGAGGAAACTCCCAGGCACTGGAGGTTTGCAAGTTGCGCTGAATTGTTGCTGGATGCCACCCCAGGCTGGCCTGCCAGCGGGGAGCGCGGCCAGCCATGCCAAATGAAGGCGCAAAGGCCCGAAACCACCAAGAATGCAAGAAAGCGACGGAACCGCTCTGTCAGATTGTTAGGTTGCAGCATGAGAAAGAGACGAATCTAGAGGTTCCTGCCCCAGGGCGCATTCCAAGCATGCGCACATCACACGAGCGCCGTGTATAGTCTGCCAGCATGTGGAGGGGTGTCAAGAAATAATCCTGAAGTTCTGCGTGGGAGCGGAATAACCAGAACAGGGGCGGCGGGACTTGAGCCGGAAATGCCCATTTTCCCTCGATGGCGATCCTTCGCGTCTGCTAAACTCAACCGCTGAAGGATTGTATTGCACGCAAGCCCGGTTCTTTCGGTCAAGTTTCTGCAAATTGCCAAATGCCGGGCAGCCTTCAGCCAGTGGAGGCGAAGAAAGGCATGCCATGAGCGACCCCCTAACCATCCGTGTGTTCGAAGATCAGCGGCTTGTCCACACGGTCGAAGCACTCGGGCCCGTCGAGCTGGGCCGGCAAAGCACGCGCGAAGAAGAAGTTTATCGTCAGACGAAGGACTCCGGCAGCTCCCGGATCGTGATTGCGCCCCTCCAGGAAGATATTGTTTCCCGCAAGCATGTCCGGCTGGAGCCGCTGGCCGACCGCAAAGTGCGGATCACCAACGTCAGCGACAAGCGGCCGGTCCGCCTGGCTGACGGCACCGCCCTGAAACCCAAAGCATTCTGCGAATTGTCGCTTCCCACGGTGCTCACGCTTGGCACCAAGACGATTCAAATCCAGGGCCCCGCACCCGATCCGCAGCTCTTGCATAGCCTGGACGAGATGACCCTCGCTCCGGGGTCCTTTGCGGCACGAGGATCGGCGTTCATGTCGCTCTCGATCGCATCAACCGCCGGCATCGAGGCCGAAGCAGTGGTGCGCTGGCTGCAAACCACGCTGGGCCTGCTGCACAGCGCCGCCAGCTCCTCGGACTTCCTGAGCAAGGCCGCCCAGGCCGGAGTCGAACTGGTAGGGCTTGATTCCGGCCGGGTGTTGCTCCTCGATGGCGACGACTGGAAGGTCGAAGCTGTCCATATCGGACCGCAAACTCCCAGCAGCGTCCATTGGGAGCCGAGCCGGCAGGTCTTGCAGCGGCTGCGCGCGGAGAAGAAGACTTTCTGGCAATCGCCGGATCTGCATGCCCAGGGCGGCGGCAGCTTGCTGGGCATCACGGCGGTGGTCGCCGCCCCCGTTCTGGACTCCCGCGGAGAGGTGATTGGGGCCCTTTACGGCGACCGTCGCCAGGGTAGCAAGTCGATCTTTTCGGGCCCAATCACCAGGCTGCAGGCGCTGCTCGTGGAACTACTCGCCACCTGCGTGGCCGCCGGCCTCGCGCGCCTGGAGCAAGAGCAGGCTGCTCTCTCGGCGCGCGTCCGCTTCGAACAATTCTTCACTCCGGAGTTGGCGCGGAATCTGGCCGAGCAACCCGATCTCTTGCGCGCCCGCGACGCCGAGGTCACCATCCTCTTCTGCGACATCCGAGGCTATAGCCGCATCAGCGAACGTATGGGCACCACCGCCACGGTTTCCTGGATCAGCGATGTTCTGGAAGAGCTGTCCGATTGCGTGCTGGCGCACCAGGGCGTGCTGGTCGATTACATCGGCGACGAGCTGATGGCCATGTGGGGAGCGCCGGAGAAGCAAGCAGACCACCCACTCCGCGCCTGTCGCGCCGCGCTCGACATGCTCGACCACCTGGCGGAACTCAACGAGCGCTGGCAAGAAAAACTCGGCGAGCCCATCGGCCTGGGGATTGGCATCAACACGGGAGTCGCCTCGGTGGGAAACGTCGGCTCGCACCGCAAATTCAAATACGGCCCGCAGGGCGACGCCGTCAACTTGGCCAGCCGCGTGCAGGGTGCAACCAAGTTCCTCAAGACAAAGCTCCTGGTGACCGGATCAACGCGCGCACACCTGGGCGACGAATTTCGCTGCAGGCGCCTCGGCAGGGTCAGGGTCGTCAACATCGTCCGGCCCGTGGATATCCACGAGATCGTACCCATGGCGCAAAACGCTTGGGCCGTCCTGCAACGAACCTACGAACAGGCGTTGGATGATTTTGAAAGAAAAGAGTTCCGAAACGCTGCCCGCGGCCTGGGCAACTTGCTCATCGAGTATCCGGAAGACGGCCCCTCCCTGGTCCTGCTCTCCCGAGCAGTAAACGCACTGATCGAAGAGCCGAAGGTGTTCGACCCGGTGTGGGACCTGCCGGGCAAATAGCCTGCTGGTGCCTCTTCAAGGCTAACTCTTGGGGCCTGAGCTCGAGGCTCGAGAAAAACCCGAAGAAAAGCCGGAAATGAAAAATGAAATGTCATGTTATGTCATGTAAAAGGGGGGGTAGGCAGACAACTTGCCTGACACCATAGACATCCACAAGATATTACCCCATAATATGTTACGTCGCACGACGAATGGCAGGCCTAAATGACATATGTCATGTGTACAAATGAACATATTTCCGAGCATTCTGAGCACATGCCCTTCCTCCAAAATCAAGACTTGAGCACACACTAGATTGAGAAAGAGGGCAAGCTCCTAACCAAGTTTGGTGCAGTTCCCAGCTCATGCTATCCGCCCCAGCCTGTCGTAACCCATGAAGACCAAAGAACACGAACGCCTCGAGGAGATCAAGGATGATATTTTCAGCTGGCGGCGTTGGGGACCCTATGTGGCCGACCGCTCCTGGGCCACGGTGCGCGAGGACTACAGCCCCGACGGCAACGCCTGGTCTTTCCTGCCGCACGATCTTGCCCGGAGCAAGGCATACCGTTGGGGAGAAGATGGCATCGCCGGCATCTGCGACCGCTTCCAGCTCCTGGTCTTCGCACCGGCATTCTGGAATGAGCAGGATCCTATCCTGAAAGAGCGCCTCTTCGGACTGACGCCGCAGGAAGGCAATCACGGCGAAGACGTCAAGGAGTACTACTTCTACCTGGACAGCACGCCGACGCACTCCTACATGAAGTTCCTCTACAAGTACCCGCAAGCAGCCTTTCCGTATCGGCGCTTGATCGAGGAGAACGTCAAGCGGGCGGGCGAAGGCCCCGAGTTCGAGTTGCTCGATACGGGCGTCTTCGCCGGCAATCGCTATTTCGACATCGTCATCGAGTATGCCAAGGCAACGCCAGAAGACATCTGCATTCGCATCCAGGCATTCAACCGTGGGTCGGAACCAGCTCCACTGCACATCCTTCCGCATCTTTGGTTCCGAAACATTTGGAGCTGGCAGGAGGTCGCGGGTCAAGAACCAAAGATCGAGCCGGGACCAGGCGGCTCAGAGTACTTGAGCCTGCTCAGCAATGATTCCCAGCTCGAACCGCCGAGCAATATCCCCGTTCACTACCGGCTTGGACAGCGCATCCTCTACGGCCCACCCGGAGGCGAACTCCTCTTCACATACAACGAAACGAACGCGGAGAGGGTCTTCGGCCGGCCCAATTGCAGCCGCAAACCATATGTCAAGGACGCTTTCCATCGTCACGTTGTCCGGAAGGAAACCGGCGTCATCAACCCCTCTCCCGTCGGGACGAAGGCCGCGATTCATTACTGCTACAAGAGCATCGCGCCCGGCGCTTCCATCACGCTGCGTCTCCGCTTGACGGAACATGGGGCCGAGCTGCGTCCGCTAAGCGATGTCGATAAGGTCATCCACCAACGCAGCGCGGAAGCAGATGACTTCTACAAGACTATTCACCCGCCGCAGGCCAGCGCGGACGAGCAAGACGTGCAACGCCAGGCCTTCGCCGGCCTGCTCTGGACCAAGCAGAGCTACATCTTTGACGTTCAGAAGTGGCTGGAGGGCGATTGCAAGCTCTGGCCGCCGCCCCCCGCGCGGAAGTCGATTCGCAACGTGCACTGGCGCCATCTCAATTCCATGCGCGTCATGACCGTTCCGGACAAATGGGAGTATCCCTGGTTCGCCGCCTGGGACCTGGCGTTCCATTGCGTCACGCTGGCGATCATCGACCCGGACTACGCCAAGGAACAGCTTTGGGTACTTCTCTTCGAGCAATTTCAACATCCCAACGGTCAAATCCCGGCATACGAATGGGAGTTCTCCGACCTGAACCCGCCCGTGCATGCCTGGGCCGTCTGGCGTGTTTACAACATGGAGCGTGCCCGCCATGGCCGGGCGGATCGCAGCTTCCTCGAGCGCTGCTTTCACAAGCTGCTCATGAACTTCGCCTGGTGGATCAACAAGAAGGACTTTGCCGACAACAACATTTTCGAGGGCGGTTTCCTCGGCCTGGACAACATCACGGTCGTCGACCGCAGCATGCAAGGCGCGGACGGCTCCGTCCTCGAACAGGCAGACGCCACCGGCTGGATGGGCATGTTCTGTCTCAACATGATGCGCATCGCGCTAGAGCTGGCCAAGGAGAACCAAACATACGAAAACTTGGCCACCAAGTTCTTCCAGCACTATGTCTACGTCGCTTCTGCCATGAAACACATGGGCAGCCGCAACTACCAGCTTTGGGACGACCAGGACGGCTTCTTCTACGACGTGCTCCGTTATCCCGACGGCCAGTTCCGCAAGTTCCGCGTTCGCTCGCTGGTCGGACTTATTCCACTCTTCGCGGTCGAACGACTGGCCGTGAGCGAGATAGCGCCTTTCAGGGAATTCTCGGCCCGTCTCCATTGGTTTCTCAAGAACCGGCAGGATTTGGTACGCGATGTCGTTCATACCGTCGATCGGGAAGGCCAACTGAGCCATCTGCTGACGATTGTCAACAAGGACCAGCTCACGCGCTTGATCGACCGCGTATGGAATACGGAAGAATTCCTGTCGCCCTATGGCATTCGCAGCCTCTCAAAATTCCACAAGGATCAGCCCTTCCATTTCGACGGCCGAGTCGTCAGCTACGAGCCGGCCGAGGCCGAGCGCGCCTCGAAGATCAAGGGAGGCAACTCGAACTGGCGTGGCCCGATCTGGATGCCAACCTGTTTCCTTCTGGTCGAAACGATGCGGCTGCTGGGCGACGCGTTCGGATCGTCCTTCAGCATCAAAACACAGGCGACCGGTGGACAACCCATCGGTTTTCATGAGATGGCGGCGGAGACAGCGAATCGGCTCATCCGGATCTTTACGCGCGACGGCTCCGGTAGGCGTCCCGTGCACGGGGCCGCCTCGAAGTTTCAGGAGGACCCCCTTTGGCAAGATCTATTGCTTTTCTACGAGTATTTTCACGGCGACACGGGCGCCGGCCTGGGCGCGTCCCATCAGACAGGCTGGACGGCGCTGGTCGCCTCATTGATCGACGACTGGCGCCGCTGAACGCCCTTCTCTCGCGCTGGCGATCTATATGACGGTGCGCAATTCGGCAGCATTTGTGGGGCACGTTTGCAACGTGCCGGCCGGCGTCTGGGCACGTTACAAACGTGCCCCACAAACCGCAGCAGCCGATTCACGCAGGGCCATATAGGTAAGCGGCAGCCATTGTTCTCCCCTCGCCCCGGTACTCCGGGGAGAGGGGTCGGGGGTGAGGGGCTTGGCCCAGGATCGTTCGCCCCCTCACCCCCGACCCCTCTCCCCCGAAGCGGGGGAGAGGGGAGATTATTGCCCGCCTCTTGCATCACCAAACTCATACGGGATCCCAAACTTGCCAATCTGCAGGTTTGGAATCGCCAGCGCCCGAAGCTCCTCGATCAACGTGGCACGGAAGCGCGCCTTGAGGTGGACCGCGTAGACCGGCACCGACTGCTTCAACTTGGCGATTTCTGCTGCAAATAGTGCCGGCGTGAGATGTTTGGAGATCCCGGCGAGCTGAGCAAGCGCGTTCGGAAATGTGGCTTCCAGAAAGACTGCGCAGAGATGGGGTGTCTGATTCGCACACTCCCAGATTTTCTCGGTCGGGCCAGTATCCGAAGGGATGACGATGGCCGCCTCTGCACTCTCCACGATAAATCCATGCGTTGGGACGACGTGGTTGACCGGCACCGGCGTGATTTTCAAGCCGGCCACTTCTATCTTGGCCAGATCGTCGAACCGGCTGAGCTTCACGAACGGCTCGCTCTTGGTGGGCAGGCGTGTGAAATCGGGCCACACACGATTGTTAAAAACATCCCGACGGAGCGACTCCAGGACCGCATCGCTGCCGTGAATGACGACGCCTGAGGTTTCCACGTCGTACACATTCTCGATAAAGATGGGCAGCGAGGCGATGTGATCGATGTGCGAGTGCGAAATGAATACGTGCTTAACTTGCGCCTGTGCTTCCGGTGTCAAGAACAAGCCCAGGCAACCCGCATCGATGGCGACCGCATCGTTTAGAAGGTATGACGAAAGGAATTGGTCCTGGTCATCAGCCCCGTGGCCCACAGCGGATGGTACAAGGGTCAGCTTCATAGTTTAGATTCCAAGGATCGATTGAGCCGTCTGAAGCGTTACTGCCTGGGAGAACTTCAGGTCGTTCGAGAAACGTGCTGCCCCGACGGAAGTGTACTTCATCGGCAAGACGATAAGAACACCATTCCGGGCAGATGGCCCGCCCAAAGCTCAGGGTCGGCCGATTTTGCCGGTCGCAAGGTGCTTACGGAGCCTGCTGAAAAAGGGGTCTGACCCCTTCCCCGAAGCGCGACAGATCCTCAAGTAAGCCGGAATTCAGTGAAGCTTCGTAGGGGGTCAGACCCCTTTTTCAGCAGGCTCTTACTGGGGGGCATGGTTCGAAAGCCATCTTGCCCGGATAACAGAGTTTGTAGAGCAAGCTGGCGGCTTGCTCTACGAGATTTGCGCCCTGGATTCGAACCACCCTCGCTTCGCTCTTCCGTGAACACCTCAAATCTAAGGCTTGGCTCACACTCGCGTTGAGAGTTGGGCCAGACACTGGTAAGCTCATGGAGGAAGTGCAAGGCGAGGGATCGCGATTTCGACCCGTGTGTTTGCCGGATGGCTTTTATGACTCGTGCTTTCCTATTTCTGACGGGTCTTGTTTTGGGCTTCTCGCCCGGGGAGAGCGTTCTTGCCCCCCCCGCGATCGGCGCCAAGGCGCCGGAGTTCGCCATCCCCAACATCGACGGCCAGCGCCACTCCCTTTACGGCAATAAAGGCAGGAAGGCGATCGTCGTCGTATTCATCAGCACCGACTGCCCGATAGCAAACTTGTACATACCTACGCTGGTCGAGCTGCACAAGAAATATGCCAGCAAGGGCGTGCAATTCCTGGCCGTCAATTCGAACGACCAGGACTCTTTTGCGGATGTCGTCACGCACGCGCGCGAGCGGAAGGTGCCTTTCCCCGTGCTCAAAGATTCGGATCACAGGGCAGCAGACGCGCTGGGGGCCCGCCGGAATCCGGAGGCATTTCTGCTGGATTCCGGGTTCGTGATCCGTTATTGTGGGCGTATCGATGACCAGTATGGCTACACCTTCCGGCGCCCCGCTCCAACGCAAACGGAGCTGAAAGACGCGCTGGACGACCTGCTGGCAGGCAAGCCGGTGCGAACGCCGGTTACGGAAGTTAGGGGATGCCTGATCGGGCGCGACAAGAAGTAAGGCCACATATTTCAACGAGGTAAATGGGTCCCATGAAACGTACTCGCATTCGAAGCGGCAGGGTGCTCACCCTGGTTGGGATTATGGGCTGTTCTTTCGTCCTTGTACTGGGAAGCACGGGAGCGGCTCCCAAGGATGCAGAGAAGAAAGCGGCGAAGGACCGGGAGCAGGTCACCTATTCCAATCAGGTTGCACGCGTGATGCAGGACAAGTGCCAGAACTGCCATCACGCAGGCACATCGGCGCCCTTTGCTCTTGCGAGCTACAAGGACGCGGTACGGCATTCAGGCACCATCCGCGAGGTCATCACTGAAAAGCGCATGCCTCCCTGGCATGCCGATCCTCGTTACGGTTGCTTCGAAAACGACCGCCGGCTCAGCAAGGGAGAAATGGATACGCTGCTCACCTGGCTGGACACCGGCATGGCGAAGGGCGATGACAAGAATCTGCCCCCAGCTCGTGCCTTTGCCGACGGGTGGGTGATCGGCAAGCCCGACGTGGTTTTCGAACTACCCGCGGAGCAGACCGTGCCCGCGACAGGCATTGTGGAGTACAAGTACTTTATTACGCCCACGAATTTCAAAGAAGACGTGTGGGTACAGGCCGCGGAAGCCCGGCCTGGCAATCGCGGCGTAGTCCATCACATCATTGTCTCCTACCGTGATCCGAAGAACAAAGATCGCTCCGGCGGCGGCCGCGCCGGCATTGGCGACGGCTTCGTCGTGGGTACGGCTCCTGGCGACATGCCCTTGATCCTTCCTCCAGGAATGGCACGCAGGATCCCTGCGGGCGCGGAACTCGTCTGGCAGATGCACTACACGCCCAACGGAAAGGCAGCAAAGGACAAATCTCAGGTGGGCCTCATCTTCTACAAGGGCAAGGAGCCTCCCAAGTTCAACGCACAAACGCGTGGCATCATGAACGGCAATTTTGTCATTCCACCCAAGGAATCGAATCAGCTCGTCCAATCGGATTGGGTGCTGCCCCGCGACATGATCCTGCTCTCCTTCATGCCGCACATGCATCTGCGCGGCAAGGATTTCGAATACCGAGCCGAATATCCCGACGGGAAGAATGAGATCCTTCTGTCAGTTCCCCATTACGATTTCGGCTGGCAAACCAGCTATCGCTTGGCCAAACCGCTACACCTTCCCAAGGGAACCAGGCTGCATTGCACTGCTCACTTTGATAATTCGTCGGCGAACCCAGCAAATCCCGATCCTTCGAAAGAGGTAGTCTGGGGCGATCAAACCTGGGAAGAGATGATGATCGGTTGGGTGGATTTCATCTGGGCGCAACCAGAGCAAGAGGCGATCCTCGAAGGATTCAAGGCCTTCTAGGGTCCCGAGGCTTGCCGATGCACGCCCGCTGGCAGCCTTGACTCCCCTTGCAGGTTTCTGCATTAACTCGTGATTTCCCGAAGGGCAACGACCTAACGTCGTTGCCCTTCAGTCATTAGGATCGCAAATTCCACTACTTCGGCAAGAAAGTCAATCACTCGCCGCATCAGCGAGGATCACGATCCCGAACTTCATGGCCGTTGCTGTAAGGTTTGCTCGCCGACTGGGAAATAGTTATTATGAGAATCCCCGCAGCTACGTGTTGGCGGGGGAAAAGTATGCCGCCATCGGTACCGGGCTGATGGCCTGAATGGCGTCGTGGTCGGTTTGTGCCTGCCGGCAGCAATTGCCTCCCCCTCGGCTCAGCTTCCCGAGTTTGCTTGCCAACGCCAATCGTTCAGGCAGCACGGCGGGGGCCGGGCGAGACCCCCCTGGGAAAAATTGCCGGCCTCCCGGTGAGGAACTCCCATCGATCGAGGAAGGGCCAGTTCCCTCAGTCAGAGAAAGGCGCGAGCCGGATGCGATGGCGCCCTCCCCAAGCTACCGCCGTTAAACGATTCAAACTCTTGTGCGAAGAACTCCAAACCATGAAGTACCAAATCTCGAGCGCTGTCCTCTGTGCGATCCTGGCGGGAGCGCTTCCAGGGTGTACGCAACCGCAGTCAACGGTCGGCCCCTCCGAGCCGCCGGTGGTGCCGGTCAGCCATCCCGTGCAGCGCGAGGTCACCGATTTTGAAGACTTCACGGGCCAGACCGCTGCGGTCCAACCCGTGAACATCATCGCCCGTGTCACCGGCTACTTGAAGCAGATGCCGTTCAAGGAAGGATCGGAAGTCAAGGCGGGCGATCTCCTGTTCGAAATCGACCCGAGGCCCTACCAGGCTCAGTACGACCAAGCCCTGAGCCAGGTCTACCTGTACGAGGCCCAGCTGAAACTAGCCAAAAAAACCTACGCCCGCTACAAGGACCTCGATGCCACGACGAAGGGCGCCGTTAGCCAGCAGGCACTGGACCAATACTCGGCGGCCGTGGACGAGGCCGAGGCCCGTGTCAACGCCCAGAAGAAGAGCTTGGAGGTCTACAAACTAAACAGGGAATTCACGCAGGTGGTTTCCCCCATCGATGGCCAGGTTAGCCGGTATTACCTGACGCTTGGCAACCTGGTCAATCAGGACCAGACGCTGTTGACCACCGTGGTGTCGGTGGACCCGATGTACGCCTACTTCGACATGGACGAACGGACCTTGCTGAAAATCCGGAATGCGCTCTCCAAGGGGGAGATCACGGGCTATGGCGGCGAGGGCAATATCCCAGTCCTCATGGGATTGCAAAACGAAGAAGGCTACCCGCACAAGGGGACGATCAATTTCGTGAACAACCAGGTCAACCCCACGACCGGAAGCATCACCATGCGAGGTGTCTTCCCCAATCCTAGACTGCCGGTGCCCCCGCCAGCCCCAGCTGCAAGTTCGGCTGGAACCAAGCCAACGACCGGTTTCCCAGCGCCAGGCGCTGCCAAAAGCAATCAAACCAGTCCCCGACTCCTCTCACCCGGGATGTACGTGCGCATCCGCTTGCCGATCGGCCGGCCGCACAACGCGCTGCTGATTATCGATCGGGCCATCCAGTCGGACCAGGGGCTGAAGTACGTTTATGTCGTCGATGCAGAAAACAAGGCACAGTACCGGCGGGTCACCACGGGTGCGCTCCAGGAAGACGGCCTGCGCGTGGTGACAGGGGTAGAGCCCGACGACTGGGTCGTTGTCGGTGCACTCCAGCAGGTCCGCGCACGCATGGTAGTCAAGCCGGAGCAAACAACCATGCCGTCGCTTGCCCGGCAAGGCAGCGACGAACTCGGACCAGCTCGCCCGCGGGACACTGCTAAAGGCAAGGCCGGCCCGCCTGCGAAGGGCGGGTCCAAGGGCAGTCCCGCCACCAAGAGCTGAAAGACGCCCCATGATTTCGCGATTCTTCATTGATAGGCCGATCTTTGCCACGGTGTTATCCGTGGTCATCACGCTGATCGGCGGGATCGCCGTCTTCTTTCTGCCGGTCGCGCAGTATCCGCGCATCACTCCGCCGGGCGTGGTCATCTCCATCAGCTATCCAGGCGCCAGTGCCCAGGTAGTGGCCGACACAGTGGCGGCGCCCATCGAGCAGCAGGTCAACGGCGTCGAGGGCATGCTTTACATGTCGTCGCAGTCGGGCAACGACGGCACCTACTCGCTGACCGTGACCTTCGACATCGGCACGGATTTGAAAACAGCGGTGGTCAAGGTGCAAAACCGCGTCGCCTTGGCGATGCCTCAGTTGCCGATCGAGGTCCAGAATCAAGGGATCACGATCCGCAAGAAAACGCCCGACATTTTGATGATCGTCAGCTTTTACTCGCCCGACGGCCGTTACAACGATATCTACCTCAGCAACTTCGCCACCATCTACGTCCGGGATGAATTGCTCCGTGTCGATGGAGTGTCGGACATCACCTACCAGGGCCAGCGCGACTACAGCATCCGCGCCTGGCTCGATCCGCAGAAGCTGGCGGCATGCAGCATGACCGCCACGATGTCGCCAACGCCATCCGGAATCAGAATCTGGATGCGCCTGCCGGTCAAATCGGCGAGCCTCCATCCCTCACGAAGCAGGCCTTCGAGCTGCCGATCAACACGCTTGGCCGGCTGAGCGATCCGGAGCAATTTGGGGACATCATCGTCAAGGTTGGCCTGAGCGCTTCGCCAGCAACGCCCGCCACCGTGATGGCGGCGCCTTCCAGGAACGCCTCCGGGCTGCCGAGCTCAGGGGCGGGCAACTCCCTGGGAGGCGGCACGTCTAGCAGTTCCATAGACAGCAGCACGACGATCGATCCCACCGCCGGCGCTGATGCGACGGCAAGTGACCCAACCCCAGCCAGCACGGCAGCTGCGGCGTCCGCGGCCACCATGAGCACTGGAACGACGGCCGCAACCCCGACGACCGGCGGCGCAGCGAGTGGCGGCGGCGCCAGTACGGGCGGGGGCGCGTCGACTGCGGGCGGCGCATCCTCGGGAGGAGGCGGCACGACGGGCGGAGCGGCGACTGGTAGTACGTCGGGCAGCACCACAGGCAATTCCAGCAGTGCCTCGTCCTCCGGTGGAGGCATGACCAGCCTCTCCTCCATCATGGGCGGCAGCAACAGCGTGACTCTGGACCGGGGCCCTGGCCGGCCGTCCGCCAGCGTTGTGCGTTTGCGTGACGTGGCGCGCGTCGAGCTGGGTGCCCAAAACTACAACCAATCCTGTCTCTTCGACGGCCACCCGGCGGTTGGCCTAAGCGTCTACCAACTCCCCGGCACGAATGCACTCGACGTTGCTGACTCAGTGCGGAAGAAGATGAAGGAGTTGAGCACCCGCTTTCCGGAAGGGGTCGCTTACGAGATCGGCTACGACACGACGCCCTACATTCGGGAATCGGTCGAGGATGTCGTCAAAACCATGCTCGAAGGGGTCGCGCTGGTCGGCTTGGTGGTGCTGATCTTCCTGCAGGACTGGAAGGCCATGATCCTGCCGATGATCGACGTGCCCGTTTCCATCATCGGCACGTTCGCCGTCATGGCTGCGGTCGGCTTCAGTTTGAATAACATCTCGCTCTTCGGACTGGTGCTCACGATCGGCATCGTTGTGGACGATGCCATCGTCGTGCTGGAAAACATCGAGCGCATGCTTGCGCGCGGCTACGACGTCCGCACGGCCACCATCAAAGCCATGGAAGAGGTGACCGGGCCGATTGTCGCCGTCGCCCTGGTGCTGTGCGCCGTGTTCGTGCCGTGCGCTTTCATCAGCGGCATCACCGGCCACTTCTTCCGACAGTTCGCGGTGACGATTTCCGTTTCCACCGTGATCTCGGCCATCAACGCCATCACCATGACTCCTTCCCGGGCGGTCATGCTCTTCAAGACCGAAGAGGGCGGCAAGAGCCACGAACACCAACGCGAGGCCTTACCCTGGTGGATCTTCGGCGCGGCGGGCGGGCTGATCGCCCTTTGGCTGGGGCCAAGACTGATGGTTGGCCACCTGGGAATAGAGGCTGTTGCCGAAGGCCAGGGCGGCAGCGAGGTTCCCAGGTGGTTGTGGTGGACCATGACCGCCGCCTACTTCACCCCCGGCGCACTCGCGGGCGGCGCCATCGGCTGGTTCTCTATTGGGCCCGTCAATGCCGTGCTGGGCAGGCTCTTCCGGGGCTTCAACTACTACTTCGACAAGACATCCTCGATCTACAGCCGGTCGGTGGGTAGGCTACTGCGCCTGAGCGTGGTTGTCTTGCTGGCGTATGGCGGCCTGCTCGTGCTGACCTACGTGGTCTTTCAGAAAGCTCCCACTGGCTTTATCCCCCAACAGGACCAGGGCCGTTTGATCGTCAACGTCCAGCTTCCCGATTCGTCATCGCTGGAGCGCACGCAGGAAGCCGTCGCCAGAATCGAAGAGATTGCCCGCAAGACTCCCGGAGTCGCCCATTCCGTTTCGTTTGTCGGTTTGTCGTTTTTGCTGCAGGCCAATAGCCCAAATTTTGCCTCGATGTTCATCGTCCTCGACCCGTTTGCCAAACGGCAGAGCCCGGAGCTGCGCGACACGGCGATCATGGCCAAATTACGCAAGGAGTGGGCCCGGCAAATCAAAGATGCCGTGGTTACGGTGTATGGTTCGTCCCCGATCCCAGGCCTGGGCGTCGCCGGAGGGTTCAAGTTCGTCGTCGAAGACCGCGGCGACCTCGGGCTGATAGCCTTGCAGAATCAGACCGATACCCTGATCCGCAGACTGAAACAGGAGGTGCCGGGGCTGAACAGTGTGGCCACGCAGTTCCGTTCCAATACACCCCAGCTCTTTCTCGAGATTGACAGGACCAAGGCCGCGGCCCTGGGCGTGTCGCTCAATGACGTTAATCAAACGCTCGACATGTACATGGGCTCTTTGTACGTCAACAGTTTCAACGACTTTGGCCGGCACTGGCAAGTCACGATCCAAGCCGATGGCAAGTACCGCAACGATGTGAAAGACCTCAACCTCTTCCAGGTCCGCAATCAGTACGGGCAGATGGTCTTGCTGGGCACGCTGGTACACCCACGCGATATTGGCGGCCCAATCGCCATCACGCGCTACAACCTTTACACCGCGGCCTCCGTCAACGGCAACATTCAGACCGGTTTCAGCACCGGAGATGCGATCAAGGCCATCGAGAGAATGGCCGACGAATCGCTGCCGCTCTCCATGAAAGCAGACTGGACCGAGTTGATGTTCATGCAGAAGCGGGCTGGCAACACGGCCATGTACGTTTTCCTGCTGTCCATCGTCAGCGTGTTCCTGGCACTGTCGGCTCTTTATGAGAGCTGGTCGCTGCCCCTGGCCGTCATCCTGGTGGTGCCGCTGTGCCTGCTTTGCTCCGTGGCCGGCGTGCTGTTCACGAATCGCGATGTGAACATCTTCGTGCAGATCGGCCTGGTCGTGCTGGTCGCCCTGGCGTGCAAGAACGCCATCCTCGTCGTCGAGTATGCCAAGCAACTTCATCGGGAAGGCCGGTCGTGCTACGAGGCGACCAAGGAAGCCTCGAGATTGCGACTGCGGCCCATCTTGATGACATCGTTCGCATTCATCTTTGGCGTTATCCCCTTGATGATTGCCTCGGGGGCCGGGGCAGAGATGCGCCGGTCGCTGGGAATAGCAGTGTTCAACGGCATGCTTGGGGTAACTCTTTTCGGCGTCTTCCTGACACCCGTCTTCTTCTATGTGATTCAGGGGCTCGGCGAATCGCGCCTGTTCGCCTCCGCTCTTCTCCGGTGGATCGTTTCCTGCGCGCTGGGCGGCCTGCTGGGCCTGGCGACCGGTTTCTTGCTGGGGAAACTAGGCGTGGTGCGTCTGCCCTGGGTAGCGGCTGCCGTCGGTGGCAGCGCGGGCTTCCTCATCGTACTGTCAATCCTGGAAGTTCGCCGAAGAATAAAACCGATGCTGGCCATACCGGATCAACCCTCGGCAAACGGTTCCATCCCATCTGATGCGAAGGGAGGTCAGCACCTGTGATCTCACGGTTCTTCGTCGATCGTCCGATCTTCGCCACGGTCATCTCCGTGGTGATCACGCTGGCTGGGGCTGTGGCCGTGTTCACATTGCCGGTGGCGCAATACCCCGACGTCACACCGCCCACCGTGCTTGTCACTGCGCTCTACCCAGGTGCCAACGCCCTAACGGTGCAAGACACGGTTGCGGCACCCATCGAAGAGCAGGTTAGCGGCGTTGAAGGGATGGCCTACATGTCGTCCCGCTCCACCAACGACGGTGCTTACAACCTGACCGTGACCTTCAAGCTTGGCATGGACTCGGATATGGCCCAGGTGCTCGTGCAGAACAGAGTCTCACTGGCACTGCCGGTCATTCCGCTCCTGGTCCAGAACGAGGGGATCAATGTCAGGAAGATATCGCCGAACACACTCATGATCGTGAACCTGACCTCGCCGGATGGCCGCTATGACGATCTTCGCCTCAGCAACTATGCGACGGTCAACGTCAAGGATGAGCTAGGACGCCTTCCGGGCGTCGCCGGCATCACTTACCTGGGCCAACGCGACTACAGCCTGCGGGCCTGGCTCGACGCCGACAAGATGGCCGCCCTGGGCCTGAGCGCCATGGATGTGGTGACGGCCATCGCGCAGCAAAACGTCCAGGTTGCTGCCGGGCAAATCGGTCAGCAGCCCGTTCCCAAAGGCCAACAATATCAGCTGACAATCAACACCCAGGGACGGCTCATCGAGCCCGAGCAGTTCGAGGACATCATCGTCAAGGCAGGTCCCGACATGGGCCAGGGACAGGCGGGAACCGCCGGCTCGACCGGCGGCGGTTCCACAAGCCAGGCTGCGCCGGCTACGCCCGTCACCGCAATTGTCAGGCTCCGCCAGGTGGCTCGCGTTGAACAAGGATCGCAGCAGTACGATCAATCGTGCACCCTGGACGGCAAACCGTCCGTGGCACTCTCGATCTATCAGCTCCCGGGCTCCAATGCGCTGGAGACCGCCAGCGGCGTGTACGCGAAGATGAAGGAGCTCAAGACCCGCTTTCCGGACGGCCTCGATTACGAAATCGTATACGACACGACGCCCTTCATTCGCGAGTCAGTCTACGAGGTCTTCTACACGCTCCGTGACGCAGTCATTCTGGTTGCCATCGTGGTGCTTGTGTTCCTGCAAGACTGGAAGGCCATGATCCTGCCGATGATCGACGTGCCTGTTTCCTTGATCGGCACTTTCGCGGTCATGGCGGCCATGGGGTTCACGCTCAACAACCTGACGTTGTTTGGGTTAGTCCTGGCTATCGGCATCGTCGTGGACGATGCTATCGTCGTGCTGGAAAACATCGAGCGGTTGATCGCCACCGGCCTCGACGCGCGCACGGCCACCATCAAGGCCATGGAAGAGATCACAGGGCCCGTCTTGGCGATCACGCTCGTGCTTAGCTCAGTATTCATTCCGTGCTGTTTCCTGGGAGGCGTCAGCGGCCAATTCTTTCGCCAGTTTGCCGTTACCATTTCCGTTTCCACGATCATTTCGGCGATCAATGCCCTGACGATGACCCCGTCCCGCGCTGTGGTGATCTTTAAAACAGAAGAGGGAAAGGGGCACGGCATCCAGCGCGAGGCACTCCCCTGGTGGATCTTCGGCATCCTGGGAGGGATCGTCACTCTGTACCTGGCTCCCGCTTTCCTGGCGGGCAAGGTGGATCTGAATGCGGCGCTGGGGGGAGCGAAGGGGAGCGAGGTTCCCAAGTGGCTAACCTGGGCGGCTGTCACCACGACTTATTTCATTCCTGGCGCCTTGGCCGGCGGTATCCTTGGCTGGTTCATCATCCGGCCCGTAAATCTCCTGCTGGGATGGCTCTTCACGGGATTCAACCGCTGGTTCGACAGCATGACCGGACTCTACGGCCGGACGGTCGGCCGGACCTTGCGCCTGAGTATTGTCGTGCTGGCGATCTACGGCGGCTTGCTCGGCATGACCTACTGGCAGTTCCAGCGCACGCCCACGGGTTTCATCCCGCAACAGGACAAGGGCTATCTCCTCCTGAATGTGCAGCTCCCCGATTCCGCCTCGGTGGAGCGCACGCAAGCCGTCATGGCACGCATCGAGGCCTTGGCTCATGAGACCCCGGGAGTTGAGCACACAGTCGGTGTCTCTGGCCAGTCGTTGATCTTGAACGCCAACGCTCCCAATCTCGGCTCCATGTACGTGCTGCTCAAGCCGTTCGAGGAGCGGCACGATGCTAGTCTCAGCGCTGATGCGATCGCAGCGAAGTTGCAAGAGCGTTGCCGGCAAGAAGTGAAGGCGGCCGTCGTGGCATCGTTCGGCGCGCCTCCCATCGACGGACTCGGCACCACGGGCGGCTTCAAACTGATCGTGGAAGACCGAGCTAACCTGGGCCTCGATCAACTGCAGCTCTTCAGCGAGAAAATCGTGGCCCGCGGCGAGAAGACGGAAGGCTTGAAAGACCTTTTCAATAGTTCCGGGGCGAACACCCCCTGGCTTTACCTGGACATCGACCGGACCAAGTGCATGATCCACGGCGTGCAGGTCAGCGACATCTTCAACACGTTGCAGGTCTACTTGGGATCCTACTACGTCAACAACTTCAATCAGTACGGCAGGACAGGGCGAACGCATCAAACTCCACCTCAATTATTGAGAGGGCCTTGATTGGGACAAGTGTACAGGCCTACGATTCTTCCGGACTTTCACCTATTTCCCGGAGGAACGCATGGTTGCTACTACTCAC
>Ga0316363_10000424_pt1 | contig 58344 bp, 51 predicted proteins | sample Sb_taG_3_FD_200459 | JGI IMG/M metagenome (GOLD analysis project Ga0316363, IMG submission 200459) | Peat soil microbial communities from Weissenstadt, Germany - Sb_50d_a_PC metaG (v2) (version 2) | ecosystem: Environmental > Terrestrial > Soil > Wetlands > Peat | place: Germany: Weissenstadt...
CCGCTCCATCGCGGCCCTCGGATAAGCTTCCATGCTCCGCATGGTCTCCCATCCTCGCCGCCCGCTAAGCGGACATCTCACTTGCTATCTCAACCGGACTTATCATCTGCTACCGACACATCTCAGGACGCATCGGCATCGACCCGGCGACGGGCGAGGCGCCGGAGAGTATTGATGCCGAGCTCGATCTCTTATTCGATGGCTTTCAGGCTGTTCTTCGCCAAGCCGGCATGACCATGGACAACCTGGTATGGGTGCAGGTCCATTCGCCGGACGTTTCTTTGTGGCAGCAATTCAACGCCGCTTACGTGAAGCTGTTCTCGCGCGAGTTTCCTGCCCGCGCGTTTTTGGGATCGGGCAAGCTTCTACTTAAAGGGCGTTTTGAGATGCTCGGGATTGCGGTGAAGGATCGCTCCTAGCTTCTAGCTCCTGGCAGCCCGTGGTGAAAGTCCAATCGCCGGCCCCAGCGCCTGAAGGCGCTTTCATAACGCAGCACTTACGGCACGCCTGAAGGCGTGCCCTGATACAAAGCGTACTTTCAGCACCGGCTCTAGGCGACAATGTCCGCGGGGTCGCACAGGGCGTCAATCGCCCAAATGAGGTTGCCAGAAGCCAGTAGCCAGTAGCCAGAGGCTTACTTCTCTCGCGCCACCACGAACTCCGGCGCCCACAACAGCGCTCGTTTGATCTCCGAGTCTGGAAAGATGCAGATGGCGTTACGCGCGGATTCGGCGTAGCGGGCCGCTTCTTTGGAGGCGTATTCGAGAGAACCATGGCGGTTCAGGATGGTCAGGATCTCGGCGTGGGTGACGCCATTGAAGGCGCGGTCGTGCAGGATGGTTTCGATTTGGCGGCGCTCGGCGGCGGTGCAGCGCTCCAGCGCATGAATGACGGCCATGGTGGCTTTGCCTTCACGCAGGTCGCTGGCAACGGGCTTGCCCAGCACACTCTCTGAAGCGGTGAGGTCGAGTACATCGTCCACGATTTGGAAGGCTAAACCAAGATCGCGTCCGTACTGGCCGAGGCGTTCTTCCTCTTGCCCGGTGGCGCCGCCGAGGATCCCGCCAACCCTCATGCACACCGAGAACAGGCACGCGGTCTTGCGATAAATCAGATCGAGATGCTCCTGCAGAGAGATCAGCTGGCCGAGCTTCTCCATCTGGAGCAGTTCGCCTTCGACCATCTGCTGCGTCAGTTCGATCAGCACGTCCAGGATGCGGAAATTGCGCTCCTGCACCGCGATCCTGAACGCCTGCATGTAGAGCCAATCGCCGGCCAGCACGCACATCGAGTTGCCCCACTGCGTGTTGGCGGCGGGACGGCCGCGGCGGATCTGGGCCTCGTCAATGATGTCGTCGTGGACGAGCGTCGCCGTGTGGATGATCTCGACGACCGAAGCGAGCTTTACCGCGCCCTTGCCCTTGTAGCCGAGGAGCTTGGCCGAGAGCAGCAACAGCGCCGGGCGGATTCGCTTGCCCCCGCCGGCGCGCAGGTACTCGCCGATCTCCGTAATCGCGGCGACATTCGAGACCGTGTCGCGTCCGAATTGCTCTTCGATCGCGACAATGTCGTCGCGCAGAAGATCAAAGATTTCCTTCCCGTTGATGGACGTCGTCGCGTTCAATGTCCTCAGTTGCTCCGGTAATTCGTGAACTGCAGATCGATGCCAAAATCCTGCTGCTTGACCATCGCGATCAGCTCCTGGAGAGTATCGCGATCCTTGCTGCTGATCCGCACTACATCGCCCTGGATGGAGGCTTGCGCTTTTTTCTTCGAATTCTTGATCAGCTTCACGATCTCCCGCGCCTTTTCAATCGGAATCCCCTGCTGAATGGTGATCTTCTGTTTCACCGTGCTTCCGGCGGCTGGTTCCAGTGCACCGTAGGTCAAGCCTTTCAGGGGCACGCCGCGCTTTACCAGCTTTTGCTGGAAAACGTCATTCACCGCCTTCATTTTGAATTCATCAGCGGAGTGTAGCAGGATCGCATCGGTGCCCTCCATGGCGATTTGGGACTTCGAGTCCTTCAGATCGAAGCGAGTGCTGACTTCCTTCATCGCCTGCTGGATGGCGTTGGAAACCTCCGCGAGGTCGATTTTGCTGACGATATCGAAACTGTTATCGGGCATGGAATGTCACTCATAAAGGTGCTGAGCGATGATCAGTTGAGATGTGGAATTTGACGGATCGCTCGCCCCAAAATGTGTACCCCTGAGAGTAACAGAAGAGACATTATCTGCGAAGGCTGGACTCCCGTGGGTAGTGGCTCAATTTACAACTTGTGGGATTGTTGGAGCATAATGCGGTTGAGGCTGTGGCGTGAAACAAAAGCCAGCACCCGAATGGATAGCGAGAGCGGGGCAAATCCTGAATCCTGGACTAGGGCTGCTTGTTGACTTAGTCTTCTGGATCAAGAAAGTCACGAAACGTATTGTTGGGCGAAAAATTTCAAACTGAGCCACTACCCTCCCGTGGTACGACCAGCACATTATATAAATTGTCATCCCGAGCGAAGCGAGGGATCTGGAGTTCGCGGCACAATGCAGATCCCTCGCTTCGCTCGGGATGACAAAATCTTGGGAAGTTGAGAGCTAAAGAGCGGTGTCTGCGTGGTTCAGCGCGAGTCCAAAGAACTTGTAGAAGTTCTGCGCGGTTCGTGAGCCGATCTCTTCCGCGGACAAGTTGCGCAGTTCGCCGATCTGGCGGGCTATCTCCCTGACAAACGCCGGTTCGTTGCGCTGGCCGCGATGCGGAATCGGGGCCAGGTAGGGCGAGTCGGTTTCGATCAACATGCGGTCGAGCGGAACCATTTGCGCCGCGTCGCGGATCGGCTGCGCTTTGGGGAAGGTGATGTTGCCGGCAAGAGAAATCATGAAGCCCAGATCCAGCGCGCGTCGCGCATGCTCGACGCTTCCGGTGAAGCAGTGCAGAACGCCGCCGAGTCCGCTGGAACTCCAATGATCTGCGATCATCTTCAGGCAGTCGTCCCAGGCGTTCTCGCTGTTGTCGGACGGACGGCAATGAATGATGATTGGCAGCTTCGCCGCCTTCGCCAACTCCATCTGCTGCAGGAAGACTGCCTTCTGCACTTCTCGCGGGGAGTGGTCGTAAAAATAGTCGAGGCCGATTTCTCCCCAGGCAATCACCTTGGGATGGCGCGCCCATTGCAGCATTTGGGCATCAGCGGCATCGTTCGCGAGGCTTGCTTCATGAGGATGAATTCCCACGCTCGCCCATATTCGCGGATACTCCGGTTTCCCATTGTATTTTTCCGCCAAGCGAATCCCGCAGTCGGCCGTGTCGGGTCCGTCGCCGTTGCCGATGGCGAGATAGGCTTCGATCCCGTTCTGTTTCGCGCGCGCCAGCACCTGGTCGCGGTCGCTGTCGTAGCGCTTGCCTTCGAGATGGGCGTGGGAGTCGATGAACACGGTGGTTGGTCGTTAGTCGTTGGCGAGATCGTGTGGGGACGGGCCTCTTGAATTCTCGTGGGAACTCGGCCGTCCCTCCGGGACTTGAATCATTGGGTCCGCTTTCCCAGCGCTGAAGCGCTGGGCTAAGCTAGGTCGCCCCTCCGGGGCTGGATTCTCAGGCATTTCGCTCCACCAAATTGCCTAAAAGCAAATTCTCACGGGCACACGCTGCGCTATTTCAGCCGCGTGCCTAGCGGTACGTCTTCCAGAAAGCTTGCCAGCACCGGCTTGCCACCTTCGGGCGCGGCCGCGACGATCATGCCGTTTGATTCCAGTCCGCGCAGCTTGCGGGGCGCGAGGTTTGCCACGATCACGACCTTGCGCCCGATCAGTGTTTCCGGGTCATAGGCCTCGGCGATTCCGGCCACCAGTTGGCGCACTTCGGTTCCGAGATCGACTTCCAGGCGCAGCAATTTGTCGGCGCCCTTTACGCGCTCGGCGGTCTTCACCTGGGCGACGCGCAATTCTACTTTCGCGAAGTCGTCGATGCTGATCTTGCCATCCGGAATGGCGGCGGCTGGCTTGGCTGCGGCCGCTTCCGGCTTGGCCGGCGCGGTCTGGGTGGCCGGGCTTGCTGCTGGCTGCCTCGCTTCGCTCGACTGGACGGGCGAGGCGCCCGTCCCCACACTTGCACTTTGTTCTTCCATCTTTTGCATCCTCTCGATTGCCGATTTATCTGCTCGCGGAAACACTGCCTGTACCTCGCCCAATTTTGTGCCGAGGTGCAGTTGTCCCCACTGCAATTCGGTCAGGTCGAATTTCCTGATGTCTCCGAGGCCCAGCTGAGCCCAGATTTTCGCGGTGGCGTCGGGCATCACCGGATGGGCGAGAGCGGTTACGATTCGCAGAGCTTCGGCGCTGGTGTAGAGCACGGTCGCCAGGCGCGAGCGGCTCTCTTCGTCCCGGTCCTTTTTTTCGCCCAGAGACCAGGGTTCGTTTTCAACAATGTATTTGTCCACGGCGCCGACCAGTCCCCATGCGGTCTCGAGCGCGCGCGAGAACTGGTATTGGTCAAAGAGTGTGCCGTAGTCGGCAATCACTTTTTTGGCTGCGTCCGCAATTGCGGTATCCGCGGCGGTGTGCGCTGCGAGCGACGGGTACGGTACTTCCCCCTTGAAATAGCGCGCGATCATGGTCAGGGTGCGGCTGGCGAGGTTGCCGAGCCCATTCGCCAGATCGGAGTTATAGCGCTGCACCAGCGCATCGAAACTGAACGATCCATCCTGCCCGAAAACAACTTCGCGCAGCAGGAAGTATCGGAGGGCGTCGGTGCCGAGCACATCCACGATGGTTTCGGCGCGCACGATGTTTCCGCGCGACTTCGACATTTTGCTTTCTTCAAACAGCAGCCAGCCGTGCGCCGTGATGCCCTTGGGCAGCGGTAATCCGGCGGCGAGCAGGAACGCCGGCCAGTAGACGCAATGGAAGCGCACAATCTCTTTGCCGATCATGTGCACGTCGGCGGGCCAGTACTTGTCGAATTTGCTGGCGTCGTTTGAGCCATAGCCGAGCGCGGTGATGTAGTTTGCCAGAGCGTCGAGCCAGACGTAGACCACGTGCTTCGGATCGTCCGGCACAGGGATGCCCCAGGAGAACGTCGAGCGGCTGATGGAAAGATCGCGCAGGCCGCTGCGGACGAACGAGAGCACTTCATTGCGCCGCGTTTCGGGGCGGATGAAATCCGGCTGCTCGGTGTAAAGGCGGATCAACTCGTCCTGGAATGCCGAGAGCTTGAAGTAATAGTTCTCTTCGTGGACGGTTTCCGTCGGGCGCTCGCAAATCGGACAGGGAGCGCCCGGCCCGACCGCATCCACGTAAAGCTCATCGGAAACACAATATTGACCGGAGTAGGTCCCCTTGTAGATGTGTCCGTTATCGCGGATCTTGCGCCACAACGCCTGCACGCCCCGCTTGTGGCGCTCAGAGGTGGTGCGGATGAAATCGTCGTACGTCAAGCCCATGCGATCCCAAAGCGCGCGGAATTCCGCCGAAATTTCATCGGTGAACTGCTGCGGCGTTTTGCCCGCAGCCTGGGCTGCGCGCTCGATCTTTTGACCGTGTTCGTCGGTGCCGGTCAGGAACCACGTGTCATCGCCTAACATGCGGTGCCGGCGCGCGATCGTGTCGCAGGCAATCGTGGTGTAGGCGTGTCCGATGTGCGGATGCGCATTGACGTAATAGATCGGGGTCGTGATGTAAAACTTCTTGCTCATTCCTGTGCCTTGGAGTTGAAAATCTTACCTCGGCGGCTAAAGCCGCCTTTCATTTTGCAGCGCTTGCGGCGCGGCTGAAGCCGCGCTCCTTCAAAACCGCCCCTTCAAAACAAAGTCAAAATCCGAATCGGCGGGCTTAAGCTGCATTCGATGTGATGTCGTCCACTTCGATTCCGATGTGCTGTAAGTGGTGCAGCATATGCGCGACATAATCCTCGAATACAAACTGAAGCGTTAGCGGTTCAGAACCGGCAACGGTGAGCGTCCGTGACCAGGCAGAGTCGGGCACTGCCTCGGCAGCTGCCAGCAATTGCCGGTTGAGTGCCTGCCACAACTCGATCAGTTCTTTCCAGTTGCGGCGCTGGTAAGCATGCACGGCTACCCAGCGATTCTGCTCGTAGCCGGGCATGGCCGGGCTGTCTTCCAATTGCGCACGAACGATCCGTTGATGATTGTTGGCGGCTGAATCCAGCAGATGCCCTAGTTCCTCTTTCGGAGACCAGGTTGACGGTGTTGGTCTGCTTTCGACCGTTTCCTTGGAAAGCCTCTCGAGGCGGCCTGGCACGCCCTGCAAAAGGTCGCGCAACAAAGTGAGCGCTGGCATGAATCCCCCCTAACTACTTTTGCAGCTCCGCGAGCGCCGCCAACACTTCGGCACTGTGCTCGTTTGGCTTTACCTCGGTGTATACCTTCACAATCTTGCCCTCGGGATTGATGATGAAGGTGTGCCTGGCCGCGACCTTGACCAGCCCGAAGTTGGTTAACGAGTCATAAGCACTGGACACTTTGTGGTCGGTGTCGGCCAGCAACTTAAAGTTCAGCCCTTCCTTGGCGCAGAACTGCTTGTGCGAGTCGGCGCTATCCACGCTGACTCCAAGGATTACGACATTCTTCTGCTGATACTGCGACAGGTCGCGCTGGAAGTTGTGCGCCTCTATGGTGCAGCCGCTGGTGAAGTCCTTGGGGTAGAAGTACAAGACCACCCACTTGCCGCGATAGTCCTTAAGGCTGACGGGCGTGCCTTCCTGCGAGTTGAGCGTGAATTCGGGAGCCAGGCTGCCCACCGACGGAGCTGACCCCGCGAAGCTGAGAAGCGGCGTTAGCGCGACGAGAGTCATGCAAAGTGCAATCATGCTTAAGCTTTTCACCATATAAAACCTCCGGATTGAATTAGCCAGCCCCTAAAGGGGCGTCCGATTTCGACTAGTTTGCGGCATCGCTAAAGCGATGCCCTGATACGAAACAGATGCCCTGATACAAAACCTGGTTCATGCTTTTCGCTCGCCCCGAAGATACTGCTGAATCGCTTCCTGCATCACCGTCCGGAGCGGCACATGCTGCGCCTCTGCCAGCGCCCGGCAGTCTTCGTATTCGGGCGCGTAGTTGGAGACGCTGCCATTCATGTTGGCGATCTTGATGCGCACCGGGCCCCACGTCGTGTCTACCGTTTGCGATCGTCGCGAGAGCGTCTGACGCTGTTCCTCGCGGCGGCGCACGCCCAGAGTTGTGGTCTCGGCAAAGATCAGCTTTGTCAAGCGATTCGCGTCTTCCATTTTCGCCAGCACAGTAAGCAACGCGCCGGGGCGGCTTTTCTTCATTTGCACGGGGACGCTGAACACATCGAGCGCTCCTTCGGCCAGCAAGCGCTCCATGGCGTAGGCCAGCACCTGTGGGCTCAGGTCATCGAGATTCGCTTCGAGCACCATGATCTTCTCATTGATCATCTTCTCATTCATGATCCTCTCATTCGATGTTGGCGATGCGATGAGCGACGCATCCGCGTCATCCGCCAACCCGACCTCTCCAATGGTCAGCCGCAGCAGGTTTGGGTGGTCGGGGAATTCTCGAGTTCCCGCGCCGTATCCCGCCTTCTCGATTTTCATTGCCGGAAACGACGCAAAGCGGCAGCTCAGCGTCTTCACGATCGCGGCGCCTGTCGGCGTCACCAGTTCGACCTGTGGTCCTGACGAATACACCGGTGCCTCCCTCAGCAACCTTAGCGTTGCTGGCGCCGGTACGGGAAGCGTTCCGTGCGCGCACTTGACGGTTCCACCGCCCACGTTCAGCGGCGAGCATACCCATTCTTCGACCGCTAGAGATTCCGCTCCCACCGCGGCGCACACAATATCAATCATGGCATCGACGGCGCCGATTTCGTGAAAGTGGACTTGCTCTACGGGCGTATTGTGAATCTCGGCTTCGGCGTCGCCCAGCGCCTCGAAGATGCGGATCGCGGTTGCCTTCGCCGTGCTACTGATGGCTGACTTCTCGATGATGCGGCGAACCTCGTTCAGCCCTCGCCCGTGTGAGTGTTGGTGAGCATGATCTTGCTCCTGCTGCTCCCAGAAAACTTCGCGCGGCAGATCTTTTTCGCCGTGGGCGTACACATCCACCTTGGTCGCGGAAATTCCGCCCCGCAGCACCCGGGAGATCTCCAACCGGGCGCCGATATCGAGCGCCGCGACCGTGTCTTGCAGAAGCTTTGGAGACACTCCCGCATCCACCAGCGCTCCTAGAAACATGTCGCCGCTGATGCCGGAAAAACAGTCGAGGTAGGCGATACGCATGATAAAAATCGCTATTGGCTTTTAGCTTTTGGCTCTTAGCTAAAGGCCAAGAGCGAAAAGCTAAAAGGGCTGCCTCTTGCCAAATTTTCATCATAGGTGCCGCTCGCATTACCGTCAAACCCGCCGCCGCTCGCGAGTTTGTTAGAATCACTGTTTATTCAATAGTTTAGGGGCATCCTTGTATCGATATCTGGAACGCCGTCTGGTCGAACATCTGCGCGAGTTTCTGCGTCGTACTTACGACCTGGAAATCGCGAACATCGTTGTCGAGCAGCCGCCGAAAATCGAATTCGGCGAGTACGCGCTGCCGATCGCTTTCGAACTCGCCCGGAAACTCCGCAAGGCTCCGCGCAAGATTGCGGAAGAAATTGTCGCCGGTTTAGGTCCAGTCGATGGCTTCGCTAAACTCGAAGTCGCCGGCGCTGGATACATCAATGCCTACGTTGATCGTGCCGCCCTAGCCACGGAACTCGCCGCCGATCGTTTCCCCAGCGATCGATCCCCGGCCGCAGATGTCCCGGCCGGCAAAGTGCTGGTCGAGCATTCCAGCATCAATCCCAACAAGGCGGCGCATATCGGGCATCTGCGCAACGCCATTCTCGGCGATACCTTCGTCCGCCTGCTGCGCTTTGCGGGCAGGGAAGTGGATGTCCAGAACTACATCGACAATACCGGAGTGCAGGTCGCCGACGTGGTGGTTGGATTCCTGCATATCGAACAGAAGTCTCGTACTCAGATTGAAGCGCTCGCCGCCGCGCCCCGATTCGATTACGTATGCTGGGATCTCTACGCCCGCGTTTCGCATTGGTATGAAGAGGACGAGTCGAACCTGCAGGCGCGATTAGCCACGCTGCATGCGATCGAGGAAGGGAATAACGAGACGGCGGCGATTGCGGATTTGATTTCGACTGCTGTTCTCAAACGCCATCTCGAAACTATGGACCGGCTCGATATTGAGTACGACTTCCTGCCTCGCGAGAGCGAAATTCTACACCTTCACTTCTGGGATGCGGCGTTTACGAAGCTGAAGGAAGCTGGCGTGCTTACTTACGAGGACGAAGGGAAGAACACAGGCTGCTGGGTGATGCGGCGGGTGGGAACTGCGGCGCAACCTTTAACCACAGAGGGCCCTTCGGCTTCCCCCTCGGCTTCGCTCGGGGCTTCGGCAAAACAGGCAGGCTCCGAGGAAAAGATCACAGAGGAAGACCAGAAAGTCATCGTCCGCTCCAACGGTACGGTCGGTTACGTCGGCAAAGACATTGCCTATCACATGTGGAAATTCGGCCTGCTTGGGCGCGATTTCGGCTATCGGAAATTCTTTCGCTATCCCAATGCGCACGACTGCTGGATCTCAACCACCGAGGGCGAGAACGATCATCCCCACTTCGGCGATGTGGCCGAGATCTACAACGTCATCGATGCGCGCCAATCCGAGGCGCAGAACACTGTGATCGAAGCTTTGCGTGAACTCGGCCACGGCGAGGCCGCCGATCGCTACACCCACTTCTCCTACGAAATGGTCGCACTCACCCCGCGCTGCGCTGCCGAACTTGGCTACCAACTCAGCGAAGAAGATAAGGCGCGGTCGTGGATCGAGGTTTCTGGCCGCAAGGGCTTCGGCGTGAAGGCGGACGATCTGCTGGATGCGCTCATCACATCGGCTGCGAAAGAAGTGGATGCGCGTCATCCCGAGTTGAGTGAAGCGGAGCGCGCCCGCATTGCTACGCAGGTTGCTATCGGGGCGCTGCGCTACTTCATGCTGAAGTTCACGAAGCCCTCGGTGATCGCCTTCGATTTCAAAGACGCTTTGAGCTTCGAGGGTGACACGGGTCCATACGCACAGTATGCGGTCGTCCGCGCTTCGAACATTTTCCGCAAGGGTGGATTCGATCCCGAGAGTTTCTGTCGAGACGCGGCAAGCCTCGTCTCTACGGAAGGTTTCGCCAAGTACCTCACTGGCGAATCCAGCAACGACATTTGGGAGCTCTGGCTGGCGGCCGCGAAAACGTCTTACATCGTGGGGCAGTGTATCGCGACTACCGAGCCCGCTTATCTTGCCAAGCATGCCTTTCAACTGGCGCAGCTCTTTAATACCTTCTATCACCGCTATCCAATCCTGAGCGAAGCGGATGAGGGCCGGAGGAAGTTCCTGCTGGCCACCACAGCCGTGGTTCGCCGCGAGCTTATTCGCGTTCTCGCGGCGATGGGGATCGGTGTTCCACCGGTAATGTGAGGCAGGCACCTTACAACTCCGGCACTCCAAGCGGCATCCCTCTTAGTAGGGGTGATTTATATGAAGAATATCTTTGCAACGGCACTACTAATCATGGCGATGGCAACTTTGAGCGCTGCCACCGCCTCAGGGAACGCTCCGGAATTGCCGCGCACTCTCGCCAACGCCCGTTTCGTGTACGTAACTTCCTACGACGGCGGTCAATTCAATCCTGAGACGTTGCCCGAGGACCGCGCCGCCATTGGTCGCGTCCAAGATGCAATCCAGAAGTGGGGCAAACTCATTTTGGTGTATCGGCTGCAGGAAGCCGACATCATCCTGGCGGTGCAGTCTCGTCCGTCAGAGGATGTACTGGCTGTGTATGATGCTCATCCGGGTGGCGCGGGCAGCCGGCCTTCGCAGACGTATCTCTGGCGCGTGATGAGGAGCGGCGGGTTGCAGAAGAGCGAGATGCCGCTGTTTTCGCAATTCGAGAAAGCTTGGGACCGGATCGCGAAGTGAAGATCGCTTATTGAAGCTGGCGCATCCCGTCGCAGTCGATTGCCCGCGTATCTGGTCAGGCGCTACAGCAATCAGTTGTCCGCGCCTATAATTCTCACCCAGATAGCAAATGAGGCGCACTCATAAGGCAGGGCTTACGGCATGCCTGAAGGCATGCCCTGATACGAATCGGACTTGCGCCACGGGCTGCTAGCGGCCGACCATCTCCAATACGGCCCCGATACTCGTCTCCAGGGTTTCGACCGGCATGCCCGGCCGCTCCAGGCGGAGTACCGCTCTTGCCAGGCTGTTGTTGGCGACTTCAAAGCTGCCGGTACAGTCGGTCTTCACGTAGGGAAGACGATGGATGCTCGGCCGCGCGCCAGCGATCGCTCCTTCCAATCGGTATCCATCCTGCGTCGAACATCGAAAATTCCACAGCAATCCATCCGGATCCCTTCCGATCTCTTGCAGATTCCGGAATTCGTGCTCCATCCCCTCATGCCACAGAACCGCTTTGCGAAAGACCAGTCCGAATGGCATTTCGTATACCAAGGCTTCGAATGTGCTCGCCTTCGCTTTCCCTGCGCTCGCTTGCAATGTGCTCGAACGCCCGTCGGAGCGGGGAAAATAAGCATGGGTCCAAGTCCAGAAGTTGCGATGCCGGTATCCACAGTTGTGTCCTTGCACTCCGAACCCCAGAGGGTTTCCCTCAAAACTCCGGCCATCCAGCGTGATCTGGCCGGAAAAAAGCGCGTCGGAATGCGGGGTGCGCGAGAATCCAATCCAGCCCTTGTTGCTCAGCGTGACGCGAAACGCGGAACGGTAATGCAAGTCCCATGAAATCGCGTGGCCTCCAACTGCCAACGCTCCCCGGCAGGAGCTCTCGCCGATTTCATGGTTGCCGATTCGGAAGTGGAATGGATTTTGCCCTCGGGCGCTGAGGTCCAGACCCTCCAAGGGAAATCCTTGAATGAAGCTTTGGGGCTCTCCATCCCGCGGAAACCATGTGGCCCATACCTGGACGGGCATCCCGCTCGGGTCGCCTGCGCAACCGCAGCGGCCAGGATTCATCAGCAAATATCGGAACCACCACGCCCCGCCACCGTCCGCCAGTCCCAGACGAACAAACCAGACTTCGTAACGGCGCCGGGCAGAGAGTGATGAATACAGTTCGTTCAGCGTCTTCACAGACTCATCATACCGACTCGAATTCCGATCCCGGCCTGCGATCCCGAGCCGATTGACCGGCTTTGACCTCCGCCGATGCTGAAGAGCACGCTCTTCGTCCACGGGCCGACTTCTTTACCTGAATGTTTAGTACGCATCATTTCAGGTCATTTCAGGACTATGGGCAACGGCTGGTCATAGGGTTGAATCGTGACGATCAGGGACTTGCGCTGATCGAAGGCTGCCTTGGTGACCTTGAAACCGACAACGATTATTCCTCGGCGTTCGGTTCCGGCTAGGAGCTTGGTTTCGGGGGAAAGCGGCGGCTCGGAACTTTTTTTCAACGCCGGAAACGCCTGTAAATAACGGTCGATATCCACGGCGGAAGCGGCTTCGTCGTCGAAGGTTTTGCCGTCGGCGGTGGTGAGCTGCGCTTTCAGGGAGTGAATCCACAGCGGTTTTTGCGCGGTATTCCGGAGGGTCAGAGTGATGGCGGCCAGGATCATGTTCTGGCCGGGCACTTCGGCCGCGGCCACCAAATCGATCGAACCCGCGCCCTGCGGTTTCGGCCGTTCCGTGAAAGCGAAGATTCCCACAATCACAGCGACGGCAGCGATGCAGATCAGGACAATGCCGGCGGGCGGAAGATTGCGCCTGGCGGTTCCGAATTCATCCCCGATGTGAAATTCGGTGCTCGGGTCGGGCGGGGGTGGGGGCTGCGGCCGAGGAGGCACGGGTTGATTGGACATGGTGTGATTGTAGACGACCTGTGACTTCCGGCATCGCACTACGGCGTATTGGGTGAAGTCAGGATTTCAGGCAGTGCCCGCTACGGCCGCAGGTCCGCCATTTGGCTCTGACCGGAGTACGCCCCCGGAGAGGGGTCTTACGTCCTTACGGTGTCGTGACTTTGGTTACCTTGCCACGTGTGACGGATGCTGCGACGATGCAGAAGATTTCCTTTTGGAGGTACTCGACGGTGAATCGTCAAACTCTCTTTAGTGCGTTGGCTTGCGCGTTGCTGGTGTTCAGCATGGGCTGCGGATCAACTAACAACTTGCAGTCCATTACGCTATCGGTTTCGAACACGGACGCGAACGCGGGCACCGGGTTCGTTTTGAATCCTGGGTTGCCGGTACAAATGTATACGTGGGGGAACTACAGCAGCGGGAAGCAAAAGCTTCTTTACGGCAATAACCTTGCCTATCAGATAGCGAGTACCCCGTTTGGTTTTGCTGAAACCGGCACATTCGGCGACCCGAACGCCACCCCGCCGCAGACCGTCCAGTTGAGCGCGGACGGACAGCTCACGCCCATCACGCCCCCTGCCTGCTCCTATGTGGATGTCGCAACGACCGGAACGAGCCCGGCCTTTCAAACGACAGGTTGGTATATTGTTACGGCTACCTATCTTGGGCACACTACTCCGCCCGGCGCTGTCTATATGGCTACTGAGGGTCTCCCCGCTACTGCCACCAACCCGACCGGAGAATGCGGTCCGCAGCCGACTTCTTAGCAGTCCGGCGTTTGATTTCTTGATCCGCGGGGACGGCGGCATGGCTGCCGTCCCCGTCTCCACTTAGATGTGCCCTGGCGAAGCCGGCCATTTTCAGCCCATCCGTTTGAGCGTCCTGCTCACGAGCCTTATAATCCTAAGCTTGCCCGTGGACGCGATGGTTGCCTATGCTTGTCATTCCCGCAATTGAAGTCGTGATCGGATGAAGGTTCGCGCCGGAATTGAGGTATCGAGCCAGTCCGACATCGGCTGCCAGCGCAAGAACAACGAGGATTCGTTTGGCTATTGGGAGCCGGAGGACGACCAGCAGTTCCTGCGCAAGGGGCGGTTGGCGATTGTAGCGGACGGCATGGGCGGCTACGAAGGCGGTCAGGAAGCGAGCCGGCTGGCGGTGGAAACGATGGTGGCGATATACCGCGACTTTGGCGGCAACGACCCGCAGGCAGCGCTGGTCGAGGCTTTGCAGGTGGCGCACGAGCAGATACGGCAATACAGCTATGCGCATCCGGAACTGCGAGGCATGGGAACGACCTGCACGGCGGCGGCGATTGTCAGGGTTGCGGACGGGGCTGCGGGATATGACGCGCTCTATTACGTGCACGTGGGCGACACGCGGCTCTACCTGATCCGCGACGGCCAGATTACGCGGGTAACGCGCGACCACTCCTATGTGGGACGGCTGGTGGAGTCGGGAATGATCAGCCCGGAACAAGCGGAGAATCATCCGCAGCGGAACATTCTGACCGCAGCTTTAGGCACGAACCTCGAACTAGTTATGGACTCGCCCGGACAACCGGAGCCTCTGCGCCCGGAGGATGTGCTCGTGATCTGCAGCGACGGATTGTGGGGGCTGGTACGCGACGCGGAGATTCTTGACGCCGTGGAAAACAAAAGCGCGGAACAAGCGGGCCGCGAGCTGATCGAACTGGCTCGGGAACGCGGGGGACCGGATAACATCACGGTCGAGATTCTGCGCTTGCGCTGAGGCGGTCAGGTCTCAGTTGTCAGGTCTCAGGTCTCAGGAAAACCTGCCTTCTCTCTTGACTGTGGGTTCTGCCGGCGACTGGGGTTTTCCTGACACCTGACACCTGAGACCTGATTCTCGTAAGATTCCCTGTGCTCGTCTTCTGGATTCTTTTCAACCTGTTTGTGGTGGCGATGGTGGCGCTCGATCTGGGCGTACTGAATCGCCGCTCCCACCGCGTCGGGTTTCGCGAGGCGCTGGCCTGGTCGGGAGTCTGGATCGCGCTGGCGGCGGCGTTTGCGGTGCTGGTGTTGTTCTGGCACGGACGGGCTCAGGCGCTCCAGTTTGTGACCGGCTACGTCATCGAAGTGTCGCTCAGCGTCGACAACCTTTTCGTATTTCTCGTCATTTTCCGCTATTTCAAGGTACCCGACGAGTACCAACACAAGGTGCTGTTCGGGGGAATCCTCGGGGCGCTGCTCATGCGGGGTGTGTTCATCTTGGCGGGCGTGGGCCTGATCCGCCGCTTCAGTTGGATCACCTACGCATTCGGCGCTCTGCTCATTTATTCGGGATTGAAGCTGCTGCAGCAGGGCGAAACGGAAATTCATCCCGAGAAAAACCCTGTTCTTCGCCTGTTTCGCCGAGCTTTCCCGGTGACGGAAGAATATGTGGACGGGCAGTTCTTTACGCGGCGATTTTCCGCGCGGCGATTGTTCAGGCAAAAGAGCGGACTTTACGCCACTCCGCTGCTCGTGGTGCTACTGGTGGTCGAGACCAGCGACATTCTTTTTGCGGTGGATTCGATTCCGGCGGTCCTCGCCATCACGCTGAACGCCTTTATTGTCTACACCTCGAACGTGTTTGCCATTCTCGGCCTGCGTTCGATGTACTTCGCGCTGGCGGGAATGATGGATCTGTTTCGCTACCTTCATTACGGAGTGTCGGTGGTGCTGATTTTTATCGGGCTTAAAATGCTGGGGTCGCACTACGTCTACATTCCAACCGGATGGGCACTGGCGCTCGTGCTTTTTGTTTTGGGAGCTTCCATGCTGGCCTCGCTGGTGAATCCGCAAAAGAAGCTGGCCGAGTAACCCGCGACTGTCGTTCACAGCGCGGAGCCGCAACGTCAAGGCCTTCAACCACAGGGGACACAGAGGACACAGGGAACGCACAGTGCCCATACGCTATGATGAATGTTCATGATTAGCATTCCAGTGGCTACGCCGTCGCGCTCCTATGAAGTGCTCATCGGGAGCGGGCTGCTCGCACGTGCCGGAGAATGCCTCGGCAAGATTCTTGAAAATCGCCGCGCGTTTGTGGTCACTGTCCCGCCGGTGCGGCGGCGCTGGGCGAAAGTCCTGCTGAAATCGCTGGCCGCCTCGGGAGTTGAAACTGACCTGCTCGAAATGCCCGATGGCGAGCGCTCGAAACGTCTTACGACACTGGAGAAGCTGGCGGAGAAGCTGGTGAAGCAGGGCGCCGATCGCGGGGTCACGCTGATTGCGCTCGGCGGCGGCGTAGTCGGCGACGTGACTGGGTTTCTGGCCTCGATCTATATGCGAGGCGTGGATGTCATCCAGGTGCCGACGACGGTGTTGGCGCAGGTGGATGCGGCGATCGGCGGGAAAACGGGCGTCAACCTCGTGTCGGGAAAGAATCTGCTGGGGACTTTCCACCAGCCGCGGGTTGTTCTGGTCGACCCCACCGTTCTGGAGACGCTGCCTTCGCGTGAATACTGCGCCGGTCTGTACGAGTCGCTGAAGTGCGGCATTATCGGAGATCCGGGATTGTTCAAGCTTTTTGAAGACCGGCGCCGCGAGATTCTGGATCGCGATCCGGTGGTGGTTGAGAAAGTGATTGCCGATTCGGTGCGCCTGAAGGCGTCGATAGTGAGTGCCGACGAACGCGAGGGCGGATTGCGGCAAGTGCTCAATTTCGGACACACGATCGGACACGCGCTTGAGGCCGAGACCCGCTATACGCAGTTGCTCCACGGAGAGGCCGTCGCCTGGGGCATGATCGCGGCTACGCACATCGCGCTCTCCACGGGCAAACTGGACAGTGTGACGGCGGGACGCATTTCGAACTCGGTTCTTGGCTTTGGCAGGCTGCCTCGCATGCAGTTGCAGACCGCGAACATCCTGAAGCGATTGCGTGCGGACAAGAAGACGCGGCAGGGAGTGGTGCACTTTATTCTGCCGCGCGAGATCGGCAAGGTTGAGATCACGACGGACGTGCCCGAAGCAGTCGTCCGAATAGCGGTCGACGAGATTCGGAAGCTGGCGCGGAATTAGCAATGGATCAAGGGGTAGATCAGCGGATCGTAGGCGCGGCTCCTGCCGGTGCGCCAGACCGCGAGTCGGCGGCGGCGGCCGTCCGGGAGATGTTCACCTCGATTGCGCCGCGCTACGACCTGCTGAATCACGTTCTTTCGTTCAACATTGACCGGTTGTGGTGGTGGCGCACGGCGCGCCAGTTCGATGCGATTCTGAAGCGTTCCGAGGCTCGCGTGCTGGATATTTGTTGCGGCACCGGCGACATGACCTTCGCTTTACGCCGGCGCGCCGGCTCGGGCGCTTTGCAGATTCTGGGCGCCGATTTTTCTCACGCCATGCTGCAACGCGCAGCGGCGAAGGCGGCGGAGAAGGGAAGCGGCGCGACCTTGCGCTGGATCGAAGCGGACGCGCTTCGGCTGCCGTTTCCCGATGGACATTTCAATCTGGTGACATCGGCATTCGGCTTTCGAAACCTGGCCGACTACGACGCGGGCTTGCGTGAAATTGCGCGGGTGCTCGGTCCAGGCGGAGAATGCGGCATCCTGGATTTCGGTGAGCCGGGCGGCCTGATCGGACAGTGCTATCGCGTCTACTTCAAGAAAGTTCTTCCAGCGATCGGGACGATGATTTCGGGAGTGCGCGGTCCATACGCGTATTTGCCGGCTTCGGTCGAGCGATTTCCGGCGCCGGTTGAAATGCTTGGGCGCATGCGCCTGGCGGGGTTTCGCGAGGCTTCCTGGACTCCTTACACGTTTGGCATTGCGGGGCTTTACCGGGGAGTGAAAGAGAGTCAAAATCCTTAACGCTGAGGTCGCAGAGAAGATCAAAATCTTGAACCGCGGAGGTCGCTGAGGACACAAAAAAAACCGAGGGCCTTTTCTCGAATTTCCTCGGTGTACTCGGCGTCTCGGCGGTGAAATAGGTTCTTAGTTTCTCGGGAACGAATCCGCGAACGCCTCGAAATTCGTCTTCTCAATCACCCGCTCGTAGTCGCCGCCGAGAAACTTCTTCAGCCGGTCGGTGTTCATGGTGTACTGGCCGGTCATGTAAGGGACGGCGTCCGGCGGAATCGTCGAAATGTTCCAGTCCCACAAGAACTGCAGAGCGCGGCGCATGGCCCACTGTCCGGGGACTCGCAGCAATTTGGCGTGCGCCATCTCGAAACACTGCGCGAAGGTCAAAGGATCGCCGCGCCCGGCAACGTTCAGGATGGTCAGCCGTTGCGCTTCCGGTTCCCGCTTCAGTATCCACGCGATCAGCCGGGCCATGTCGTCGACGTGGAGGAACTGGATTTTGTTATCCAGATACTTCTGGCCAAAGGGCAGCATGCCGGGCAGGCGTTTCCCCGACTGGCGCATGCGGGCGGCGCGCGGCCCCTTCCCGTTGGGCGTCCCGCGGAACGCTCCCATCAAGTAATTTTCGACGGTGGCTCCGGCAAAAATGTGGGGACGCAGGATGAACACTCCGCACCCGCGCAGGGCAGGCGCGCGCTGCTGCACGACCAGATCGCTTTCTTTCTTGTGGACCGCGTAGGGTAGCGTGTGAGCGCCGAGCGGCGAGTCTTCCGCGACGGGTGCGGGCAAATCGGAGCCATACGCCGACACGCTGCTGAGAAAAATGAACTGCCGAATGGTGGTTGCGGGATTGCGGTTGGTTTCTGCAATGGCTTCCATCACCCGCGCCGTGCCGGCCACGTTGATCCGCCACATCCGGTCGACGTCCAGAACCCCTGAGCGATGGGGATCGATCACGAACGCCAGGTGCACCAGGGACGCAGGCTGCAACTCGCGCAGCAGCAGGAGCAACTCGCGGGTGGATTCTTCTTTTCCCAGGTCGAGCGCTACAAAGCGGTCAACCGGGGAATGCGTGGGGGGCGTGACGTCGATGCCCACCACCTTGAAATCCGAGAGCTGCGGCAGTAGCCGCTGGCCAAGATTGCCCGAAACGCCAGTAACGACAATGGTTGGTTTTGCCTTATCCATTTAGTCGTGGTCGGGCCGCTCTTGGGCAGGCGGCTTTGGTCCCCGATGTGGCGGCATGGCTGGATTTGGGGTGGGGCCGAAGTACGCATCGTTCAAGTCGAAATTGCCCTGAAAACTTTGCATGCTATCGCGATAGCGCTGGCTGGAAATAACTTTGAGGATATCCGGTTTCACGGTATCCAAAGATGAGGTCTCCTTGCTGACCATCTTGTAAATGTAGTAACCGTTGTTGGGATCGGAGATCAATTCGGACACTTCGCCGGGCTTCAGGTCCATGACCGCTTGATGGTTCGGAGGCAGCGTGGTGCGGCGCATTTTCTCCATCTTTGTGGTAGGAGCAGTTCCCGGGAGTCCAGCGGCGGCGGAGGCCTCTTTTTGCAGTTTGTCGGGGTCTTCACCCGCAGCGGCGCGGGCGCGGAGATCGGCGGCGACTTTTTTCATCGCTTCTTCAGCAGCTTTCTTTTGCGCCTCGGCTGGCGGCTCTGCATTGGTTGTCGCGGCGCTTTTCCCACCGGCCTCAGTACCGGCCTTGGGGCTTGCGACTGAAGGTGCGATTTGCTTTGCGCGGGGAATGTAAATCCGCGCCAAGGTGGCTTGCTCGTAGGAAGCTTCGTTCTTCTTGTAATAGTCTTCGAGATCGCCGTCGGTAACCTTACCGGAATCTTCTTGCAGCGCGCGGCCGAACTCTTGGGAAAGGACCTGCATGCGCGCAAAGTACATCTTTTCTTCGAACGTGGGCCCCTTGTCGAGGCCGCGTTTTTCCGCCGCGGTAGACATCCTCAGCATGCGCGAATAGGCGGTTGCGAGTTGGCGGCGAAGGGCGGGCGACATTCCCGGCTGCAGCGCTTCGGCGAGCTTTTCAAATTGCGCGCGGGTGATCACGGTTTTGCACGCGTCGCCCTGTTGGGTAGCGTCGGCGCAGAAACCCTTCAGCGTAATCACCGCATCGTCGGGCCCAACTTTTACTTCGGGGGCCTTATCGGGGGTGGGGGAAGCGCTTGGTTCCGCCTTTGCTGCTGCGGCGGGAGGTGTAGCCGGTTGTGCAGCTTGTCCGTAGGCCAAGCCGGCGAGCAGGAGACACACGAGGCACTGGGAACGCATGAATCAATATCCTCCAGAGAGAAATTGGGATAAATGTCATCGTAGCATGTCCGGCTGGAGACCGGGCAAGGGGGCAAGGGGTTGGCGGCGGGCGAATCCAAAGCGATAATGACCTTCATGGCATTCAGTTCGCAGTCGATGCGCCGGGAAAAACGAGCCGTTGCCGGGAACTCAGTGCTGGCGGCTCTTGTAATCACCAGCCTGAAAATTGTGGTGGGGATCGCGACCGGCTCGCTGGGGATTTTATCGGAGGCCGCACACTCTGGATTGGATCTAATCGCAGCCATGGTGACGTTTTTTTCGGTGCGGGTTTCCGACAAGCCGGCGGATGCCGATCACCAGTACGGACACGGCAAGTTCGAGAATTTTTCGGCCTTCATCGAAACCGGTCTGCTGCTGGTGGCCTGCGTCTGGATCGTCTATGAATCGATAAGGCGTCTGTTCTTTCACAGCGTGGAAATTGAGCCGAGCGTGGCTGCGTTCCTGGTCATGCTCCTTTCGATTGCGGTCGATGCCTGGCGCTCCCGCGCACTCGGACGCATTGCGAAGAAGTACGACAGTCAGGCGCTGGAAGCCGATGCGCTGCATTTTTCCACGGACATCTGGTCGAGCGCAGTCGTGATCGTGGGCCTCGCGCTGGTCTGGTTGGGGCGTAGCTATCAGGTGGGATGGTTGCGCCAGGCCGATCCGATTGCCGCACTGTTCGTGGCGGGCGTGGTGATTTCCGTGAGCTGGCGGTTGGCGCGGAAAACGGTGGATGCGCTGCTCGATGCGGCGCCGGTTGGCGTGCGCAGCCAGATCCTCGACCGGATCAGGACCGTCGACGGCGTGCTGGAAGTGGAGCGGGTCCGGTTCCGGAAAGCTGGGAACCGCTACTTCGCCGACGTTTCGGTGGGATTGGAACGCAATTTCACCTTCCAGCGCTCCGAGCAGGTGTCCGATGCGGTGAGGTCGCGGGTGCGCGAGGTTTTGCCCGACGCGGACGTGATGATGCACACGGTTCCGCGGGCCCGGCGCACGGAAAATATTTTTGACCGCATCCGCGCCGTGGCTACCCGCAACAACTTCAATGTGCACGAGGTCAGCGTGCAGGACCTGAACGGGCAGTTGCACGTGGAGCAGCATCTGGAACTCGACGAGCAACTCAGCATGAAGCAGGCGCACGATGAAGTTACCCGGCTGGAAACGGAGATGCGCAGCGAGGTCCCGGAAATTGCGACCATCCTTACGCATATTGAAAGTGAGCCGGCGACGATTGAAAGGGGAGAGGAAATCGTTCGCAAGCCGGAATTGGAACAGCGGCTCAAGGATATTGTGAAAGAGTTTCCCGAGGTGATGGACATGCACGAATTCCAGTTCAAGAAGGTACGCGCGCGGCTTTATGTTTCCTGCCACTGCACGCTGCCTGACGATATGCCGCTTTCGCGAGTGCACGACGTTCAGACCTCGCTCGAGATCCGCTTCAAAAACGAAGCGCCGGAACTGTTCCGCGTGCTGATTCATCCCGAGCCGATGACGGATAACCGGCGGTAGCGAGACTGTAGCCCCGGAGGGGCGAACGAGCTTAGCCCAGCGCTTTAGCGCTGGGAAAGTGCCAGATTGATTTGAGTCCCGGAGGGACGACCGAGCGACTCGAGTACGAAAGGCACCATGATTGAAGCTGCAGTGACGGCGAAGATCACCTACGCCATCGAGCAGGTTTCGTGAAGGTAGGCCCCCATCCGCTGCGCGGTTACTTCTATATCGGGAGTGCGGCCTTTCTGTGGGGAATTTCGGCGACGCTGGGTCGCGCGGCATTCACTGGGCGTCTGTTGCCGGGCGGGCTGTTGCTTGGTATTTCACTTGGTGCGTCACTAGGAAAGATCGATCCGCTGATCCTGTCACAGAGCCGTGCAAGTTTGTCGCTGGCGGTGCTTCTACCGGTGCTGCTGGCACGTAGAGGAGTGTCCGCGCTGCGCGTTCCCATGCGCGACCTGGTGCAGTTTTTCCTGCTTGGAATTCTGGGAGTGGCGGCGTCGAACTATCTCTATTACCTCGCAATCCAACGGACAAACGTGGCGACGGCCATCATTCTGCAATACACGGCGCCGGTCTGGGTGCTGCTCTATACGGTGGCGCGCGGGGCGCAGCGGCCGTCTTGGCGGAGAAGCGCGGCAGTGGGACTGGCCGTGGCTGGGTGTGCGCTGGCGGTAGGCTTTGTCGGCTCGGGCGGCTTTCGCATGGACGCGGTCGGCGTCACCGCCGCGCTGCTGGCTGCATTTTCCTTTGCGTTTTATAACGTCGGCGGACACAGCGTCCTGGCGCGCTACGACCGCTGGAAAGTGCTGTTGTGGGTGTTGGTGGCTGCTTCAACATTTTGGATCTTCGTGAATCCTCCGTGGAAGATTGTTGCCGTTCACTATGGCCGGCAGCAGTGGGGATTCATGCTGGTGTTTTCGCTGGTGTCCGTGCTCGGGCCATTTTACTGCTACTTCGCCGGACTGCAGCACCTGGAGCCGACCCGCGCCATTGTGACCAGTTGCCTGGAGCCGGTGTTCAGCATCTTGATCGCGGCGCTTGTACTGGGGGAGTGGCTGCGGCCGGTGCAGACGGTTGGAATCGTTCTGGTGCTGGTAGCGATTGTGCTGATCCAGTTGCCGGAACGGGCTGCTCGGGGCGAGGAGTTGGTGGTCGAGCCGATCGAGTGAGAAGGAGTCGTTGGTCGATGGTCGTTAGTCGTGTCCGAGACTCGCCTGCTTCAGGAGTTGGATCGGCGGCTATGCGGGGAGAGATTGCATCAGCGGTTAGGGGGATACTCCTGAACCAAATCCGCGAATTGTCTTAACGATTCGGGATACCGGATGCCGGCAACGAATTCCACGTCGTTATGATTTGCCCCTTCTACCCAAAAGGCTTGCTTGGGATCGTTTGCAGCCGCGAAGAGCGCCCTTCCATGAGAAGGATTGATTACTGAATCTTGTGTCCCATGAATGATCAACACGGGACAATGCACTTTCTTGATCTTGGCCAGGTTGTCAAACTTGTCGAAGGGCAGGACGCGGACTCGGGTCATGACGCGGAAGGCACTTGTGAATGAGCTCTCAAGAACCAGTCCAGCCACCCTGCGGCGTGATGCGAGGTCGGTCGCTGGACCGCCTCCGACGGAACGGCCGAACGCGATGATCCTGTTCGGTTGAATGTGCAGGGCTTGCACCAGGTAATCGTAAGCTGCATCCTCATCTTGGTAAGAGTGGCGCTCCGACGGCTTGCCCTCGCTCGTACCATAGCCTTGATAATCGTAAGCGAAAACCGCAAATCCAGCAGATCTCATACCCTGCATAAGTGGCTCAACGTCGCCGATGTCTTCTGCGTTTCCGTGACTGAAAAGGATCGTAAAGGTTGCGTTGGGGTTGGCTAGATATCTCGCAGAGATTCTGGCGCCGTCCGCGGTATTGAGTTTCAGGATCTCAACGCTATCCCGGTATCCTGCCCGCTGCGGTTGAAAAATCAGTTGATCGGCAAAGAAGAGGGCGACGACGATCACAATCAGATAGAGGCCAAGCAAAACAAGTACCAGTCCGCGGACTAGGATGATCAATAGCATGCCGCCCAGAGTACGAAATCTTTGCATAGGTCATCCGTGAAATAGAGCACTATCCGCTAGGAGCTGACCCCTGCCCGCCCCAGCCGCCGCAAATACTTCTGCGCCTTCCGCACGTCCCGCCCGATCTGCTCTTTCAGAGCTTCGATGGAAGGGAACTTGATCTCGTCGCGCAGGCGATCGAGGAAGTAGACTTCGACCTCGGTTTCCGCCGAGAGTGCAAGCGGATGGAAATTCAGCAGGTGGGACTCGATGGCAAACGAATCGCTGCCAAAAGTCGGGCGGTTCCCTATATTGGTGACCGAGTCGAAACACTCGCTGCCGATGCGGGTGCGGGTAACATAGACGCCGTCTTTGGGGACGAGTTCTTCGTAGCGCGCCAGGTTGATGGTGGGTACGGTGTACTTCGCTCCGTAGCCGCGTCCTCGGCCGGCAGTGGCGAGAATGCTGAACGGACGCGCCAGCAAGTGGCGTGCCCGGCTCACTTGGCCTTCGGAAAGCAACTTGCGGATGTGGCTGCTCGAAACCCGCTCCCCGCGCAGGCGCATCTCCGGATAATCGTGGACCTCAAATCCCATTTCCCGGCCCAGATCGCGCAGCATTTGAATGTTTCCCGCCGCCTTGTGTCCGAAGTGGAAGTTGTAGCCTTCGTGAACTTCGCGGGCATGCAGGCGCTTCTTCAGAATTTCATGGGCAAACTGGTGCGGCGTCATCAGCGAAAGATCGCGCGAGAAGGGAAGCAAAAGTACCGCGTCGATACCGGTGGCTTCGAGCAGGCGCAGTTTTTCCGGAAGCGAAGTCAGCAGTTTCAGGTTGTGACCGGGACGCAGGATGCGGGAGGGGTGGGGCTCGAAGGTTACAACCACCGACTGCGCGCTCCCGGCTTTCGCTCGCCGCACGATTTCGTCGAGAACATGGCGGTGAGCGCGGTGCACACCGTCGAAGTTGCCGACGCTGACGATTGCGGGGCCAAAGTCGCGGGGAACATCGTCGAGTTTGTGGAAAGTTCGCATCCTAAGTCTTCTTACCGCCGAGACGCCGAGCAAATCTTAGCAGCCCGTAGCGAAAGTGAGACCCTGCTCTTCAACGCTCAATTTGCCAGACTTTGTCATCCCGAGCGAAGCGAGGGATCTGCAGTTCGCCGCAAACTGCAGATCCCTCGCTTCGCTCGGGATGACAATTTCTAAAATGTTTCAGCAAATACTCAAATTTCAAACTCCAGCTTCATTCCGTCAAACGCCAGCCGCACGTCGGGCGGCAACGCGGCGTTGGTGGCCTCGTGTGGCAGGTCGTGGCAGATGTGCGTGAAAAACGTCCGCTTCGGTTTCACCGCGTCCACGATCTTCAGCGACTGCTCGACGGTTGAATGCGTGGGATGCGGCTTGTAGCGCAGCGCATCCAGAAAGAGGATGTCGAGGTCGCGCAGCTTCTCCAGCGTTTCGGGCGGGACCTCGCTGTGATCGGTCAGGTAGGCGGCCGATCCGAAACGGAAACCAAGGATGGGGGTGTCGCCGTGGATCACGGTCACGGGCTCGAAGCGCGCCCCGAACAGTTCGACGGGGCCCTCGATTGGCTGCAGGTCGACCTGTGGCAGTCCGCCAAATTTATAGTCGGCTTCAAAAATGTAGCGGAACATGTTGCGCAGGAATTCACAGGCTCGCGGCGTGGCATAGAGAGGCAGCTTGTGCCGATAGGTCAGGGGGCGCAGGTCGTCGATTCCGAGGATGTGGTCGGCGTGCGTGTGGGTGTAGAGCACGGCATCGAGTTTCTTAATGCTTTCGCGTAGTGCCTGTTCACGAAAGTCGGGCGTGCTGTCGATCATGACGTGGCGGCCGTTGTAGCTGATCATCACGGAGGGACGAGTGCGGCGGTCACGCGGGTCTTGCGAACGGCAGACGGCGCAGTCGCAGCCGATGGTGGGTACGCCCATCGACGTGCCGCTGCCTAATACCGTCAGAGTCGCTTGCATCAGCCGTTTGTACCTGTAATCGGGCCGGGCGCCTGCGGAGGATGCGCCAGAGCGTTGGTCACTTCCACGTATGCCATGCGCAGCTCATAGAGGCAGTTCTGCAGGAATCCCTGCTCCTTCGGAGTGAGATTGCCTTTGGTTTTCTCGGCGATCATGCCGAGCGTGTCGATGGTTTGCCGCGCGCCGATCAAGTCGACTCCGGGCTGGCCGCCCTGTTCGTGCATCAAGCCGAGCTGCATCATGGCGGTCATGTAGAGCGAAGCCATGAAGCGCTCAAAACTCATTTCGAGTTCTTTCGCGGAGTGTCCGCTCAGTTCGACGCGCGCATCCAGATCGCGCGCCGACTGCCGGTAGGCATCGTGCTGCGCCTTCTGTTCGGAGGCGGTGGGAGGTTCGGGGATATCGGATTCGTGTGTGGGCGCCGCCGCTGAGGGCGCGGCCTCCGCGATCGTTGAAACGGGTGCCGCCGGAACCGCCGTTGCAGCCGCCGCCGGGGCTGGAGGCGCCGCTTGCTCTTCCACGGAATCCGATCTCAGTTCTCCGTCGGAGGTGAACAAGCGCTTGTCGCTTACTTTGAATTCGCTTTCTTCTCTTCTTTTTTGCGCCATATCGTTTACCTGGTTTCCAATAATTCCGGTTTCTTGAAATTCGGGTCTCCTGAAATTCAGGCGATCGGGAGCGATTCCGGTTTCAGCTTCGCCGTTCCCGCACGCAAGTCTTTTCCTGCAGCCTGGCGTCGCAGATAACCCAGGGCGACTGTGCGATCTCCGCCGGGCAGAGGCAAAGTCGCGCTGCTCGTGATCTCGCCGACTTCTTTTTCGTCCTTCTCTCCGGCCACGATTTTCGCGCCCGGTTCGGGCAGCGTGCCCTCGACCGCGAACGCCGTGAACTGCCGGTGCACGGCGCCGCGGGAGCGGATACGCTCCACGATCTCCTGACCGAGATAGCACCCTTTGGCGAAATTCAACGCGCGTGTCTGCCCGGTTTCCTGCGGCAGATCGCGCTCGCGGATGTCCTCGCCAAACTGCGGGATGCCGCGCGAGATGCGGAAAAGATTCAGCGCAGCCGTGCCGGTGGGCCGCGCTCCCGCCTTGAGCAGCGCGTCCCAAAGTTCGCCTGCATTTTCGGGAGCAAACCAAATTTGCCAAGACTCGCGCGCTTCCTCGCCCGAACGCAAGAGCGTGATGGTCTTCTGCTGCCAGGTAACTTCAGCGAACTGCAGGTGTGCGAGATCGGGAACGGCGACAGCGGCGCGTTCGAGAACATGGCGCGACTCGGGTCCGGTCAAGCCGAGCGCGGTGAGTTTGTCGCTGAGGTCGGCGATTTCAACATCGTCGGCGATGATGTAGTGATCGAACAGCTGCAATATTTTGTCTCGCTGCCCGCGTTCCGTATCCACCAGCAGCGAGTCTCCACGCTGGAAGGCGTAGAGGTCCGCCTGAATCCGGCCCTGTGCGTTGAGCAGGAAGGCATAGACGCCGTGACCGGGCGTAAGATCGCGAACGTTGTTCGTGACCATGCCGTTCAGCCAGCGGACGCGGTCGCCGCCGGTCACCGCGATCTTGGCACGCCAACTCAGGTCATAGAGGCCGCAACCTGAGAGCAAGGCCTGAAACTCGGCGCGAGCATCGCCGAAGTCGGGCGCAGTGGCGCCAACTGCGCCGCTGTGCTCCGTCGGGTTCGCCCCAGGAAGTGCTGTCGACGTCATAGGCTCAGCCTTTGATTATAACGAACCGGTGGTGGAGGGACGGGCGTCCTCGCGAGCCTGCCCTGAGCGTAGCCGAAGGGGTCCTGCCGGGCGGGACGCCCGGCGCTCCATCGACTATTTAAAGTGAGGTCGCGGGTTTATGAATGGCTCAATGCTGTGCTAACGTTGCCAGCGTGGGTGCGACGAAGCGTATTGCCGTGATTGCCGGTGACGGGATCGGGAAAGAAGTTATTCCGCAGGCTGTAAACGTCATAAAAGCCGCTGGTGCTGCAGTCGAATTGACGCCGTTCGACTGGGGAGCCGACCGTTATCTCGCCGACAAAGTTGCGGTCCCGCCGGATGGCTTTGCCACCCTGGCCAGGGATTTCGACGCCATTCTGGTCGGCGCGTTTGGCGATCCGCGCGTGCCTTCCAACATTCATGCTAAAGAAATCCTGCTCGGCATGCGGTGCCAGATGGACTTGTACGCCAATGTGCGGCCGGTGCGGTTGCTGGATGCGTCGCTTTGCCCGCTCAAAGGCATCGAACCAAAAGACGTGGATTTCGTCGTGATTCGCGAAAATACCGAGGGCGTTTACGGCGACCTCGGAGGAGTTTTCAAGCAGGGAACGCCGGACGAAGTTGCGATCCAGGAAGACATCAACACGCGCAAAGGCGTCGAGCGCATCATCCGCTACGCGTTTGAGTACTGCGCCAGCAACCGGAAGCTGGATGGTTCATCGCGACGGCGAGTGCTGATGTGCGACAAATCGAACGCCATGACGCACGCCGGCGGCTTGTGGCAGCGCGTGTTCAAAGAAGTTGCTGCGGAGTTTCCGCAGATCGAACCGCAGCACATGTACGTGGACGCGCTCTGCATGCAGATGGTGCGCGATCCGCGCGGGTTCGATGTCATCGTCACCAACAACATGTTTGGCGACATCATCACTGATCTCGCTGCGGGATTGCAGGGCGGGCTGGGGATGGCGGCGAGCGGCAATCTGCGTCCGGGGCATACCTCACTGGGGCAAATCGGGATGTTCGAGCCGGTGCATGGTTCAGCGCCGCCGATTGCGGGGAAAAACATTGCCAATCCTTTCGGCGCGATTCTGACGGCGGCGATGATGCTGGCGCATCTGGGAATGTCCGGCGAGGCGCAGAAGATCGAAGCCGCCGTGCTCGAAGCGGTGCGGCAGAAAAAAACGACGGCCGACATCGGCGGAACTCTGGGGACGCGCGAGGCGGGCGAGTGGGTGGTGGAGAAGGTCGCCAGTCGTTAAGAGCTGCGCGATCCCCGATCATTTTTTCGAGGCACACGCTTTCGAGACAAAGTTTTTCAAGACAGAGGGAACATGAAGGTGTGGAAGTCCGCCGTAGTAGTCCTACTGTTCGCATTGCTGGTTCGCGGAGCGTGGTCGCAAGACCAGTCGCAACCTCCAGCGAACAACAAGAACCTCGATAATCTTGGCCTCCAGGTCCAGAATCAGAATCACGGCCAGAATCGCGACCAGCCCGAGACCGCGCCGGCCCAGAATCCGCCCTCGGTGGAAACCACCGTTTCGCCCAAAGAGGCGAAGGAACTTTTTCGCTCGGTGGACGAGATCCTGCAGTTTGCCAGCCAGGACACGGGCCTGCCGATCAAGCACAAGGTGAAGCGCAGGCTGACCAAGCGCGATGAGGTGCAGTCCTACATCGAGAAGAGCATGAAGGAGGACAAGGACGCGAAGCGACTGGAGCGGTCGTCGGAGGTTCTGAAGAAGTTCGGGCTGCTGCCGCGGAACTTCGACCTGCCCAACTTTCTGGTGGCGATGCTGCGCGAGCAGGTGGCGGGATACTACGATGAAAAAACAAAAACCGTGAATTTGCTGAACTGGTTGGACGCAGAGCAGCAGAAGCCAGTGCTGGCGCACGAACTGACGCACGCGCTCCAGGACCAGTCGTTCGGCATCGAGAAATGGATGAAGGGATCAGCGGAAGACGCTGATAACAAAAAGAATGACCCGAGTCCAGGCGACATTGAAAATGACGAGGAAAGTGCTGCGCGGCAGGCCGTGGTTGAGGGACAGGCGATGGCGGTGCTGCTGGATTATTCGCTGGCGCCGACCGGAAAGACGCTGCTGGACTCGCCCCAGATCGTCGAAGCGCTCGAGCAGGGCATGTTGGTTGGGACGGCGGATTCTCCGGCGTTTCGCGATGCTCCGATCTTTTTGAAAGAGGAGTTGACGTTCCCGTATCGCTACGGCCTCGACTTTACCGCCGCGCTGCTGCAGGCGGGTGGAAAGGAACTGGCTTATGCGGGCGCGTTCAAGGATCCGCCGAAGACGACGCGCGAAATTATGGAGCCCGAGACGTACCTTGTGCACGAGACGCTGGAGCCGATGAAGATGATTGACATGGCGAGAGACTTCAAAGGCTACGATGCCTTCGATATCGGCGCGATGGGAGAGTTTGACGTTTACGTTTTGGTTGAGCAGTATGCAGGCCGGGATGAGGCCAAGGCGATGTATCCGGAGTGGCGCGGCGGTTATTACTTTGCTGGCAAGCCAAAGGCAGACAAATCGGCGCCGATCGGGTTGCTATATGTTTCCTACTGGTCGAGCGCGGCGAAAGCGGCGGAGTTTGCGGCGGTGTATGCGAAATCGCTGGCCGAGCGATATCAGAAGCGGCAGGGGCTGGGAACGGATGGCAAAGTTGCGGCAGACGCGCCGCCGGTCGATTCCTGGCGAACGTTGCGCGGACGCCATGCGTGGCTCACAGAAGAGGGAGTTGTAGTGATTGAAGTCCGCGGCGACGCGGTGCTGATTAGCGAGAGTCTGGATGACGAGACGACGAAGCGGGTGGAAGGAGACTTCTGGCCTCAGGAAAAACCGCTAGACAAGGCCGCGCCCGGTCAGCCGTGAGTTTCCGTCTTGTATAATCAGCAGTTCCGCAGTCATTACATTAACGTTCGGCCCAGTAACGTCCGGCCCAGCCCAATCAGGAGCGCATTTGAAGCAGGCGGAGATTGGCATTATCGGCGGCAGCGGTCTGTACCAGATGCCGGGATTCAACGACGCGCACGAAATCGAGCAGCAGACTCCATTTGGAGATCCTTCGGATGCGTACATTCTGGGGACGCTGGAGGGCCGCCAGGTGGCATTTCTCGCGCGCCATGCCCGCGGGCACAAACTCTTGCCGAGCGAACTGAATTTCCGGGCCAACATTTACGGCTTTAAGCAGTTGGGAGTGGAGCGCATTATTTCGGTCTCGGCGGTGGGGTCGCTGAAGGAAGAGCACAAGCCGCTCGATTTCGTGATCCCGAACCAGTTTTTTGATCGCACCCGGCACCGCGTGGACACTTTCTTCGGCGACGGCATTGTGGCGCACATTGGATTTGGCGATCCGGTGTGCAGCGAAATGACAAAGGTAGTCCGCGGCGCATGCCAGGTTGCAGGCGTAACCGCGAAGCGGGGTGGCACTTACATTTGCATGGAGGGTCCGCAGTTTTCTACCAAGGCCGAGTCGAATGTGTATCGTAGTTGGGGTGCCGATGTGATCGGCATGACCAATTTGCAGGAAGCAAAGCTCGCGCGCGAAGCGGAGATTTGCTACGTCACCATCGCCATGGTCACCGATTATGACTGCTGGCATCCGCATCATGATTCCGTGACGGTCGAGCAGATTGTTTCCGTGCTGGTAAAGAACGCCGAGAACGCCGCCAAAGTTGTGACGGCCACGGTCTCGGCGATGCCGAAAACGCGCTCCTGCAAATGCGGGTCGGCGCTGGCGAATGCCATTCTGACCGATCCGGCCAAAATTCCGGCTGCGACCAAAGAGAAGCTGCACTTGATATTGGGAAAGTATTTGAAGTAGTCGTTGGTCGTCAGTCGTTAGCGAACCTCAATCAGACGCTTCCCGGGCGTTCTCGCTAACGACTAACGACTGACGACCAACGACTGACCCACGGAGCCTCATGAGCATTCTGGTAGTTGGTTCGGTTGCCTTTGACACCATCGCCACGCCTTCCGGCCGCGTGAGCGATATTCTCGGAGGGGCGGCCACTTATTTCGCGCTGGCCGCAAGTTATTTCACCGAGGTGCGGATGGTGGCGGTGGTGGGCGAAGACTTTACGTCCGAACACGAAGCCGTGCTGAAAAAACGCGGCGTGGACACGCGCGGCATCGAGCGGACGCAGGGGAAGACCTTTCGCTGGGGCGGACAGTATGTCGACAACCTGAACGAGGCCAAGACCGAATTCACGGAACTGAACGTCTTCGAGAAGTTTCAGCCGCGCATCCCAAAAGAGTATTCGGACACGCAGTTCCTGTTCCTCGCGAACATCCACCCCACGCTGCAAGCGGCGGTGCGCTTGGAGATGGATGGTGTGCGCCTGACGGGCGGCGACACCATGAATTTCTGGATCCAGGGCACGCCCAGGGAATTGGCGGAAACGCTGAAGCTGGTGAACGTTCTCCTGATCAACGACAGCGAGACTAAGATGCTGGCTGGGGAGAAGAATCTTCCGCGCGCGGCGAGAAAAGTTCTTGCCATGGGACCGAAGGCGCTGGTGGTGAAGCACGGCGAGTACGGAGCGACCATCTTTTTCCGCGAGGGAGCCTTCGGCATTGGATCGCATCCTTTTCGCGCGCCGGCGCTGCCGATTGAAGAAGTAAAAGACCCGACCGGAGCCGGCGATTCGTTTGCCGGAGGATTCATGGGATACATCGCGTCGCAGGGCGAGATTAATCGCGAGGTGCTGAAGCGCGCCTTGTTTTATGGCGGGGTGATGGGATCTTTTGCCGTGGAACGTTTCGGGACGGAGCGGCTGCAAAACCTTACGCGCGGGGAAATTGACGCGCGCTTTCAGATATTCCGCGAACTGACGCACCTGGAGTAGGGCCATCTTGCCAGCAGTGACAGAGCCCATCGCGAGCGCAGAGTGAGTGTAAAGACAGCTGCCGTTCGGGACTTCAGCGCGGCCCGCGTGGCCGGGATCGCTGTCCTCGTGTCTCTGTTTTCCTTTCTTTACTACCTTCAACGGAGCGACCTTCTGCTCTATGGCGACGCGGTCGCGCACATCAATATTGCGCGGCGCGTGTTCGATTCCGAGACCCCCGGTTTGCTGCAATTGGGGAGGGTGTGGTTGCCCCTGCCTCATCTGCTCATGATCCCGTTCCTTTGGCCGGACGCGATGTGGCGAAGCGGGACGGGCGGTTCCATTCCCTCGATGATCGCCTTCGTGCTCGGGGTGGTGGGAATATTTCGCCTGGTGCGCGGCATGCTGCAAGCCGATCTTTCCAAGGAAGCGGGCAAGGGAGCGGTCACGAAGCCCGCGGCTGGCGTGGGGGCATGGGCCGCGGCATTCGCTTATGGAGCCAATCCGAACCTGATCTACATGCAGGCAACGGCGATGACGGAGTCGGTCTATCTGGCGCTGTTTATCTGGGCAGTCGTATACTTCGCGGAATTTATTCGCGGCCTGAAGGAAAATGACCTGCGAAAAAAAGACCTGCGAAAAAGTGAAGATGCGGATCGACGAGAATCCAGCCCCGGAGGAGCGAACCAGCTTAGCCCCGCGCTTCAGCGCGGGGTAGGATGGGAAAAACCATCGAAGTCCCAGAGGGACGACCCAGTTCTCACGCACGCGCTGATGCGCTGCGCCTGCTGTCTGGCAGGCGCGGAACTCACACGTTACGACGGGTGGCTTCTGGCGGGCGTGATGGGCGCGGCGGTCGCGGTCATCGCGCTCGGGCGATGGCAGAACCGCGCCTTGCGGCGGGTTGCAGCGAAGTTCCTGTTGGGCATTGCGGCGGTTCCGGTGCTGTGGCTGGCTTACAACGGGGTGGTGTATGGTAACGCGTTGGATTTTGTGAACGGTCCATACTCGGCGAAGGCGATTGAGCAGCGCGTGGGTGCGCCGAATCCGGCGCTCCACAATGCCGGAGTCGCGGCCATCTATTTTTTGAAATCGGCACAGTTGAATATGGCGAACGGGAACTGGGGCCGGTTCTGGCTGGCGGCGGCCTTTGTAGCGGTCGTAATCGGAGCATGGAAACTGCGGGCGCAATCGGCGTCGATGCTGTTGCTGTGGGTTCCGCTGGTGTTCTATTCGTTTTCGATTGCTTACGGCTCGGTGCCGCTTCATGTCTACACGTGGTGGCCATTTGCGACCTTCAACCAGCGCTACGGACTCCAGTTGCTGCCGATGTTCGCGGTTTCGACTGGAGTGCTGACCGCTTCTGTTTTTCTCCTGGGCGCGGGCGGGCGGCATGGTGGGAAAATGGTCGCCGTGATACTGGCGCTGGTGGTGGGCAGCTATGCATCGGTGTGGAAGGCGGGGCCTCAATGCTTGGCAGAAGCGCGGAGGAACTGGGAGATCCGACATACTTTGAATTCCGCGGTGGAGCGCGTGGTTGCTCGATTGCCGCGGAATTCGCGGTTCCTTATGGACCTTGGGGAACATGTGGGAATCATGGAGCAGGCGGGCATTCCGCTACGTCAGGTGGTGAATACCGAAAATCACCGTGTGTGGAAGCGGCCCTCGGATCCCGAAGGCCTGTGGGAGCGCGCCCTGGCCGATCCGCCGCGCTACGTGGATTTTGTGATTGCCTTCGATGGCGATGCGGTGGACCGAGGCGCAAATCGGACCAATCTTACGGAGCTGATGGAGATTCACGCGACTGGGCAGCCACATGCGCGGATCTACGCGGCGCGGCCGAATCAATCGCGTTAACCCTTCCCGGCAAGCAGCACAGAAAGCGCCGGACGGCGGTGATAGAATCCGCTCCGGGCCCCAGACCGCGCGCTTTTCGCGGGCTGGAGTGACCGGAGCCGGGGCGCTGCTATGAACCCAATCCATCAAATCATCCAACTGCTGCGTAATGAACTGGGCGTGGTGCTGAGTTCGACGCTGGCGCGGTTGCTGCTGGCGGCGATGCTGGGCGGCATCATCGGCCTGGAACGGCAACTGCGGCACAAGCCGGCAGGGCTGCGCACGAATATGTTCATTTGTTTCGGCTCGGCGATGTTCACGGTTCTATCGCGGCAACTCGCGGGCACCCCGGCGGACAGCGCGCGCATAGCGGCGCAGATCATCACGGGCATCGGCTTCATCGGCGCGGGCTCGATTCTGCACGCGAAGGCGTCGGTGACGGGGCTAACGACGGCGGCCACACTGTTTGTGGTGGCGGGGGTAGGGATGGCAGCGGGCGGCGGCTTGTATCTGACGGCGTGCTTCGCCACGGTCATCATTCTACTTGCGCTGGTGTTGCTGGGACGAATGGAGCGCGCGTTCTTACTGAAGTCGTTTATTACCACCTACGAAGTGACCGGCCGCAACGTGGACGGGATGTTGCGGGAAGTTAATCGCCTTCTGGACGCCGAGCAACTCACCATGCAGAGCGTGCACATCGCCTCCGCCGACCCGGATTTCCGCATGGTTTTTTCTGTGGATTGCGAGCATGAACAGCAGAGCGTGTTTTCCATCCGCTTGCACGAATCGACCGCGTTTGGCAGCGTGACATCACTCGGGGCTACGGAACACGAATGAGCCGACCGCAGAAACAGGGCCATCAGAACGCGAGAATTCCTTTTACAAAGGCGTCGGCTTGCGGCAACGACTTTCTGATCGTGGAAGGTGCGTACGCCTTCGGCGACCTGAGTGCGCTCAGCCGCCGCTTATGCGATCGCCATCGCGGAGTCGGCGCCGACGGCGTGGAATGGCTGTTCCCCGATGCCGACGCTGACGTGAGACTGCGCCTGTTTAACGCGGATGGCTCGGAGGCGGAAATCTCCGGCAACGGCACGCGCTGTGTGGCGGCGGAGATTTGTTCGCGAGCGGACAAAACAGAAGTTGTGGTTCGCACTGGCGCCGGACTGAAGACCTGCCGGCTCACTGGTCGGAAAGGCGGGCAGCGAGGCTCCACGTTTGAGTTCGAAGCGGAGATGGGCCAGCCGGAAGTCGGCGGCGAGTTGTCGATTGAGACGATGGCGGGGCGGACGGTGGGGACGAAAGTTTCGATAGGGAATCCGCATTTCGTAATTTTCGTGGAGAACTTTCAGGATGGATGGCAGCGGCAGGCGGCGCTGATCGGAACGCAGCCGCAGTTTCCGCAGGGCACGAATGTGGAGTACGTGGTGGTGCGCCGCGCGAATGAAAGTGCGAATAAAGGTGCGAAAAAAGGCGTGAATGAAATCGAGATCCGGCTGTTTGAACGGGGCGTGGGCGAGACCGAGTCTTCGGGTACGGGATCGTGTGCGTCGGCGGTAGCTGCGATTGCGAGCGGGCGCGTCGCTTCGCCGGTGACGGTGATTGCGCCCGGAGGTGCGCAGACGGTGCGCTGGGAGGATCAAGTTTATTTGCGGGGTCAGGCGACTCTTGTCTGCCGAGGGGAATTCTTCATTTAAGATCGAACGTAGCGGTCGGTAACGAAAGGCCGACCTAAGCGGCACATGATCGCCCTTAATGAATTGTCATCCCGAGCGAAGCGAGGGATCTGCAGTCCGCCGCAAAATGCAGATCCCTCGCTTCGCTCGGGATGACAAATATTGAGATGGTTACCGCGTCCCAAAACCCGCGAATCAAGCCGCGTGCGCTTCGTCCGGGCGACAAGGTGGGAATCGTTGCGCCCGCGTCGAACGTGAAGCGGGAAATGCTGGAGGCGGGCTGCGACGGTCTGCGCCGTGCCGGCTATGAGCCGTTTTATTTCGAGTCGATCCTGGAACGCGATCTGTACTTTGCCGGCTCAGCGGAGCGCCGGGCGCGCGAACTGGAAGACATGTTCGTGCGCGACGATATCCGCGCGATTGTTTGTGCGCGAGGAGGATATGGGTCGAACTACCTGCTGCCGGCGCTTGATCCGACTAAGATTATTCCGCATCCCAAAATTCTGGTGGGCTACAGCGATATTGCGACGCTGCTGTGCTGCATTTCGGACTCGGCGAAATTCGTGACCTTCCACGGCCCGATGGTGGCCAAGGATTTTGCCGTAGCCGACGGTGTGGATCTGGATTCGTGGCAGAACGCCGTGGGTGGCGCGGAAGAATGGGAGATTGGCGAGGGATCAGGCGCAAGGCCGCTGTTGGCGGGACAGGGGGAGGGAATCCTCTATGGCGGGTGCCTCTCGATGCTGGTGGCGTCGCTGGGCACGCCGCACGAGATTCAAACCGCGGGAACGATTCTTTTCCTCGAAGACGTTGCGGCCAAGCCGTACCAGATTGACCGCATGCTGATGCAGTTGAAGCTGGCGGACAAGCTGAAAGACGTGCGCGGCATTGTCTTCGGCGAAATGACGGATTGCCGGCAGAGTCCGGATCAAGATTACACGCTCGAAGAGGTTGTGCTGCGAGTGGTTGGCGATCTGGGAATTCCGGTGGCGTTTGGCTTGCGTTCAGGACATGTGTCGCGCTCGAACATCACGCTGCCAATCGGGGTGAAAGCCCGGCTCGAAGTGGGTGCAGAAGTGAGGCTGAGGATTCTGGAGTCCGCGACCACGAAATGAGCAAGCCAATGAGTAATCTTTGATGACCAAACCCAAACACATTCATCTGATCGGCATTTGCGGGACGGCAATGGCTTCGCTGGCCGGTATGCTGCAAGAGCGCGGCTTTCGCGTCACCGGCTCGGATGCGGCGGCGTATCCGCCAATGTCGACGTTTCTGAAATCGTTGGGTATCCCCGTTGCGCAGCCCTTTGCTGAGGCGAACCTGAATCCCCGTCCCGATCTGGTGGTCGTCGGAAACGCGCTTTCTCGCGGGAATGTGGAGCTGGAGCGCGTGCTCGACGAGCGCATTCCGTTCTGCTCACTGCCGCAGATTCTGCATGATGAGTTTCTGGTCGGAAAGGACGTGCTGGTGGTTGCCGGGACGCACGGCAAAACGACTACGACGGCGATGCTGGCGTGGATCTTCGAGACCGCCGGCCTCCAGCCTTCGTTCCTGATCGGCGGCATTGCCGAGAATTTCGGCCGCAGTTTTGGGCTGGGCGAGGGCAAGCACTTTATTTTGGAAGGCGACGAGTATGACACGGCATTCTTCGATAAGGGTCCGAAGTTTCTGCACTACTTCCCGGATTCCGTGATTCTCACCTCGGTTGAATTCGACCACGCGGATATCTACAAGGATCTGGACGCGGTGGAGACGGCCTTCAAGCGACTGGTGAACCTGGTGCCGCGACGCGGGCGGATTGTCGGCTTCGATTCGGAGGAGAGCGTGGACCGCTGTCTGAAGAAAGCATTCTGCCCGGTGGAACGTTATGGCGCCTCGGATCGCGCTGACTGGAAAATCGCAAATCTGAAGTTGAACGCGGACCGAACTTCCTGGTCGGTGCTGCGCGCTGGAAAAGCCTGGGCGGACTTCGAATTCCCGCTCGGCGGGGAATACAACGTGTGGAATGCGACGGCAGCGGCGGCGCTGGCAGCGAATTATGAAATTTCGAAGGATGTGATTGCGCTGGCTCTCGCAACGTTTCGCAGCGTGAAGCGGCGACTGGAGTTGAAGGCGCAGGTGAACGGGGTTACGATCATCGACGACTTTGCCCATCATCCCACGGCCATCGAGCAGACGATTCGGGCGTTGCGGGCGCGGTATCCGCAATCGCGGCTGTGGGTGGTGCTGGAGCCGCGTTCGAACACGATGCGCCGCAACCTGCTGCAGGATGCGCTGGCGCGCAGCCTGGCGCTCGCCGATCAGGTGGTGATCGCTGCCATCTTCAAGTCGGAGGCGATTCCCGAGGCGGAACGGCTGGATCTGAAGCGCGTGGTGGGCGAGATCCAGAAACGCGGGAAGCAGGCGCGCATCTTCACCGATGCCGATGCCATCGTGAACGCGATTGTGCCGGAACTGCGGGAGCGCGACGTGGTTGCCATTCTCTCCAATGGCGGATTCGGCGGCATCTATGAGAAGCTACCGCAACGATTGCGCGGGCTCGCGGCGAAAGCATGACAGCCTGTGGTGCAATTGAGATTCGTATCAGGGCACGCCTTCAGGCGTGCCGCAAGGGCATTGGTATCACCGCGCCTTAAGGCGCTGGATTTAGAAATTCGAGGTTCGCCCCGGACTGATAAGTGTTTCGCACCATTCTCATGCTGGTGTTTTGGGCCACTGCGCTGCCCCTCGCGGCGCTCTTGGGGTTTCCCTGGACCTATCTGACCAAAGACATCAGCTTTTTGTACCGCGCCAGCATGTGGTCGGCATTCGCCGGCGTGCGCATTGCGGGCGTGAAGGTGCGGACGCTGGGACTCGACAAAATCGATCCGGCGCGAACTTATATCTTCATGTCAAATCACATCTCCAATCTTGACCCGCCCATCACGCTGCCGCTGATCCCGCGCCGGACTTCGGTGATGGTGAAGAAGGGCTTGTTCAAGGTTCCAATTCTCGGCCAGATCATGCTGATCGGATCGCTGGTGCCGGTCGATCGCGGAAATCGCGATGCGGGCATCGCGGCAGTGCGCGACGCGCTCCGAGCCATCGAGCAGGGGCTGAACATGACCATCTACGTGGAAGGGAAGCGCTCGTTCGATGGCAAGCTGCTGCCCTTCAAGAAAGGTCCGTTCTATCTCGCCAAGGAGTGCAATGTGCCGGTGGTGCCGATAACGATTTCAGGCACCGAAGAAGTCATGCCGAAGGCGCGGTTTGCGATTCGTCCGGGGACGGTGACGGTCGAGTTTCACGATCCCATCGAGCCCTCCGATTTTGGAGAACGCGATAGCCTGATGGCCAAAGTGCGAGCGGCGATCAATAGCGGGCTGCCGGCGGAGTTAAGAGAGTAGTCGTTGGTCGGCGGTCGTTGGTCGTTGGCAAGCCTGCTAACGACTAACGACTGACCTCTTGCAAACATTCAACGGCGCCGTGCTATAGTGTTACCAAGTAACACCAGGGAAAACCCACCATGCCGAAGCCTTCTACAACCAGCCTAAAGCTCGATGTCGAGACCAAGGAGCGCGTGCAGCGACTCGCCTTGGCCCGCCGCAGGTCGCCGCACTGGGTTATGCGCGAGGCCATCGAGCAGTACGTCGAGCGCGAAGAGAAGCGCGAAAAATTCCGGCAAGACGCGCTAGCCGCCTGGACTCATTACCAGACGACCGGCCTCCACGTCACCGCCGAAGAAGCCGACGCCTGGCTGGCCAAGCTCGAAGCGGGCAAGGACGCCGCTCCCCCTAAATGCCGCCGCTGAAGTGGTCGCAACCCGCGCTGCTGGATGTGGCCCGTCTTCATGCATTCTTAGCTCCCAAAAGCCGGGACGCGGCCCAGCGTGCCGTCAAGGCAATCCGGCAGAGCGTAAAAGCGCTCGCCAAGCACCCGGAAATTGGCCGCCCCGTCGAAGAAATGCCGCTGGAGTTCCGCGAGTGGGTGATTGAATTCGGGAGCGGGGCCTATGTCGCTCTGTATCATTACGACGGAAAACAGATCGTGATCCTGGCGATCCGCCACGGACGCGAAGCCGGATACTGAGTTGAAGCCGCCCCGCCCTTCGGTTTTTGAAGGGTGGGATTCCGCGCCGTCTCCCTTTAGAATTTATTCCTGACTGCAGAGATAAACCCTAGGGCCCAGGTTGCGCCCATGATCCCCATCACCCACCCTTTTCGCAAAGTACGCGAAAAGGATGGGCCGGCCGCCAACATTAACGACTCCGCCCAGGCGGAGCTTAGACGAGTTCCCTTCGGATCTCAATTGATTGCGATAGGGCGCCACGGCTAATATTCGCCTTGTGTTCGCTCTAATCGTTGTGTTACGCTGACTCAAAAGATGTGGAGCTTTTTATGCCAGACGGCAGAACGCACAAACTAGTCGGCCTCACGGCGGGGATCGGGTACGCTGGATTCCAGGCAAAGGATCAGACCGCGGAGAATTGGTTGGTTGAGGTTACAGGCGGTGCATTCGGCGGATACTTGGGCGGCCTTTTACCTGATGTGCTGGAGCCTGCCATTTCCTCGCGGCATAGAGATGTGGCCCACAGCGTGGCGATTGGCGGGACGATAGTGTCATTGAGGGGCAAACTCGCCACGTTGGAGTCGTCGTGCCGCGAAAAGGCCGAGAAATGCAAAGCGATACGCTTGGCACAAGGCACGTCCGCGGCCGATCCCCTTTCTCATTTCATTCTGAGTATTTGCGAAATGTTTTGGCGGTTATTGGCAGGTGTGCTGAACGGCTTAGTCGCCGGCTACGTATCGCATCTCGCACTTGATGCGACTATTGGCCAGCGTTCAATCCCGTTGTTCGCAAGCGGCTTCTAGTATGGCGAAGGTTGCTGCGCTGAAGGGGAAGCCCCGAAGTCGGCGCGTCAATTCAACGGAGAGGGCCGATTTTCTCAAGAGGATAACGGACTTTTACCTCGCGTCCCGCGACTTCAACGGCGTGCCGCTAGATGACCTTGGGGAAGACTACGAAAGGATTCGCACCCTCGCACGTGGATTGGTTTCTGAGGGGGAAATCAGTCTAAATTTTGGTGACAGACACCCCAACCCTCACATTTTGGCTTTTGAACCAGAGCCAATAAATCAGCAAGTCGAAAAACTCGATCGGCTCGTATTTCAAGAGCCGATGTATGAGGAATTCGGCCCGATCAAACTGAGAACTAACTGGAATCCTTGTTGCGTCTATCCAACAAGGTCTCGGCTTCGCGCTGTGGTGGACCCTGCGCGCTATAGCGGTCGGCCATATACGCTCTTGATGGCCCAAGGCGAGCCGCAAATAGGCTATAGGGCGTTCAATCTTCGAGTCTTGGAATTCTATCGAAATGATCCGAGATACTGGTATACAACCGACGATATCCACGGGAACATATCGGCGAGAACCGAGGGTGGCCTGAATCCCGAGGACGAGACGTTCTTGCAAACGTTTGGTTTTGCCTACGACAAGGATCTCAAGTCTCGCTACGTCGCGGTGTTCTTGCGATACCTCTCTGGGCTTACACCCGAGCATCAACAAAGATGGAAATTGGATGAGGTAACCGGCGAGACATTCCTCCATCCCGATTACGAGCAGGCTAGTGCGGGCGTATGGCCCGAGAACGATTCGGTGTTCAATGCATTCTGTGAGGAGGCGCGCATCATCAACGAAATGACTATGGCGATCTCCGGCAAGCCATTGTTCCGCGAGGGGTATAGCCGAGAAAACAAGCCGCCTGAATTTGGGTTCTTGATCAGGCCAACGAAAAAAGAATACGAAACATTCGTTCATCTGCTCGACAAAATGATGTCTGACAATTTGAATCATGATTTTTTCGATGGGAAAATACCGCTCAAGGTGCAGGAAGAGAGGGATGGCGTAATCATAGAGAGGCAAAAGGGAACGATCGTCCTCCTGGATGAGTGGCTCACAAAAAGCGTCAAATTCCCTCAACACAGTAGCCCTAAAGACAAGATGATTATGGCCTTCAAGGAGATCAGAAACGAGCGGGGGCCGCTCGCGCACAAGGTGCGGGCTGACAAGTGGGACGACAGTTATTTTGCGAAACAGCGCGAGTTGATTATGAAGGCCTATGACGCCATCAGAACCTTGCGACTTATCTTGGCAAATCACCCTTTATCAAAGGCGGTCAAGGTGCCGGACTGGTTGTACCAGGGCAAGATTCGGATGTACTGACGCCGGGTGCCCCATCCTTGCTGCGAAGGGTGGGGCACCCTGGTCCAGCACAGAACCAGAACGCGCCCACCCTTACTCCCTTGGATTCGACTCGACGGCCCCGCGAGACGACGAGGGGGCCGACTTTGCAGGACCGAGAGCCGTGAGAGATGCGGCTCACGATACAGCAACCCGGTTCTCGTTGAGCGGGTTCGCATCTTTTGTTCGGAATTCGTAACGGCAGGCCGGAGTTGCCCTTTCCTGAAGGACAATCGGCATTGCCGAGCATTTCCCGGAACCGAGGCCTGGGTTCTTTTTAACTCCCGTGTTCAGCAACGACAGCGATCTTCACGCCCAGGGCGCGCAGGACAGAATTGATGGTTTCAAAGCGCGGATGTGCGCCCACACTCAGGGCTTTGTACAGGCTCTCCCTGCCAAGCCCGGAGTCTTTGGCGATCTGCGCCACGCCTCGCGCTTTAACCACCTCGCCGAGCGCGGCCAGGAATACATCGGGGTTTGGGTCTTCGGCGGCGAGCGAAAGATATTCCGCGACGAGCGCATTGTTATCGAGATACGACATCGAGATACGCCGCCGGCTCGACCCTTGCGTAAGCTGTTTTCCGCTTCAACGCCACTATTGTATTCGATTGGATACATTCCGCAAAGGCCCCTGAGGCAAGAGGCTGCAAGGCGGGGACGCCAACCCCAAATAACGATGTGTGTAACAAGTACAGCGTAATAACTGCTCTGTTGTGCCTCTTTAACCACAACCATCCCCGAGCATTATCAACGACTTAAAACCCGACGCACGCGGCAAGGAAGAATGTGCGCGGGCCAGTTCCGAGGTTTCAACCGCGAATGTATGTACCGTGACGTACGTACAATAGAGCATTAACGTACGTACAATAAAGCCGGTACAGTGTTCCACGTGGAACACTTTGACAAAATGGAAACCCGACTCACCCCCGTTCCGACAACTTTCGCACCGCCTTGGCAATCTCCGGCAGCTTGGCGTAGGCGGCGCAGCACTTCAACCACAATTTGTGATCGATGGCGGGAGCGCCGCTGACCATGGCTCCGGCGGGAACGTCGTGGGGGATGCCGCTTTGCGCTATGGCTATGGCTCCGTCTCCAATTTTTACGTGGCCGCTGACGCCTACTTGTCCGGCCAGGATTACGTTGTTGCCTACGTCGGTGGTGCCGGCTAGGCCTACCTGGGCGCAGACGAGCGTGTCGTGGCCTATGGTGCAACTGTGGCCTACGTGGACCAGGTTGTCTAGTTTTGCGCCTCGTCCGATGCGGGTCTCGCCTATGCTGGCTCGGTCGACGCAGGTGTTGGCTTGGAGTTCGGCATCGCTCTCTACGACTACGTTGCCGGACTGGACGATTTTGTGCCAGCGGTGGCCGTCGTCTTCGTCTTCATTTTTGGCGAAGCCGAAACCGTCGCAGCCTACTATAGCTCCATTCTGCAGCAGAACGTTGTCTCCTAGTTGGCAGAATTCGCGGACCACGGCATGAGCGTGGGCGAAGAAATTGTTGCCGATGGTTACGCCGCGATAGATGACCACGTGGGCCAGGAGGACGGCGTTGTCTCCGATTACGGCGTCTTCGTCGATCACTACGTAGGGGCCGATGTGCGCATTCTTGCCGAGCTTGGCCTTGGGATGAACTACCGCGGTGGGATGGACTCCGGGGGCGTAGCGCGGCGGCTGGTAGAAAAGCTCGATCGCCTTGGCCCAGGCTAGATACGGGTTCTTGCTGCGCAGCATTCCCGTGGAGATGGCGGGAAAGGTTTCCGCGACGATCACCGCCGAAGCCTTGGTCGACTTCGCGGCGGCGTTGTACTTGGGGTTGGACACAAAGGTGACCTGGCCTGGGCTCGCCTGTTCGATGCCGGCCACGCCGGTGATTTCGGTGTCGGGTGGGGCGTTGTCGAGGTGGGCGTTTAGGGCTTTTGCTATGTCGGCTAGTTTCATGGCGGTGTCTCGGGGAATTGTAACAAGCAGCTCTCAGCTCTCAGCTGTCAGCTCTCAGAAAAACAAGACCAGCCCATTCCACCGTTAATCCGATATCGCTTTTCCTGAGAGCTGACAGCTGAGAGCTGAGAGCTGCTTTCCTACTGCTCGAACAGCGTTACTTGGCGCGTATCGGGCTGGCCACCTCTTCGGCGGCGGTTGGCTGCTCCTATTACCGCTAGCACTGTCACTGACGTCAGCGCTTCGCGGGGGACGAACACTCGCTGTGTGTTCGAGCGCAGATCGGGAGGGTTCATCAGAAATCCTTCGGCGGGATTTTGCGTTAGATCGTTGGGCAGGATGCCTTCAATCACTTCGCTGTCTTTGAACTTCAGGCGCACCCACAGGCCTTCGGTCCGGGGGCGAGTGGTGAAGGTCTTGCGGAGCATCAAGTCGGTGTCGGAAAACTCACGGACAAAATAAACCGCCTTGATGTCTCGCAGGTCGATGGCGACTACGTTGCCGGAAGTGTTGAGCAGTTCTAGCTTGCCCTCCACCACAAAATTGTTGGGAGCGACGTAACCGCTGACCGAGTCGCGGTCCTGTTTCCGCACGATCACCTTCTTGTGGGTCGAGGGCATGGGGCTAGGGACGCTTTCAAAGCTCGGACCTAATGATAAAGCTTGGACCTAATAAAGCCCGCACGCGACAGCGCAGTGGGCGGCGGCGATGGAAGCTCCAGATGCGATTCTCGCACTTTCCCGATGAATTCGGACAGTTTGTGCCTTCACAGTAGCCAAACGGTAAACCTTTGTGTTATTTTCTCTGTTTACTGGGATTGCAAGAGTGCGGTATAAGTCTAATGTCTAGAGGGAGTTAGATTCCGCCGGCGGGCAGCTCGCCAAGTTTGGAGCCGCTCCTCTGTGGAAATCTTGTGAATAACGCCCCGGTCCAGCCACCGCTCGGCGACTTAGGAAGGCATGGCCGATTACATATACATGCTGGAAACCCGGCTCTCGCCGGATCAACAAAAGGCAGTCGCTCTCGTCCTAGACGCCGCCAAGGCGGCGGGGATGAACCTGTATCTGACCGGCGGCGCCATCCGCGACATCATTAGCGGCTTGCCCATCCGTGATCTGGATTTCACGGTGCAGGGCAACGCGCTCAAGCTGCAAAAAGATCTGGAGCGAGCGGGAGCGGTGGTGGGTGACGCCGACGACGAGACGCGGAGCCTGCTGCTGACGCTGCCTGGTGGGGTTCGCGCCGAGATTGCCATGGCGCGCTCGGAGCGCTACGACAAGCCCGGCAAGCCTCCGCAGATGGCTCCGGCCACCATCATTGAAGATCTTCGCCGCCGCGATTTCACCGTGAACGCCATGGCCCTGTCGCTGAACGAGGGATCGCGCGGGCTGTTGATGGATCCGTTCAACGGCGTGGCCGACATCGAAGCGAAAGTGATCCGCGTGTTGCATAACTACGCGTTTCTTGAGGATCCGTCGCGGATGATCCGCGCCACGCGCTTTAGCACGCGCTTTCACTGGCCGCTCGAGGAGCGGACACAGGCGCGTTACGAATCGGGGAAGGAAAATGGTTACATCGAGTACATACGGAGTTCGAGCATCGGATACGAGATCGAGCAGTTGGCGTACGAGGACGACCCGCACGGCGTCCTGAAGGCGTACGAAAAAGAGGGATGGCTGAAAGTGCTGAATCCGCGCTGGAGCACGGCCAAAGTGGACACGGCCGGCTTGGGCGCGCTGATGAAGACCCGGCAGCAAATGAACGAGCTTGGCTATACGCCGGAAGTTGCGCCCCTGGTGCTGCATTTCCTCACCGAGCGGCTGGGTGACAAGGATATTTCGGATTTGCGGCGGGCGATTCCGCGCAAGGATCTGGTCGAGTCCTGGAAGGATCTGGATTCTAATGCCCACAGCTTGGCCAAGCGTTTGTCGGGCAAGGAAGCGGCCACACCGTCGCGGACGTGGCAATTGCTGTCGTCGGCGCGTCCGGAGATGATTCTGTTTCTGGCGATCACGGCGCGGCAGCAGGCGGTGGTGCAGAAGATCAAGAATTTCTTCACGAAGTGGCGGCAAGTGCAGCAGAAGATTCCGTTGCCGGAGATGACAGAACTCCGCATCACGCCGCAGATGCCGGCGTATCCGAAGATCGCGAACGATGTGTTCATGCTGTTGCTGGATGGCAAGTTGCGTTCGCGGACGGAGACGCTGAAGTTTCTGAAGCCGCTGGCTCCGCCACCTCCGCCACCTCCACCACCTCCACCCGCCAAGCGGGGCAGAGGAGCCAAGGCTGCGGCCGCTGCGGCTGCTCCGGCGGCTAGCATGAAGACGGGTGCTAAAGGGAAGGGAAAGGTTGCGGCCGCGGCTCTGGTACCCCCGGTGCAGATGAAGTCCGCCCCGGCGGCGAAGCCTGCGATGCCGGCGAAGCCTGTACCTCCTGCAAAACTTGCGAAGCCCGCTGCGGCTGCCAAGGCACGCAAGCCGGCCAAGGCTGTTGTCATCAAGAAGCCGGGTAAATCTGCCAAGCCCGCGAAGGCGGCCGCTAAAACGAAGGCAAAGGCCACTAGCAAGGCCAAGAAGAAGCGCAAATAACGCTGGTTCGGGGCGTTGTGAACTTCGGCTGCGGGAAAGGTCGCTATTCGGTGCTCAGCCCCTAAAGGGGCATCTGATTCCGAAGAACTTGCGGTATCGCTAAAGCGATACCCTGATACGAACCCGATTGAACTTGCGGTATCGCTAAAGCGATACCCTGATACGAACCCGACTTTTTCCGCAGCCTGCCAGGATCTTTTTTCCCGTTGGTGGAGCCCATTTTCTCCGCATCTAGACAAGTCAAACTGGGCTATAATGTGGCTATGCGGCGCTGGGTGTCCATAGCGACGTTTAGCCTGATTCTGCTCGCGCTGCCCGTGTGGGCGCAACGGCGCGGCGGCGGTGGTGCTCATTTCGCCTCAGGTGGCGGGTCTGCCGTACATTCCTCCGGCGTACACTCCTCCGGCATGCGTTCCTCCGGCTCGTTTCGCGGCGGAAGTTTTGGGCGCAGCTCCGGCGTTCGTATTCGGACTGGAAACCCCTATTACAATTATCGAGGCTTCTACGGACGACGGGGCTATTACTCTTATTACCCGTACGCGGGATATTATCCCTACGGCTATTACGGCTGGTACGATGATCCGCTCGCTTATAACACGGACAGCGAAGATCAGGATTCTTATGCCGCTGCTTCTTATCCTGCTCCCTACCCCGAGGAAGGCGGCGGATTGCAGCGCGATGTGCAGGCGCTGAACGGAAAGATCGACCGGCTGCAAGCCGATGTCGAAGCGCGCAATCGACCGAAGACAGATCAGGAACCCGCGACGGCGCTGGTTTTCCGCGACCAGCATATTGAAGAAGTGCGCAATTACGCGATCGCCGGTGAAACGCTCTGGGTACTCAACGCGCAAGCCGCGAAGAAGATTCCGCTCGCCCAGCTCGATCTTGCTGCCACGGTCAAGATGAATGACGATCGCGGCGTGGATTTTCAGGTGCCGAGATAGCGGCATCGTTCCGCGAAGTCGTTGGTCGTCGGTCGGTAGTCGTTAGCATCCACTCCGCGCAAGTTTGCCAACGACTGACGACCATCGACCAACGACTGACACCAGCGACTGACAATTGCACCACTTTCAGGCATTGCGCGATTTCCTCCAGCCATTAGAATGAAACCCAAGTCTTCATGAGCCAAAACCAGTTCGTCCACCTGCATCTGCATAGCGATTATTCCCTGCTCGACGGCGCTTGCGACGTCGAGAAACTTGTTGAGCGCGTTCATGAACTCGGCATGCCCGCGGTGGCCATGACCGACCACGGCAACATTTTTGGGGCGGTGCATTTTGTGAATGCCGCGCACAAGGTTGGGGTGAAACCGATCGTGGGATGCGAGCTCTACATCTGCAAAAAAGACGATCACGACATCGCGCGCACTCCGCCCGACGGCGACACTTATAACCACCTGCTGGTGCTGGCCGAAAATGAAGAGGGCTACCGCAACCTGGTGAAGATCACGTCGGAAGCCTCGCTGCACGGCTTCTACTACAAGCCGCGCGTGAGCAAGAAATTTCTAGCGGAGCATTCTAAGGGGCTGATCGGGCTTTCCGGGTGCCTGAAGGGCGAAGTGGCCGAGCGGCTGACGGAAGGCAACTACGACGCGGCGCGGTCGGCTGCCGGATTCTACCGCGACCTTTTCGGCAAAGAGAACTTCTTCCTTGAGATTCAGGACCAGGGTCTGGAGATGGAGCGTCGCATCCAATCCGGCCTGTTCCAATTGGAAAAAGACCTCGGGCTGCCGATGGTCGCGACCAACGACAGCCACTACCTTTGCGAGGACGACGCGCACGCCCAGGACGTGATGTTGTGCATTCAGACGGGGAAGTCCATCCAGGAAACTAACCGGATGAAGTTCGAGGGCACGCAGTTCTACGTCAAGAACGGCGACGAGATGATGCGCATGTTCAAGGACGCGCCCCAGGTGCTTTCGCGCACGCTCGATATTGCCGAGCGCTGCAACCTTCGCCTGGAGAAAGTTCCCAGCCCGTTTCCGCACTTTGACGTTCCGGACGGATTTACTCTCGACAGTTATTTCGAGCACATCACGCGGCAGGGATTCGCTCGGCGGATGGAAAGCCTGCGGAACTTGGCGGCGAGCGGCCGGCTCAAGCATTCTCTGGCCGACTACGAGCAGCGACTAGCGCGCGAGCTCGGCATCATTCAGCAGATGAAGTTCTCGGGCTACTTCCTGATCGTTTGGGACTTCATACGCTACTCCCGCGAACGCGGCATTCCGGTGGGGCCGGGGCGCGGATCGGCAGCGGGCGCGGTGGTTGCGTATTCGCTGGGGATTACCGACATCGATCCGCTGCAGCATGAACTTCTGTTCGAGCGCTTCCTCAACCCGGAACGCATTTCCATGCCCGATATCGATATCGATTTCTGCATGAACCGACGTGGCGAAGTGATTGAATACGTCACTCATAAATACGGGCGGGAAAATGTTGCGCAGATCATCACGTTCGGCACGATGGCGGCCAAAGCCGCGATCAAGGATGTTGGCCGCGCCATGGATATGCCCTACAGCGACGTGGACCGCATCGCGAAGATGGTGCCGACCACGCTGAACATCAAGCTGGACGACGCGCTGAAGGAGTCCGCGGCGCTGCAGGAGGCGTACCAAAAAGATCCGCAGGTGCGGCAGTTGCTCGACACGGCGCGGAAGCTGGAAGGTTTGGTGCGGAATTCCGGAGTGCACGCTGCGGGCGTCGTGATTTCGCCGCGACCGTTGATTGAGCTGGTGCCGCTGCACAAAACAAAAAACGGCGAAATCGTTACCGCCTTCGACATGGTGGCCATCGAAAAGATGGGCCTGCTGAAAATGGATTTTCTCGGGCTGACGACGCTCACCATTCTCGACGACACGTTGAAGCTGATCGCGCAGAAGGGCACTAATCTGAAGCTGGACGACATTCCGCTTGAAGACCAGGGGACCTACGAGAAAGTCTTCCATAAGGGATTAACTTCCGGCGTGTTCCAGTTTGAATCGCACGGCATGCGCGACGTTCTGCGGCGCTATCAGCCGAACTCGATCGAAGATCTCACCGCGCTGAATGCGCTGTACCGGCCCGGGCCGATCCAGGGCGGAATGATTGACGACTTCATCGAGCGCAAGCATGGGCGCCGGAAGATTGAATACGAATTACCGGAACTGAAAGAGATTTTGCAGGAGACGCTGGGCGTCATCGTTTATCAGGAACAGGTGATGCAGGTGGCGAATAAACTTGCGGGCTACTCCCTGGGAGAAGCGGATCTGTTGCGACGGGCGATGGGCAAGAAGAACGCCGAAGAGATGGCGAAACAACGCGAGCGCTTTGTGCAGGGAGCGACGCAGCGCGGCTATCCGCCGAGGAAGATCGAGAAGATTTTCGATCTGATGGCGCAGTTTGCGGGATACGGTTTCAATAAGTCGCACTCGGCGGCATACGCGCTGCTGGCGTATCACACGGCTTACTTGAAGACGCACCATCCGGTCGACTTCATGGCGGCGCTGCTGACTTCGGTTACGGGCAGCACGGATGACGTGGTGAAGTACATCAACGAATGCCGCGAGATGGGAATTGCGGTCGAACCGCCGGATATCAACGTCAGCGATGCGAACTTTACGCCGCACGGGCAGGCGATCCGGTTTGGGCTGGCCGCGGTTAAGAACGTTGGCGGAAATGGGATCGAGTCCATTGTCGCGGGGCGGAAGAAGCTGGGGCGGAATTTCCGGTCGTTTTACGAATTCTGCGAAGAAGTGGACCTGCGGCTGTTGAACAAGCGCGTGCTGGAGTCGCTGATCAAGAGTGGAGCCATGGATGGTCTTGGGCGCCGGGCGCAGCTCATGCAGGCGCTTGATTCGGCGATCGACCAGGCACAGAAAGCACAGCGGGACGCGGAGTCGGGACAGCATGGGCTGTTTGGCGTGTTTGCGGATGAATCCGCGCAGGCGGCGAACGACGCGCTCCCCAACGTGCCCGACTGGGATGAACAGACGCGCCTCGGGGCGGAGAAAGAGATCCTCGGGTTTTTTATCACCGGGCATCCCATGGAAAAGTACAAGGAAAAGCTTGCTGACCTGAACGCGCTCTCCACGGAAGATATTGCCGGCATGAAGAAGTCCACCGGCAAGGATGAGAACATCACGACGGCGGGTTTGATTTCGGGGCTGCGAGTCGCAAAGTCACGAAGAGGCGAACTGTGGGCGCAAGCGGCGCTTGAAGACATGTTGGGAAAGGTGGAACTGCTGGTCTTTCCCGAGGCCTACAAGAAACTTGCGGATAAGGTGAAGCTTGAGGTTCCGGTTCTGATTCGCGGCGGCGTGCGCATCGAAGAAGGCGCAAATCCGAAGATCACCGCCAATGACATCATTCCGCTCGACGAAGCTCGCGTGCCGTTACCGAAGGCGCTCCGCATACGGATTCCTCTCGGGAGCGCGACGGGCAGCACGGTTGATGCGCTGCACACATTGTTTAGCGAGCGCAAGGGCGAGGCGAAGGTGCTCTTCGACGTGGAGCGGGAAGGCGATTTCATGGTGGTGATGGAAGCCGAAGGCTATAATGTGATGCCGGACCGTAGTTTCCTGGGCCGTGTGGAAGAGTTGTGCGGGCGCGGCAGCGTGCGCGTCATCAGTTGATGGGTAACATGGTGGAGGGACGGGCGTCTCGCCCGACCAGCAGTATCGCGGCCGGGCGGGGGCGTCCGGCTCTCTACCAGCAAGCTTGCCGATGAGACGAGCGAAGATAAAGCGGGCAGGGAAGTCAGGTCCTGGCGCGAAAAATGGCGCGGAGAATCCCGCCCTCGCGGGTACGGATTTCATGCTCTCGATCGTGGAAGCTCATCATACCCGACAGAATGAGAACGTCATCAAAATGGATTCTGGATTGAAGGCGAAGAAAGAACTGGAAACAATCGAGGAGCAGATCACGCGGCTGCAGTCGCTGGAGGGGCAGAACGCGGAAACGCTCCGCCAAGTGCAGCAATTGCACGAGCGGGTGAACGACCTTCGCCGCGAGATTTCTTCGCAGCTGAACGCGTGGGAGCGCACGGAACTGGCGCGTCATCCGCAGCGTCCCTACACGCTGGATTATATCGAGCGCATTTTCACCGATTGGAGCGAGATTCACGGGGATCGCGGCTTCCGCGACGATCCGGCGATTGTTTGTGGGATGGCGCGCTTTCACGGCGAGGAAATCATCGTAATCGGCCAACAGAAAGCGCGCGACGCGAAACAGCGCGTGTATCGAAACTTCGGCATGCCGCACCCGGAAGGATATCGAAAAGCACTGCGAGTGATGAAGATTGCGGAGAAATTCAAGCGGCCGATTCTTACGTTTGTAGATACCGACGGCGCCTATCCCGGACTGCACGCCGAAGAGCGTGGTCAGGGAGAAGCCATCGCCCGCAACCTGCTAGAGATGGCGCGGCTGGAAGTGCCGATCGTGGCGACGGTGATTGGCGTCGGCGGCAGCGGCGGGGCGCTGGCGATTGCCGTGGCTGACCGCGTGCTGATGATGGAAAACTCGATTTACTCGGTGATTTCGCCCGAGGGCTGCGCGTCGATCATGTGGCGCGATGCCAGCAAGAAAGATCTGGCGGCGGAGGCGATGAAGATCACCGCGAAAGATTTAAGCGAACTTGGCTGCATTGACGGCATCGTCCCGGAGCCCGCCGGAGGCGCGCATGCCGACCATGCCCAGGCGGCGGCGTTGCTTGATGCCGCGCTGCAGCAGCATTTGGCCGCGGTAAAGCAACTGCCGGTCGGCGATCTGCTGGAAGCCCGCTACAAGAAATTCCGCAACATGGCGCAGTTCTTCCAGGTGGAAGCGTAGTTTCGGTTGCTAGCGATCGGGGGACGGGCGAGGACGCCCGTCGCTCCACCGGCAACCGCCCTACAGGATCGGCAAATGCAAACAGGGCTGCACCAGGAAATCCAGCTTGTTGATTTGCTGTAATGCCTGCTCCACCAGCGACGCCTTGCATTCCTCCAGCGTAATCAGAAAGGGCAGGTGTGATTTCGGGCAGTCCGGTTTCTGCAACACCGAGTCGATGTTGATGCCGCGCTGGGAGAGGATGGTGGCGAGGCTGGCGATGATGCCCGGCCGGTCCTTCACCAGAAAGCGCAGATAGTGCTTGGCAGTGAAATCGGCGGTGACGGTGGGCGTTTTCTCCGCCGGCTGTCCGGCGTAACTCATCCCGGCTTGCTTGGAGCGAGCGATGGCCAAAATGTCGGACACGACCGCGACGGCGGTGGGATTGCCGCCTGCGCCGTGGCCTCCAAAGACGGTCTCGCCACCGTAGGTTCCGGTTGCCACCACCAGATTTTGGCTGCCTTCCACGCGCGCCAAAGGCGAGGAGAGTTCGACCAGCGCGGGCTGGACCGCGGCAAACAAGAGGTCAGCTTTCGACTTTGGGTTCGACTCGGCTCTCAGCTCGGGCGTTTTCAGTTCGGGCGTTTTCAGCTCAGCCCAGGAAATCTGGCGAATCGTGCAACCCAGCTGGTTCGCGTATTCAAAATCGACCGCGTCGATCGCTGCAATTGAGCGCGCCACGATGCTCTCGGGTTTGACATTGCAGTGCAGTCCGACTCGCGCCAGGATGGCGAGCTTGGCCCGCGCGTCCAGGCCTTCGATGTCTTCCGTGGGATCGGCCTCGGCGAAGCCCAGCTTCTGCGCCTCGCGCAGAGCGGTGGCGAAGGGAATGCCGTTGCTCTCGATCTGGCTGAGAATGTAGTTGCAGGTGCCGTTGAGAATGCCGCAGATCTTGAACAGTTCATCGCCGGCCAATCCCTCATGCAATCCGGAAATCACTGGCACGCCGCCCGCGACCGACGCGCCAAAAACAATTTTCTGTTTCATCTGCCGCGCCAGGCCGATCAACTCGGGGCCGCAGAGCGCGATCAACTGCTTGTTGGCTGTGACCACGGATTTGCCCGACGCCAGCGCGCGCCGGATCCAGTCTTCCGTGGGCTGAAGGCCGCCCATCACCTCGACCACGATATCCACGTCGGAAGATAGAACATCGTCGATATTCTCCGTCCACTGCACGGAGGAGGGAAGCCAGTCCACTTTTTTCCGCGCCACGTTGCGATTGAGGACGTGCGTCAGGCGCAGGTGAGTGTTCGACCGCTCGCAAAGAATTCTGGCCACGGAACTTCCGACCGTCCCGAAACCAAGGAGAGCCACCTTGCAGTTTTGTGCGCCGTCGTTTTGTGCGCCAACGGCAGGTGAATCGAGTTTAGAGGTACCTGTCATTCTATCTCCCCGTGGTTCGGACTATTCCGCCTCGTTCTATTATCACCGAAGCGGCATAGGGGATGCGCCTGTCTTTTGGCGGGATTGAAAAGGCCTCGGCAGGCTCCGGGGCTCTTGCGTAACTACTTACGCAGCCCGGCTGGACGATTCACGCGCATGCTCGGTGTAGCACGCCGGGCAGAACGTCTCGCCACAACACTCGCAAAACTCCGAGTGATGCCCACAGACTTGGCGGCGGCACTTGGCGCAGTGAGCCAGGTGCGAACGCACACATCCGGCGACACTGCACCCCCCCACCGTGTCGACTGCGTAGTCCTTATCTCGGGTCGTCATACGTCGCTCCCGTGACGGACATGTCTCATGCCGGAGCGTTGGAGAAGAGGTCGCTTTCGATGCCTCCAACTATTGCATCTCGGGTACTGTGCTGTCACTGATAGTTTAAACCCCAAGGCAGGGCGCGGGTATGCTGCCAAACCTGGTCCTCTCGTCTGTTACGGACGAACAATTGTGATGCGCGAAAAAACCCGTTCAGGCGGAGCTTGGACGCGGCACCACCGACGTCAAAAGAAAGCGTACCTCGGGCGCTAAAGCGCGAGCAAATTTTCAGCGGTTTGGCGGCACGGCTGAAGCCGTGCCCTTCCCAATGCCCGCGTGAATCGGCATCGCTAAAGCAATGCCCTGATACGAAGCCCGAGTTCTTCCGCAAGCCTATGAAGGCTCGGTGCTGCTCTGTCCCTGCCTGTTGCTGTTCTGGTTACGTCCGCTGCTTTCGAACGCGTATAATAAAGAGTTTTCACTCTTCACTCCGCTAGACTTCCGGGCGATGGGGTTTGCCCGGTCAACAAAATTTGTTGGGTGTAGACCAGAAAGGCACAGGGATGGCCACTACCGATGTCGTGCCCCAGGAATTGTCCGGCCAAATGGGGCATAGGCGTGTCATTAATGACATGAGCATTCAGGTTGCGACCGTGAATGGTTCGGGGTCGCAGAGTTCAAACACGGTTTTGTTGCGCAGCATTTTTCAGATGGGCGTGCCGATTTCGGGGAAGAACCTGTTTCCTTCGAACATTGCGGGGCTGCCGACTTGGTTCACGATCCGCGCCAGTAAAGATGGCTACATCGCGCGCAAGAAGGAAATCGACCTGCTCATCGCGATGAATGCGGAGACGGCGCAGGACGATGTGAAGACGCTGGCGCCGGGCGCTTCCGTGCTCTATGACGAGCCGCTGGCGCTCGACAAGGTGCGCGACGATTTGATTTATTACTCGGTGCCTTACGACAAGCTGGCGGCGACGGTGGGTGCGGAAGCCAAGCTGCGCAAACTGATCAAGAACATGATCTATGTCGGAGCGGCGGCGCAATTGCTGGAAATCGATTTTGCCGAGGTGGAGAAGGCGATCCGCAAGCAGTTCGCGAAGAAAGCGAAAGCGGCAACCTTGAACCTGGCGGCTGCCAAGGCGGGGCACGATTATGCCGCCGCTAACCTGAAGAAGCGCGATTCGTTCTACATCCAGCGCATGGACAAAACCAAAGGCAAGATCATCATCGACGGCAATTCTGCCGCGGCCATGGGATGCATGTTTGCCGGGTGCACTGTGGTGACTTGGTACCCGATCACGCCTTCGTCATCGCTGGTCGAGACGATGATTGATTACATGAAGCAATACCGCGTTGGGCCGGACGGCAAGGCGACCTTTGCCATCGTGCAAGCGGAAGATGAACTGGCGGCGGTGGGCATGGTGATTGGGGCGGCTTGGGCAGGCGCGCGCTCGATGACTGCCACCGCTGGGCCGGGCATATCGCTGATGGCTGAGTTCACCGGACTGGCATATTACGTGGAAGTTCCCGCGGTGATCTGGAACATTCAGCGCGTGGGGCCATCGACTGGCTTGCCTACCCGTACTGCGCAAGGCGACGTGCTCTCTACGGCATTTCTGAGCCACGGCGACACCAAGCACATCATGCTGTTTCCAAGTTCGGTCAGCGAGTGCTTCACAATGGCGCAAGACGCTTTTGACTTGGCCGAGCATTTCCAGACGCCGGTGTTCGTCATGTCGGACCTCGACCTGGGGATGAACAACTGGATGTCGGATCCGTTTCCTTATCCCGACAAGCCGATTGATCGCGGAAAAGTGCTGAGTAAGGCGGATCTTGAGAAGGTTGGTAGTTTTGCCCGCTACAAGGATGTGGATGGCGAGGGCGTCGGCTATCGCACGCTGCCGGGCACGGATCATCCCGCCGCGGCTTATTTTGCGCGCGGCAGCGGCCACAATGAGAAGGCGCAGTACAGCGAGCGTCCTGACGATTTCGAACGCAACATGGAACGGATCAACAAGAAGTTCGAGACCTCTCGGTCGTTCGTTCCGCGACCGGAAGTGGCGGGCGGCGGCAAGGCGGAGATCGGCATTATTGCTTATGGCACGTCGCACTGGGCGATCATCGAGTCGCGCGATCAATTGTCCAAAGAGCACAAACTGGAAACGGACTATCTTCGTGTGCTGTCGTATCCGTTTACGCGCGAGGTTCACGACTTCATTGAGCGGCACGAGCGCGTGTATGTGGTGGAGCAAAACCGGGACGGGCAGATGGCTAGCCTGCTCAAGATCGACATCAAGCCGGAATTGACGCCGCGTTTGCGCTCGATTTGCCATATCCACGGATTGCCCATCGACGCGCATTCCGTGACCGACGAACTCATGACGATGGAGGGCAAGTAACATGGGGACCACACCTACTAACACGCCGACTACAACTCCTACTCCTCCTGCTGCTCCAAAGATTAACCGCATTGGACTGCAAGTGGTGGACTACCGCGGCGGGAAGACGACGCTCTGTGCCGGTTGCGGGCACAACGCGATTTCCGAACGCATCATTGACGCGATGTATGAGATGGGCGTGAAGCCCGAGCGCGTCGCGAAGTTCAGCGGCATCGGATGCTCGTCGAAGAGCCCGGCTTATTTCATGAACCGCGCGCACAGCTTCAACTCCGTGCATGGCCGCATGCCTTCGGTGGCGACGGGGGCGATGCTGGCGAACAAGAACCTGATCGCGCTCGGTGTCACCGGCGACGGCGACACGGTTTCGATCGGAGCGGGGCAGTTTGTCCATCTGATGCGGCGTAATCTGCCGATCATCTACATCATCGAGGACAATGGTTGTTACGGTCTGACGAAAGGGCAGTTCTCCGCGACCGCCGATCTGGGGTCCACGCTGAAGAGTGGCGTGGTGAACGACCTGCCTCCGGTTGATACCTGCGCCATGGCTATTCAGTTGGGAGCGACGTTTGTGGGCCGCTCGTTCTCCGGCGACAAGCGACAGCTTCACACCATGCTCAAGGCCGCCATCGCGCACAACGGCACGGTAATGCTGGACGTGGTTTCTCCGTGCGTGACCTTCAACGACCACGAGGGCTCGACCAAATCTTACAAATACATGCAGGCTCATGACGAGCCACTGCACGAAGTCAGCTTTGTGCCGTCGTTTGAGGAAATCAACGTTGACTATGATCATGGGACGACGCTGGAAGTCACGATGCACGACGGATCAAGGCTGCGATTGCGGAAGCTTGAGCGGGACTACGATCCGACGGACAAGATTCAGGCGGTGAGCCGGTTGATGGAATCGCATGCGCAGGGTGAAGTGCTGACTGGCGTGTTCTACATCAATGCCAAGGCTCCGAGCTTTATCGACATGCTGAACGTCACGGATCGGCCGCTGGCAACTTTGCCGGAATCGGTAACACGGCCGAGCAGGGAAGTGCTGGCGAAGTGCATGGAGGAGCTGCGGTAGACTTCTGCGACAGATGGCTAGAATTGGGCCGGCCCCGCTCGGGACCGGCTCAAATTGTTTACGCGCGAATCCAGAGTCGCTGTGGCCGCAGGCGGCTGCCGAGCTGCGCTCGGCTTGGACGGCCGGGGGCGGCCGTCCCTACGCAACCCTGGACGCCCGGCCCTCCATTAGACAGTTTTCTTTTTCTTGAACTCTCCCTCGAATGAGTGCTCGGGGCTGTGGCCGGGCTCGGGGAAATCGCTGTCGGCGCCGTCCTGCATAGGGTCGGGGTTACGGTGCCCGAGCTGGCCTTGCATGGAGTTGTTGCCGCTTTGGGTACGTTCGTCGGGTTCCTGAGAACCCTTTCCGCGGTCGGAATCATTGAGAAGATGATCGCTGGTGCTTTTCGGCATGGCAGGCCTTTCAAGGTGCGTGCGTTAATAGTAATGATTACAGGGTCAGGTTACGCCGAAAGCTTGCAGCGGGCAATATCCGTCCTGTGCTATCGGCTGCAAGTTATTGTGATGATTAGGATAGGTAAATTTAATGCTCGATTAACCTGATGTTGAATCTAATATGGGATATGACTAGCAATTTTCGTAAACATTATCTGTTTGCCAGCGACTTTGATCAGACGTTGACCTTTAACGATACGGGTTACGTGCTGAGCGAGTTGCTCGGCATTTCTGTCAAGGAATTCGAGCGCAAGGCCAAGGGCATGGCGAAGCTGAACCTGGTTCAGCAAGGCGCCGAACTTTCTTATTTACTCTTGCATGATCCCGAGTTTCATTCGCGCGTCCGGCGCGATGACCTGTTCGAGGTGGGAAAGCGCATTCGCCTCAAAGAGAATATCAAGCAGATTTACGAGATACTCGACCGTCGGATCGACGGATTTCACTTTGATTTTTACGTGCTCTCGGCGGCGCCGGTAGAGGTGATCCAGTCGGCGCTGGAGGGGATCGTGCCGGAGGACCACATCTTTGGCACCGAATTCAAGTACAAAACCTCGGGTGAGATCGAAAGCCTGGTGCGA
>Ga0316363_10000425_pt1 | contig 58304 bp, 51 predicted proteins | sample Sb_taG_3_FD_200459 | JGI IMG/M metagenome (GOLD analysis project Ga0316363, IMG submission 200459) | Peat soil microbial communities from Weissenstadt, Germany - Sb_50d_a_PC metaG (v2) (version 2) | ecosystem: Environmental > Terrestrial > Soil > Wetlands > Peat | place: Germany: Weissenstadt...
ATGTGCGTTTCGGCTTATCTGGAAGCGGCCAAGGTGCTGGATCTGGCGGAGGTGCGCCACTTTGCTTTGCGCTCGCTGGATCGTCTGCTTTCCGAGGGATGGAATGCGGAGCGCGGGATGAAGCATGTGATTGCGTACTCCGAGGCTTTCTCGGATGTTCGGGCGGGGCCGCGCGACGTCGCTGTTCCTGTTCCTGTACCCGGCGTGCTTGATGACTATGCTTTCGCGGTGATTGCGTGTCTCGACGCTTACGAGGCGACGGCGGACCTGAGCTATTTCCGCTTTGCGCGGTCGATTGCGGATGCGATGGTGGGGGGGTTCTTCGATACGGTCGCGGGCGGATTCTTTGATGCGCGCGGTGGGGCGGCGACGGGCGGAGCGTCGAGCGAGCAACCCGCACTCGGCATTTTGGGGACGCGGCGGAAACCGTTTCAGGATTCGCCGACTCCGGCGGGGAATTCGGCGGCGGCGATCGCGCTGCTGCGTCTGCATGGTTACGCCAACGATTTGAAGCATAACGATTTGTCTTATCGCGACAAGGCCGAGCAGACGCTGGAGGTCTACGCCGGGGTCGGGGGACAGCACGGTATTTTTGCTTCGACTTACGGACTGGCGGTGGTCCACTTCATCCAGCCGCACACGCAAGTGGTGGTCGTCGGGAAGGATGCGGCCGCCATGGAGCTGTATCGGGCTGCGGTGGGGCCGCTTGGCTTGAGCACGGCGGTGCTGCGTTTGGACGCTGACAAGGTTGTCGCGCAGAACCTGCCACCGGCCTTGGCGGAGACGATCCCGAATCTTCCAGCGCTGGGCGGGGGACGGGCGTATGACGGACGGGCGTATGACGGACGATCGTTTGCGGTGGTGTGCTCGGGGTTCGCATGCCAGCCGCCGATTTTCGATGTGCAGGAACTAGCGCGCGCGCTCTCGCCCCAATCGCACAAGGCCGGCCAACCACCGCTTGGGCGATCATAGTGACCTCCGTCACTGCGGAGGGAAGGTACCTTGGTCTATCAATGTAGGTGGACGATGGCCGAACCGGAGGAGCCCCATGGTGATTGCATCTGAATTGAAACCGGGAATGTTCCTGCGCATCGAGGGGGAAATCTACAAAGTTCTCGAGGCGGAATCGAAAGCTGGGTCTGCCAAATTGGGCGGAGTGGTGAAGACCAAGTTGTGCAATGTCACAAGGGGCCGGATGTGGGAGCCGCACTTTCGGCCACTGGAGCGGCTGGAAGACCTGGAAGTTGAGCGGCGCTTGATGGAGTTTCTGTTTGACGACGCGGAAACCTGTACTTTCATGGATCCCAACACCTTTGAGCAGATTGCAGTTCCACGCGCAATCTTGGGACCGGCATACGCATTCCTCCAGTCGGGAATGGAACTGCCGGTGGAATTTTTTGAAGGCCGGGCACTTAGTGTCGTATTCCCGGACATAGTCGAGGCCCAGGTGGCCAACACTGCGCCAGCGACGCACTCACAACAGGATAGTGCCTGGAAAGACGCAACCCTCGATAATGGCCTTCGCATTCGGGTGCCCTTGTTTATCGCTCCCGGGGAAATCGTGCGTGTGGACGTGAGGGACGGTCGCTACGTAGAGCGCGCTCGGGTCGAACGCAAACGGACTGCGTAGCAGCCTACCAGCGCCACGGGAAGACAAATGCCGGAGCGTCCCACTGCCGTCAACCGAAGCAACTTCCAGCCCGCATATCTCGATCTGTGGCAATCCGGGGAATTGGCGCGTCGCGTCAAGCTTGGCTTGGAGAAGCTGGCCGACTGCGTCCTCTGCCCACGCGACTGCCACGTAAACCGCATCGAGAACAGGACGAAGGTCTGCGGAACGGGACGTTACGCGATCGTCAGCAGCCATTTTGCCCACTTCGGCGAAGAACGCTGCCTGCGCGGCAACCGTGGTTCGGGGACGATCTTCCTCAGCAGTTGCAACCTGCGCTGCGTCTTCTGTCAGAACTACGAAATCAGTTGGCTGGGAGAAGGCCGCCTCGCCGAACCGGAAGAATTGGCCGGGATGATGTTGCGCTTGCAGGAACAGGGCTGCCACAACATCAACCTGGTGACTCCGGAACATGTGGTGCCGCAGATTCTGGAAGCGCTCTTGCGTGCAGTGGAGCGCGGCCTGCGTTTGCCGCTGGTCTACAACACCAGCGCCTACGACTCGCTGGATTCACTTGCTCTGATGGACGGCATAGTGGACATCTACATGCCTGATTTCAAGTTCTGGGATCCCGAGATTGCCCGCCGCTATATGAAAGCTCCGGATTACCCCGAAGCGGCACGCCGTTCCATCAAGGAGATGCACAGGCAGGTCGGTGCGCTCGTCACCGATGAGCAAGGTGTGGCGCTGCGTGGCGTTCTGCTGCGACATCTTATAATGCCCGGCAATGTGGCCGGAACACCAGAAATCATGAACTGGATCAGCCGCGAACTCGGTCCCGAAACCTATGTCAATCTGATGGTGCAATACCGTCCCGCCTGCCGCGTCACCGAAAAGCAATATCCCGAGATCAACCGCTGCATTAGCCCGAGTGAACTCGAGCAGGCGGTGGATGCGTTTCGTTCGGCCGGGCTGTCTCGGCTCGAAGAAGGTCAGAGGTTAGAGGTCAGATTGCAGAAGTTAACCTCAGCAATCTGACCTCTAACCTCCAACCTCTGACCTCGAGCTACCCCTTCGCCTTCTTCACTTCCTCGATCAGCGGGGGCACGATGTCGAACAAGTTTCCGACGATGGCAACATCCGCAATCTCAAAAATCGGCGCCTCGGAATCCGTTTCTACTGGGCCACCGCACCAGGACCGAGCCGCTGGGTCAATTGCGCCTGATAGAGGCTCGAGGGGAAGACGTAGGTTCCCGGCGAATCGATCGCTCCCTGGGGCAGCACAGTGGAACCGCCGGGCGCTGCGGTTGTCTCCTGCGTGCCCATGCAGCCTATGCACCAGTTCTCCGAACCCGGTGGCTGCTGAATGGTGAATTGATTCGCACTCGAGTTCCACACCACTCCCCAGCCGATGGCCCAGCCCTGTCCGGTGCCGTCGTTGCCACGGTCCAGGAGGTTGATGTTTCCCTGCGTGGAGCCGGGTATCGCTGCAACCGTAGTGTTCTCCACCAGCAACCCGGTTGCCCACCGCTGATGCGGTTCGACGCTGGCATCGCCCTCGAAGGTTCCATTGCGCAGGACATTCGGCCCCTGCGTCGCGCTGCTCGTGGAGAAGAAGTATGTGTCGTCTGCAACATCGCTCACCGTATCCATCAGCACCTGGGTTCCACGAACGATATAGAACTCTTCAAACTTTGCATCGCCCTGCTCGTAGCCAGCAGTGGAGAAGTCCATGATCTTGTCGCCCTGGGCGTCGAGGGTCTTATAAGTCAGATTGCCGCTGGAGTTGTAGTAGACCCATTGGCTCGCTGGCCCGGACGGCATCGAGGGAGCCGGGCTACTGCTGCCGCAACCGGCCAAAGGCAGAAGGGCTAATGCTGCGAAACAAGCGAACTCGCGCGTAAACAGACGGGCCTTCTGCATGTAGTCTCGAATCCCCATCTATTCAGTCCGTGGGATTGATTTCGGTCGAGCCTGGAGACTCTGGAACTTTGAAACCTTACGCTTTCGCCTTCTTCACTTCCTCGATCAGCGGGGGCACGATGTCGAACAAGTTTCCCACGATGGCAACATCCGCAATCTCAAAAATCGGCGCCTCGGAATCTTTGTTGATGGCCACGATGCTCCGGGAACCCTTCATGCCGACAATATGCTGAATCGCCCCCGAAATTCCGAGCGCCAGATACAGCTTCGGGGCGACCGTCTGTCCCGACGATCCGACCTGCCGATCCATGGGCAACCATCCGTTGTCGCAGATCGGACGCGACGCCGCGAGCTCACCGCCGAGCGCATCCGCCAATTGCTTTGCCAGGTCGATGTTTTTCTGCTCCTTGATCCCGCGCCCCACCGACACAATAATCTCAGCCTGCGTCAAATCGACCGCCTGCTTGGCTTCGCGGAAAACCTCCTGCGGCTGGTTGCGCACGACGCCATCGGGAACCTCGACACTTACCGTCTCAACCGGCGCCGAGGCTGCGCCCGCTTCGACTTTATCGGCGCGGAACGAGCCATTCTGAAAGGTCACGAAGCAAGGCCCCGAGCCCGCAAAACTCACGTCGGCCACAAACTTTCCCTGAAACATTTGCCGCGTGAACAGCAGTTTCCCGCCTTCATACCTGGCCCCGATCACGTCGCTGATGGCCGTAGTTTGCAAGGCCGTCGCGAGCTTCGGCACAAAATCCCGCACCTGGTAGGTATGCGGCATCAACACCAGCTTCGCCGGATGCTTTTCCAAAAAAACCTGCAATGCATACGCAAACGCGTCTGGAGTGTAGGGCTCGAGTCTGGCCGACTCGACGTCATACACTTTGGCGACCTTCTTCTCCGCTACCTCGCCCGCGATCGCAGCTACGCCCGAGCCCACCACTGCGGCCTCCAGCGTCCATCCAGTCTGAGCGGCAATCGCCTGCCCAGCCACAATCGTCTCCCACGAGACGCGGTTCAGCTTTCCTTCGCGCTGTTCAACGACTACAAGAATTGTGTCCATAAAATCGGTTCTCAGTTTTCAGTTTTCAGTTCTCCGTAACAGCCCAAGTTCTTTAACTGAGAACTGAGAACTGACAACTGAGAACTGGAGTCTTCAAATTACTCGCAGTTCATTCTTCAGCTTTTCCACCAGCTTCTTCGCCACTTCCGCCGGAGGCCCTTCCAGAAACTCTGTATTCTTCGACTTCTGCGGTGCGTACAGCTTCTCGATCTTCTGCAAATTGGCGCCCATTGCCGACTGTACTTCCCCGAGCGTTACCTTGCGCATGGGCTTCGTCTTCGCCTGCTTGATCCCGATCAGCGTCGCATAGCGCAGCTTGTTAATCCCCGACTGGATCGTCAGCACCGCCGGCAAAGGCAGATCGACAAACTGAAAGAACCCTGCTTCCAGTTCCCGCTTGACGCGGATGCCACCGTTATTTTTTTCAATGTGCATGATGATGGTGGCGTGCGGCAATCCCAGAATGTGCGCCAGAATCACGCCCGTCTGCGCATATCCGCAATCATCCGATTGCAGGCCGGTAAAGATCAGGTCAAACTTCTCGTCCTTGATGGCCGCCGCGATCGCTCGCGCCGTGTTGTAAGCATCGAGCCCGACAAAGGCATTGTCTTCGAGATGGATTGCCCGGTCCGCGCCTTTCGCGAGTGCCTCGCGCAACACCTGCATCGCCCGCGCCGGGCCCGCCGTGACGACCACCACCTCGCCGCTGTGCTTTTCCTTCTGCCGCAACGCCTCTTCGAGCGCAAATGCGTCCGGCTCATTCACTTCGTAGGAAACATCTTCGCGAATCCACGTCCCCGCCTCGTTCAGCTTCAGCGGAGCGTCTTTCTGCGGCACCTGCTTCAAGCAAACCAGAATCTTCACGGATCGACTCCCATCCCTTGCAGCGTCAACTGGCACAGGACAAACCAGAAAGTATAAATGAATGCCACGCCCACCAGCAGGAAAAAGTTGCGGTTTGTCCCGTCTCTGCAGGCTGGAAACCGGAGTTTCCCCCACACCCCACCACGCACCGCCGTAACCTTGACCGCGTTCTTTCCGCTTGCGATGCTGACTTATCGTGAAAAAGTCTCAGAAGCGGCGCAAGACTATGCGCGCACCGCGCATTCGTGTCCCCAATAGCGAACCTGCGCTATTTAGCATCGACGGCACCCGCTTCGTTGGCGTGCTTCAGCGTCTCTCTCTGACCGGAGGTTCCGCCGTCCTCTCCAAAGGCCCGATTCCCCACGGAACCATGGGTGATATCGCTATGAATACCGTCTTCGGCAAAGTCAGCGCGCATATCGAATTCCTTCAGACCGGCGCCGATGGCGTACCGCTGGCGCAGGCCTTCCGCTTTCTCGCCATGGGCGATGCAAGTGCCAAGCGTTTCGCCGCCGCCGCAGAACGAATGGAACGGGAGGGTTACAGCGACGCTCCGCGAACGAAACTGTCCCCTCTTTCCGGTCCAGCGTCCGCAGCGCTAGGCCTGCTTCTCCACAGCGTACGCCGCCTCTCGGCCACCCTCGTGGCCAACCGCTCCTCCGTCAAGAGCTAGCCGTCGTCTGGCGCAATCGATTTCCCTGGGATTCTCAAGCACTGTGGGATTCTCAAGCACTGAATGACCGGTGGAATGTGCCGCCACAGGCCGCGACGATAGCAAGGTGGGGCGAAGAAATTGTGAAAAGCGACCGAGAAAATACTGGGCTGCGTTCAACGCCCGATGGAATGTCAGTGGTTTATCGGTCGGTCACCCTTCCGGATTTCGACCGGCGGAGACGAACGACCGAGGCCCTACTCCAGAAACGCGACGCTCTGCACGCTTGTAATCTCAAATCGTTTGCGGCAGCGCATGTTCTTGCACATCATCATGTCGTCGCGCCGCAGCATGTAAGACTGCGCCTTGGCGAACTTCGCGCGGTCGCGATCGTCCGCCCGCGGCGGCAGAGTCTTTTTCTTTGTGCGTACCAGCCATTGGATCTCATACTCCGCCGACTGATGGCAGTGCGGACAGCTTAAGTTTGCCGGCTTCTTATCTGACTTTTCGTCAAAAAATTCGCGCTCATCCATAAATTAGGGCCTCGGCCAACGCGACAAGTCCCCGGGCCCTTCGCCTCTTGCGAAAGGCTGAACCGCCGCGCCAACCTCAGATTATTGCACTTTTGCGGGTCCGATGTGCGAAGATGCGGGCATCCCGACCATGCCGCGCAAGCGTAAGAAAAAAATCTTCTCCGCCGCCAAGGTCGTCCGCGAGATGGCGCGCGAACGGGTGGGGAGCCCGAAACCCTCTCGCCTTGTGCCGGCGAAGAAGACCAAGCCGGAGAGGCACAAGCCTACGCTGGGTAAGCTGCTAGCGGACGAGTAGCGGGCGGAGTTCTCCGCCCTCTTATTAGAAAGATGCACCCACGGCAGTACCGCCAGTGGCTATGGTAACCACGCAAGTGTTTGTCCCCACCCCAGTGGGACAATTCTGCCATACAGGAACCGAGCTGGCCGTAAGCAAAACCGAGGCCCCCACGTCGAAAGTCGCAATGCACGTCCCGCTGGTTTGCGAGCAATTATTGATGCCGGCGGGGAGACTCGACACTGTCCCGCTTCCATACACCCCGACGGCTAATGACCCGATCTTGCCGCCGTTCGGACAAAGGTCGTTGGCTGCATTGTTCACCGTGACGCTCGCTAGCGCGATCACTACATTGCTAGACCCGCCCGTACCCTGAGGAATACTCGCCGAAATATCCGCGACACCGCACGGCCCGGCCGTGCCTGGTGGGGAGTTTGCCGGCGGAGGCGTCGCATTGAAGAGGCCGGGAGACGACATCGTGGCCACGTCGTTATCAATTGTCCAGGTCGCCTGACTAGTGACGTCCTTGGTCGCGGGAGGATGGATGTACGTGGCGGTTGCGACGTACTGCTGCGTTGGATTGACAGTGGGTGGAGCAAAACCCGGGGACGCAAAAGTAGATGTTGTGGGCGTAATCGTAAGGCTGACCGCCTTCTGATCGTGCCCGCAACTCGGCAGGCTCAGCACCGCACCCACTGCCACCAGCGCGCCCAACGCGAGACCAATATAACTCCGCTTCATACCCATCACTCCTGGAGGCAAGTTTACGGCCCGCCCGCTCGTCAGATCAATGGTCGTCCGTCAAATTAAAGGAAACTTGAAATCTAGCGGAACTGCCCCCAAAAAGCAAGAAACGGCGACAGCTCGCAGCCGTCAGTGGTTAGCTTGGGCTTCGCTCTGGCGCGCGCCATCGTTGCCGTTCAGGGCGACAGGCTTCCGATGACGTCCAAAGAGCCCGCGCATCATGTCGGGGTAGTATTCGGAAAGCACGTTGTAGGCGCTGTTGCTGCCCAAGTTGACAGCCCAATTTGAGAACACGCGGCTGACGCTGCGGTCCTGCTGCGGATAATAGCTGGTCGAGATGCCGCAGGACATCAATTGACCGAGTGTTTCCGAGGTATTGAATCCGGACGTGCCCTTATCTGTGCGCGTGACGACGGTGCGATTCACGGCATACCAAATCCGCGAGATCGTCGATCCCCTGCCTTGCCGAAAATAGCGCGGGTCCTCGTGTAGGATGGTGGGCAGAACGCCATAGATCAGAATGCTTTCCGAAATCTGATCACCCTCGGCCGCCGCAAAACGTTCTCCGTAGGCGTCCCAGCCCTGGCCGTAACGCGGCTGGCCGTTCGCGGCCTGTTGCAATGCTGCCTGAAACGCGTTTCCGATGTGCGCGCTGATGTCGAAGGCCTGGTGAAGTGAGAGGATGTATTTTTCGCGGGTGGTTAACGGATGACGGTTGGCGGGTATATCGTTCGTGTTCTCAAAGTCGGGGATCATCCCGAACATACGCTTGGGCAGCTCCGGCAGATCTTGCGCGGCCGGCTTTTCCGGGGCTGCGCTTACCGGCGGATTCGCCGCAGACGGCGCTGGCGGATCTAGTTTCGCGTCTTGAGTGTGCTGCGGATTCGTTTCTACGCTGCTCTGCGCGGAAAGAGAGCGCGCAAATACGCATGACATCAGGACGACCCACAGGATCCGCACCAGGATTGAGTTCATTGCGACGAAGTCATCCATTCCAGAGGCAGAGCATGGATTGAGCGTACGTCGCTGGTGCCTACAATTGGAACTGTATACCAGGTGTGGGGGTAACGAAAGTGAGTGGCGAGGGCAAAAGCCGCTACGGACCCTGCACGACCTGCAAAGGTTGAGGGGTCTGGAGTCTTTGGCGAAGGATGGCTTTCCGGGCGGGGATTTCGGCAATGGCGTCGGCATGGATCACATAGGCGCCATGGGGGAGCGTGTTGCCAAAGGGAATTTGAAAGTTGATCGTGCCGGCTTTCAGCGGGAAATGCTCATAGGCGATTGCCGTCGCTCGCCCATTGTCAGCGAGGGCCACGATGATGATGGTCAGATCGAAGGTGTCGGTGGAACCATTGGAGACCTGGACGATGCCGTCGATCCGGTTGTCGCGGACCTTTGGAGGTTGAAGCCATTCGATCAGCAGGGAAGCGGCGACCACGGCCCGGAACTCTTTGTTGATGGTGTGCGCGGGATGGCCGGAATCTTCGACTTTTAAGGTGACCGTGAAAGCCCCGGGCTTGGCGGGGCGTCCAGCCAGCCAGCCTTCCGGGGTGAGCGTGATTCCTTCGGGAAGAGCTCCACTGGCCACGCTCCAGACGTAGGGCGGAACGCCGCCGCGGGCATGAAGAAGAACGTGGAATTCCACGCCCGCGACAAGTGATGGCGGAGCTTCGTCCACAACGGCGAGTGGGGGAGCCTGCGCGGCCAGCAGACTGCGGAAACAAATCAGGACCGCAATGAGCCGCATGAGTTTGGTGAAAGTCATCGTGGTTCGTTTGATTTTACGCTGGGCACGGCGTAAAAGAACTGCAATATGTCTTATCGTGGGTCGCGCGTTCCAATTGGCCTCTTACTCGTCTGCTCGCTTATCTGCTTGATGGGCGCGGACGCACGGGCGCAGGCTTCCTCTTCATCTTCATCCAAGCCGAAAACGAATAACTCCGAAGAGGCCGCGGTCTTCGAACGAATCTTAAATCGTGTCCACTTTGAAAACGACGGAACCGAAGTGAGCGAGACCGAGACCGTGGTTCGGATTCAAAGCCAGGCGGGCGTGGAGGAATTCGGCCAACTGGTTTTCGGATACTCATCGGCGACCGAGAAGCTGGAGGTCGAGTATGTCCGCGTGCGCAAGCCGGATGGGCAGGTGGTGGTGACGCCGGAATCGACGGCGCAGGATTTCGCTCCCGATGTGCTGAAAGAAGCTCCGATGTACAGCGACTACCGGCAGCGGCATATTTCCGTGGCTGCGCTGCAGCCCGGCGACACGCTGGAATACCGCACTCTGACGCGGGTTCTCACGCCGCTGGCGGCAGGAAACTTCTGGTACGAACACACATTTCCGAAGGGTGTGGTGGTCAACGAAGATCGGCTGGAGATTGACGTCCCGAAGGGGCGGGAAGTGAAGCTCAAAACGCCGAAGCGAAAGCCGGAGATTCAGGAGACCGGAGACCGCCGCATTTACACCTGGGTGGTGAAGGACATCCAGCCGGAACGCGACAAAGATAAAGATAAAGACGAGGCGGACGAGGACGCCCGCCCGGATGTGCAGTTGACGACTTTCACCGACTGGAAGCAGGTCGCGCAATGGTATGCAAAGTTGCAAGGCGAGCGCATGACGGTTGACGACAGCGTGCGAAAAAAAGCCGACGAGCTCACCAAGGGAGCGGACACTCCCACAGAAAAAGCGCGACGGCTCTACGATTTCGTGGCGCGGAATGTGCGTTACGTGAGCATCTCGCTCGGAGTCGGGCGGTATCAGCCGCACTCGGCCTCGGACGTACTGCGGAGTGACTACGGCGACTGCAAGGACAAACACACATTGCTTTCCGCGCTGCTGCGAGCGGAGGGAATTCAGAGTTATCCGGTGCTGATCGGCAGCGCGCGCAAACTGGATGTGGACGTTCCCTCGCCGGCACAGTTCGATCACGTGATCACCGCGGCTCGACTGGGGACGGAAACCGGGCTGACTTGGCTGGATACGACTCCTGAAGTGACGCCCTTTGGGCTGATTCTTTACCAGTTGCGAAACAAAGAAGCAGTGGTGGCGTCGGAGGATAGCGAGGGAGGCTTGCAGCGAACGCCGGCGGATTCGCCGATCAAGACCTTCATGCGCTTCACCCTCGACGGCAAGTTCAGCGAGTTCGGGGCGCTCGATGCGACGCTTGAGGTCACGGTCCAGGGAGATCGCGATTGGCCGATGCGCGCGAGCTTCCGGCGATTTTCGCAGGCGCAGTGGAAAGACTTTGTAAAAGCCCTCTCCGCGAGTTGGGGCTTGCCGGGTGACGTCGATGACGTTCAGCTCGATTCCATCGAGGACACAAGCAAGCCTTTTCATCTGAAATATCACTTGCACCAGGACCGGTATTTTGTAGTGCCATCGGCGAGTGTGGATTTTCGCCCGATCCCCCCTTTGGGAATGCCTGCGATTCGAGCGTCGGAAAAGAGCACGGAGCCGATGAACATCGGTCCCGCGGGTGAAATGGACTACCGGGTACGCTTGCAGTTTCCCTCCAACTACACGGTGCACACGCCGACCGCGGTGAAAATGACGCGAGATTATGGCGACTATTCATCCGCCTATTCGCTGAGCAAGGGAACTCTGGAAGGCGAACGCAAACTTGTCGTGAAAGTGAATGAGCTGGCGGCGGCGCGGCGCGCGGACTACGAATCGTTTCGCAATGCAGCGCACAGCGATCAAGACCAGTTGTTGTCGTGCACGATCCTGACGCCGTCGGGGCAAGGGGAGCAGACGGCGGCTTCGAAGATGGAAGGAACTCCCGCGGAGCTGCATAAAGCAGGAGTGAAAGCGCTGCAGAGCAAGGATTACCGCACGGCGATCGACCTGCTGAAGCGCGCGGTGGACGGGGACGCGAGCCCGAGTCCGAGCCTAAAAGACGGCTGGTATGACCTCGGGCTGGCATACGCGGGAGCCAACAACCATGCGGAGGCGATCGGCGCGTTCCGTAAGCAGATCGACCTGGATCCAAATCACAAGCACGCAAATGGCGAGCTGGCGATGGAGCTGCAACAAACGGGAAAGACCGACGAGGCGATCACGGCGTATCGCAAGCAGCTGGAGACGGCTCCGTACGAGAAAGCGGCGCATAAGAATCTCGGCTTGTTGCTGGCGCAGTTGGGGCGGGATGCGGACGCGCGCACGGAGCTGGAAGCGGCCGCGGCGATTCCTCCGGACGATCCGGAAACGAAGATGGCGCTGGCCCAGGTGTACGGACGATTGGGAGAAAACGCGCAGGCGCAAGAGCTGATGAAGGGACTGACGGGCAGCGCGGGCGCGGATTCGGGTCAGGATATTTACGCGGCGGCGTTAAAGAACGACATTGATCCAACGCAAACCGAGAACGATGCGCAGCAGGTTCTGTACGACATTGGAGGACAGTTCGACTCGGGCGAGTTGGACCGGCTGGGGCCGTCGGCATTTTCGTCGATGCGGCTGGTGGCGCTGGCGTGGGCGCGGATGGGATGGGCGAAATTTCATCGCGGCGAAAATCTGGCGGCGATGCAGTTTCTCACGTCGGCGTGGCTCTTGAGCCAGTCAGGGACGGTCGCTAACCGGCTGGGGCAGGTTCTCGAAAAGCAAGGGCAGCCGGAAAAGGCGCGCCATATGTATGCGCTAGCAGTGGCAGCGGGCGGAAGCGCTAATGAAGTGCAGGATTCGCGGGCGCGCTTGGCCAAACTAGCGGGCGATCCTGCAGCAGCGGAGAAAGATATCGCTCTGGCGCCAACCGAGTTGATGCAGGCACGCATGGTAAAGCTCGGCGCAATTACTAGCAAGCCGGCTTCGGCGCGGTTCAACCTTGTGTTTGACAGCTCGCCTCGTCCCGAGCGCGCCGAGTTTGTTGACGGCGACGAAAGTCTTCGTTCAGCGGGCCAGCAACTGCGGGAGAAGGATTTCCCCGTGAGATTTCCGGATGTGTCGTCGGTGAAAATCGTTCGCCACGGGCTGTTGAGCTGCGGCGGCTCGGGATGCAGCATCGAACTGCTGCCGATCGAGAAGGAATCTTCTTCGGGAGCCGCAGCGGCCGCTTCGAACAAATAAGTTCGATAGCGTCCTCCGTAGAGACGCGTCTCGCCGCGTCTCCGTCGTCATCCCTTGATTTCAGTCCACGCCAGCGGCGCGGCTGCGTGCGGCGTCCCCTCGACGCATCCGCATGGACTTCGATAATCTGGTGAGTCTTGTAAGGGAGGTCTTGCCCATGCGGGAGGCCGTCGAACGACTGTGGCCGGAAATTCAGTGGATCAGCGATCCCAAACTTCGGGAGCAGGTGACGCAGGTCTGGATCAAGGCGCTCGAGCGCAGTCCGCTGAAGCCTGCTGACCTGAATCAAATTCCTTTTACTCTGCTGGTTCCGAATTGTCCGATAACCTTCATGGAGCACAAGCGCTGCGTGGTGCATATTGCGCGCGACAGTGCGAAAGCGATGACGAACTTCATGGGGCGGGCACTGCCGATCGACGCCGATGTGGTGATTGCCGGTGCGATCCTGGCGGACGTCGGCAAGTTGCTGGAGTATGAGATTGGTCCGGATGGGAAGAGCCGGCAAAGTCAGCGCGGAGAAGCCTTGCGGCATCCGTTTACTGGAGTCGCCCTGGCGATGGAGTGTGGCGTGCCGGACGCAGTGTGCCACATCATCGCCGCGCATGCCGCCGAAGGCGATCTGGTGAAGCGTACGACGGAAGCGTTCATTGTGCATCACGCCGATTTCATGGCGTTTCTGCCGTTCAAGAATCCGAAGAATGTGAAAGTGAAGTAATTGTGTGAGCAGCATCACCCTCAGCTTTGTCATCCCGAGCGAAGCGAGGGATCTGCATGGTTCCCGGCGAAATGCAGATCCCTCGCTTCGCTCGGGATGACAATTGGGAACTGATTCGAGGAGAAGCCAGTGTCAGCGAAAGAAGCGACCGCCACCAAAGAAACCATCACTGCGACCATGTCCCGCTGGGCGGCGGGGCTTGAGTACAAGCAGCTCTCGCAGGACGCGGTGCACCAGGCCAAACGCTTCCTGCTCGATTCGGTGGGCTGCGCGCTCGGCGGATATCAGCAGCATGACGTGATCATTGCGCTCGAAGTGCTGAAAGAGATTGCGGGGCGCGGGCCGGCGACCGTGATCGGCACCGGCCAAAAGATGGATGCAGTTTCAGCGTCGCTGGCGAATGGCCTGATGATCCGCTGCATGGATTACAACGACATTTACTGGAAGCAGGATCCGTCGCATCCCTCCGATATTTTTCCGGCCGCGATGGCGTGTTGCGAGCGCGCCCAGAGCGATGGCAAGGAATTGATTGTTGGAATTGTGTTGGGCCACGAGTTCGAAATGCGTTTTTGCGAGGCGGCGTTTCCGGGCATCCGCGAGCGCGGCTGGCATCATGCGACGCTGACGGCGTTTGTCTCGCCGATCGTAGCGGGACGCGCTCTGCATTTGAGTTGGGAGCAGATTCAGCATGCGATCGGCATTTCAGCTTCGCGGCATTGCACGATGGGCGCGGTGACTGCGGGCAAGCTGACGATGATGAAGAACACCGTCGATCCGATGGCGACGCAGAGCGGAGTGCTGGCGGCGCTGCTGGCCGAGCGGGGCTACAGCGGCCCCGAGCACGTGATCGACGGCAAGGAAGGATTGGTGCACTGCTTCGGTCCGGAGTGGAAACAAAATCTGCTGACCGACGGACTCGGCGAGTCGTGGCGCATCACGCAATGCGGAATGAAATTCTTCCCGAGCGAGGCGCTGACGCACGCTCCAATTTCGGCGATGCTTGACTTGGTCAAGAGCAACGACCTGCGTCCGGAGCAAGTCGAGAAGATTCAGATCCGGTCGCTGGCGCGCGCCGCTGACATTCTTTCTGACCCGAGCAAGTACGATCCGCATACCAAGGAGACGGCCGACCATTCGTTGCCCTACGTGATTGCAGCGGCGCTGGTGGACCGGCAAGTGACGCCGGCGCAATTCGAGATGAAGAAGATTATGGACCCGGCGATTCGCGCGCAACTGAAAAAAGTTGAGGTCGTGGCCGATCCGGAGATCGAGAGGGTTTTTCCGGCGCTGCAGCGGGTGATTGTGAACATCACCTCCACCGACGGGCGAAAATTCTCGAAGCAGCTCGACTATCCGAAGGGCGATCCGCGAAATCCGCTGAGCGATGCGGACATCGAAGAGAAATTCCGGGCGCTGGCGGAGGGCGTACTTTCGGCGAAAGCGCAGGCCAAGCTCATTGACGCGATTTGGAATCTGGAGAAGTGCGCGTCCGTCGCAAAGCTGATGGCGCTGATGAAGGCGGATGTGAAGAAAAAAACGCAATCGAAGGGCGCCAAGCCGAAAGCGAAACGGCGTTGAGGAGTGAAGAATGGCTGATCTGAAAGTAACAATCGCATCAAGCCTGACGGCACGTTACAAGAAACTGGCGGGTGTGGTCCGCGAGCTGGCGGCGCCATTGAGCGACGAGCAGTTTTGGGCCAAGCCTTTTCCGTTTGGAAACAGTTTTGGCCATCTTGTGCTGCATCTCAGCGGCAACTTGAATTACTTCATCGGGGCGCAGATTGCGGGGACGGGCTATGTGCGAGATCGTCCGCTGGAGTTTTCGGAGGCGACGCGGCCATCCAAGACAGAGGTATTGAAGAAATTTGATGAAGCGATTGAGATGGTGCTCGGCGCGATCAATAGTCAGACGGCGGAAGACTGGTCAAAGGAATACACGGCAGTGGGTGTGGACTCGCGCGACCGGTTCGCCGTGGTGCTGCTATGCGCGACACATCTGCATCATCACATCGGGCAGATGATGTATCTGGAATTCGAGTTGAAGCGGAAGGGTTGAGTTATCGGAGTTCATCATGGGCCAGACCATCGTTGAAAAGATTGCCCAAAAGCACATGACCGAAGGGCCGGCGCGGCCGCTTCGGACCGGGGATTTCCTGTCAATTCGTCCGCACCGCTGCATGACGCATGACAACACATCGGCGGTGATGAGCAAGTTCAAGGGCATCGGCGCGAAGAAGGTGAAGGATTCGCAGCAGCTCACGTTCGCGCTCGATCACGACATCCAGAATCAGGATGAAGCGAACTTGAAGAAGTACCGCGCCATTGAAGCGTTCGCCAAAGAGCAGGGCGTGGATTTCTATCCCGCCGGGTCGGGCATCGGACACCAGATCATGGTGGAGCGCGGGTATGTGGTTCCCGGTTCGTTCGTGGTCGCATCGGATTCGCATTCCAATATGTATGGCGCGCTGGGCGCGATCGGAACGCCGATTGTTCGCACCGATGCGGCCGCGGTGTGGGCCACGGGCGAATTCTGGTGGCAGATTCCGCGGTCGATTCAGGTTGTGCTCGAAGGCAAGTTGCCGGAGGGCGTCACGGGCAAGGACGTCATTATCACTTTATGCGGGCTGTATAACCACGACGAATGCCTGAACGCGGCGGTCGAATTCACAGGGCCGGGAGTGGCGTCGCTTTCGATGGACGCGCGGCTCTCGATTTCGAATATGACGACGGAGTGGGGTCCGCTGGTGGGCTGGTTTCCGGTGGACGAGGTCACGATCCAGTATTTGCGCGGTGTTCATCAGCGGCTCAAGGCGATGGGCATGGGCACGAGTGTCGAGCGGTTTTCAGAAAACGACATCGCGAGCTGGGAGAAGAATCCTGCGACGCCGGATGCGGATGCCGTCTATGCGGCGCGGATTGCGCTCGATCTCGGGCAAGTGACGCCGCATGTGTCCGGGCCCGATACTGTGCAAGCGATGCAGTCGCTGGCTGAAATTGAGAAGAAGAAAGTTGCGATCCAGAAGGCGTATCTAATTTCGTGCGTGAATTCGCGGCTGGAAGATCTGGCGGCGGCCGCTAAGGTGCTCAAAGGTCAGAAAGTTGCCTCGGGCGTGAAGTTCTATTTGAGCGCGGCGAGTAAGTGGGTGCAGGAAGAAGCGGAGAAGCGTGGTATCTGGCAGACGCTGATGGATGCGGGCGCGCAGCCGCTTCCGTCGGGTTGTGGGCCGTGTATTGGGCTGGGCGTGGGATTGCTTGAAGCGGGCGAGGTCGGGATCTCGGCGACGAATCGAAACTTCAAGGGACGCATGGGATCACGCGATGCGAAGTGCTACCTCGCGAGTCCGGAAGTAGTGGCGGCGTCGGCGATTGCCGGCTATATTCGCGGGCCGCATGAATTTGCGAATCGCGCGCCGCAGCGCGACTACAGCGAATTGGCATCGGCGTCGGCGGGTGCCGCGGAGAAAGTTGAAATCCTGGCGGGCTTTCCGCAGCGCGTGAAGGGGCGGCTCGTGTTTATGCCGCAGGATAACGTCAACACCGATGCAATCTACGGCAAGGACTACACCTATCGCGACGACATGACTCCGGTAATGATGGCGAAGGTGGTGATGGAGAATTACGATCCGCAGTTCGCCGCGCGCACGAATGCGGGCGACGTCATCGTCAGCCAATTCAACTTTGGCACCGGGTCGAGCCGCGAACAGGCGGTCACGTGTCTGAAGGCGAAAGGCATTCCGCTGGTGATCGCGGCCAGCTTCTCGCAGACCTATCTGCGCAATGCGTTTAACAACGGCTTTTTGTGCATCGAAGTGCCGGAATTTGTGGCGCGTTTGCGGGAGCAGTTTGCGAGGGAGATCGCGGCGAAGCAGAAGACGATCATTCCTGGGGATGAGATTGATATCGATTTCACTTCGAGTACCATCACTTGGCGGGAAGACAAGTTTACTTTCCCGGCGCTGGGCAGCGTGCCGCAGTCGTTGGTGGTTGCCGGCGGAGTGGAGAATCTGGTGGCGAAGCGGTTGGGCGTGGCTTAGATTTGTTCACCGCCGAGACGCAGGGAGCGCCGAGAAATGCAGGGGTCCTTCGCTTCGCTCAGGATGACAATCTTGTTTAGTTGTGGTCCTCTCCATGCCCTCGGCGTTTGGGTCGGCAGATATTGTGAGGAGCAATTATGGCGAAATATACAGTCATTACCATGCCGGGAGACGGCATCGGAAACCAGGTTCTGCCGGAGTCATTGCGGGTTTTGAAAGCGGTCGGCTTTGACGCCGAGTACATTCATGCCGATATCGGATGGGACTGCTGGCGCGCGCAGGGCAATGCGTTGCCGGACCGGACGAGCGAGTTACTAACCAAGCATAAGTTGGGCCTGTTTGGCGCGATAACTTCGAAGCCGAACAAGGCGGCGCAGGCGGAGCTTAAACCCGAGTTGCAGGGGAAGGGTTACGTTTATTACTCGCCGATCGTGACCATGCGACAGAAATTCAATCTCGATATCTGCATGCGGCCATGCGTCGGCTTCACCGGCAATCCGCTGAATTACATTCGGAAGAAAGCGGATGGCGGCTACGGCGAGCCTGGTTTCGATGAGCCCAAGATCGACACGACCGTGTTCCGGCAGGGTACGGAGGGCATGTACGCAGGCGTGGAGTGGACAAACCCTCCGGAGAACGTGCGCGCCGCGTTGAACAGCCACCCCAGGTTCAAAGCTTTTGCCAGCGTGCCCGGACCGGAGATCGCGGTGAGTTGCCGCATCATCACTCGCAAGGCGGCCCAGCGCATCGTGACCGCGGCTTTCGAATATGCCAAGAAGCGCGGGTTCAAGGGCGTGACGATCTGCGAGAAGCCGAATGTGGTGCGCGAAACTTCGGGCATGATGGAAGAAGTGGCAAAAGAGGTCGCCAAGAATTATCCCGGGATTGCGCTGTGGTCGACGAACATCGACGCGCAACTAATGTGGCTCAACAAGAATCCGGAGGAGTACAACGTAGTCGTGTCCTCGAATCTGTTCGGCGACATTCTTTCCGACGCGTTCGCGGGGCTGGTGGGCGGGCTGGGATTCGCGGCGTCCGGCAACATTGGGGATGACGTGGCGGTATTCGAGCCGACCCACGGATCCGCGCCGAAGTATGCCGAGCTGAATCCGCCCATCGTGAATCCGATTGCGATGATTCTTTCGGCGGCGATGATGCTCGATCATGTGGGCGAAGACCAGAAGGCGACTCGCATCCGCAAGGCGACTGCGGATGTGGTGCGTGAAGGAAAAGTCCGGACCTACGATATGATGCGCTTTACGGGTGGTCCGAAGGCAATCAGCCAGGGCGCGGCTTCGACGGTGCGGATGACGGATGCGATTTTGGAGAAACTGAAATAAGCGGCCAGTTGGGAATCTTCGAGTTGAGGATTTCGAGTTGAGGAAATTATGAGCAGCGCTGTCGAGACTACGTCCCCGCGTTCTGGCGAGGCAGGCCACTGGGGCAACGAAGTTCGGTCGGACGTGCATGTCGCCTTTGAGGCGCGGGACAGCGGCGGGGTCGAGATCTCACTGGAGTCGCGCGTTGCCCCCTATTACGGCTTGGCGATCATGGAACAGACGCGAGAAGTTCTGGGTGAACTTGGAGTGAAGGATGCGCGGGTTGCGATTCATGATGAAGGCGCGTTGCCTTTTGTCATCGCGGCTCGCATCGAGGCCGCAGCGAGGCGCGCAGGGATCGCGCTCGGCAAACGCTCGCTGCCGGAGCAGCATCCGCTGCCGGCGCCGTCGCAAAAGGACCGGCTGCGTCGATCGCGTCTGTATCTGCCGGGCTCTGAACCGAAGTACTACATCAACGCCTCATTGCACGCGCCGGATGCCGTGATTCTCGATTTGGAGGATTCGGTGCATCGCGGCGAGAAAGATGCCGCTCGCATCCTGGTGCGAAATACTTTGCGGGCAGTCGATTTCGGTTCGTGCGAGCGCATGGTGCGCATTAACCAGTTACCGCTGGGGCTCGAGGATCTGGCGGAAGTGGTGGGCGAGAGTCCGGACCTGATTCTGATTCCGAAGGTCGAGGAGCCTGAGCAGGTGAGAGAAGTGGATCGCATGATCGGCGAGATCAAGGCGCGCCACGGAATCATCCGGCCGATCTGGATCATGCCGATTCTGGAATCGGCGCTGGGGATCGAGAACGCATTTGCCGTCGTGACGGCGAGCGAAAACGTGGCGGCGCTGACGATTGGGCTCGAAGATTACACCGCCGATCTGGGCGTGGTGAAAACCGCGGAAGGGCGTGAATCGCAATATGCGCGGTCGCGCGTGGTGAATGTGGCGCGCGCCGCGGGGGTGCAGGCGATTGACTCGGCCTTCGGCGATATCGGCGACATGGACGGACTGCGGCGATGGGGAGAAGCCTCGCGGGCAGCGGGATTTGAAGGCATGGGATGCGTTCATCCCGGGCAGATTCGCGTGATCCACGAGGCGTTTCAACCGAGCGCAGTGGAGATCGAAAAAGCGCGGCAGGTCGTTGCCGCTTTTGAAGAAGCGCAGAACAAGGGATTGGCCGTGGTGAGTCTGGGTTCGAAGATGATCGATCCGCCGGTGGTGCAGCGGGCGCTGAAGCTGGTGGAGCGGGCGAAGGCGATGGGAGTGATTTCGTGAGTGATATTTTGAGCGAACGCGTGGAACTGGCGCATAACGCGGCCGGGCGCGCGGTGCCAACGATGGTGAACGGCAAGCCGCAGATTCCGTTTCTGGGCGCGGGAAAATATCATCCGCGCGGGCGGAAGGCGGCGCCGGTAATCTGCTCGAATAAAGATTATCCGGATAGTGGCGATAAGCGCGTGGCCGATCTGGAGACGGCGCTGCGCCAGTGCGGGCTGCGCGACGGAATGGTGATCTCGAACCATCATCATCTGCGCGACGGCGATAAAGTGGCGCTGATGGCATTGGAGGCGGCGGCTAGGATCGGCGTCAAGGATCTGATGTGGTTTCCGAGCGCGTCGTTCCCTTCCCAGGAGGGTGCGATCGAACTGATGGAAAAGGGCGTGATCCATCACATCGAAGGCTCGATGAACGGGCCGCTGGGCGACTACTGCACGCAGGGGAAGATGCGCGGCATGGGCGTGCTGCGTTCTCATGGCGGCCGCTATCAGGCGATCCAGGATGGAGATGTTCACATTGACGTCGCGGTGATTGCGGCGCCGACCGCCGATTTTTTCGGGAATGCGGATGGTTCGCACGGCAAGTCGGCGTGCGGGTTGCTCGGCTTTGCGCTGGCGGATTCGATCTACGCGGACCGCGTGATCGTGGTCACCGATAACCTGGTGCCATTCCCGTGTGTGCCCTGGCAGATCCAGGGCAACAACGTGGACTTTGTGGTGGAAGTGGAATCGATTGGCGATCCGGCGAAGATTGTTTCGGGCACGACGCAGATTACGCGCTCGCCCGACCGGCTGCGGATCGCGGAGTTGGTGGCGCAGTTTCTGCGGGAAGCGGGAATCATGAAGAACGGATTTTCGTTCCAAGCAGGAGCGGGCGGGATCGCACTAGCATTCGTCGAGTATCTGAAACAGATGATGAAAGAGGATGGCGTCAAGGCGCGCTTCGTTCGTGGTGGGTCAACTAAATTCCTGGTTGAGTTGCTGCAAGAAGGGCTGACGGATTACATCCTGGATGGGCAGACATTTGATCTCGACGGCGTGAAGTCGATGGCGAACGATCCGCGGCATGTGGCCACTTCGCCGTTCACTTCGTACAACTACCACGGTAAGGGGAACTTCGCTTCGTTGGTCGATGCCGTGGTCTTGGGAGCGACGGAAGTTGACGTGAACTTCAATGCCAACGTGGTGACGCACTCCGACGGGCGACTGTTGCACGGCATTGGCGGATGGCAGAACTGCCTGTTTTCAGGCTGCACGATTCTTGCGCTGCCTTCGTTTCGCGATCGCATTCCGGTGATCGTGGATGAGGCTACGACGATGACGGGACCGGGCGAGATGATTGACGTGGTTGTGACCGAGCGTGGAATTGCGATCAATCCGCGGCGCACGGACCTGCTCGATGCCGTGAGGGGATCGAAGCTGCCGGTTCGTCCGATTCAGGACATCAAGGCGGAAGTCGAGAAAATCTGCGGCAAGCCGGCGCGGCCGAAGTTGGGCGATCGTCCGTGCGCGGTGGTGAAGTGGGTCGATGGGACGGTGCTGGACACGGTGTGGCAGGTTGGCTGACGGCGTTTCCGGTGCACGGCAGCTTTGTTACCGCGGAGATCGCGGAGTACGCAGAGAAATATTTTCGCCCATCCCTTTACGGTGCGATTAAATGACGACTCCCGAACAAGAGCGCGTTCGCTTCGCCGGCGTGTATTCCGCAATGAGCGACGAAGAACTTGGTCAGATCGCCGAAAGCGGCGATGAATTGGGCACGGCTGCCCAGGAAGCGTTCCGGGCCGAGGTTGCGAAGCGAGGACTCAAGATGGAGATTGCGCCGTCCCGCGGTGAAGACGTGTTCGAGTTCAACGAAACCGTCACGCTGCGCAAGTTCCGCGATCTCCCAGAAGCGCTGCTGGCGAAGGGCAGCCTGGAGTCCGCCGGTATTCAGGCTTACCTGGTCGATGACAACATGATCCGCATGGATTGGTTCATCTCCAATCTTCTCGGTGGAATCAAACTGAAGGTTCGCGCCGAAGATGCTGAAGCGGCCAGCGAAATCCTGAACCAGCCCATCCCCGAAAAGCTCGACGTTGAAGGCATCGGGAATTTCGAACAGCCAAAATGTCCGCGGTGCCAGTCGCTCGACGTTAGCTGCGATGAACTGAATAAGGGGATTTCTTACTGGACGGCGTACGCTGGCGTCCCGGTCCCGGTGTACAAAAAGGGATGGACCTGCCATGCGTGCGGCAATGAGTGGGCGGAGCAGGGCGACGCGCTGCCAGGGCATGAAGGCAGCGCGTCGTAGAGGCGCCGTTTCGCTGAGCGGCTATAATCGGCAGCAATGCGACAGTTCTTCCGCATGCTGCTTTTGGCTCTGGTCCTAATGACGGTGGCGTTGATTTCGGCGCTCACGGCCATGCAGTTGGCCATCCACGGGCGCGAGGTGGCCATTCCGAAGCTGGTGGGCATGAGTCCCTTCGAAGCCGAGCGCGCGGGCGCGGCTTCGGGCCTGCAAGTGGTGGTCGAGCGGCAGTTCTACAGCCCTGACATTCCCGAAGGAAAAATCATGACCCAGATGCCGCCGCCGGGAACGAAGGTTCGGCGAGGCTGGTCGATCCGCGTGGCGCAAAGTCTGGGGCCGCAGCGGGTGGCGATTCCCGACGTGACGGGAGGGAGCGAGCGTGTCGCGGAGTTGAACATACGGCGCCGCGGGCTCAGTCTGGGTTCGGTCGCGCACGTCAGTTTGCCGGACGAGCCGCTGGACCAGGTGATCTCGCAAAGCCCGCCGGCGAATGCCAGCGGCGTGGCGGCACCCAAGATCAGTCTCTTGATAAGCGACGGCGCCGAGCCGCCAACCTATGTAATGCCGAACCTCACCGGACAACCGCTCGGCAGCGCGATGCTGGCGCTGCGGGACGCCGGCATCAAGGTCGGCAAAGTTAGCGTACTGCAGTTGTCGTCGCCGTTGCCCGGCGAGCCGCAATCCGCGCCGGTTGCGCCATCTGCGGTCGCCGAGCCCAGCGCAGCGAGCATGATCGTGACCCAGACTCCGGCACCCGGACAGAAAATCGTGGCTGGCAGTGCGGTTAATTTCGAAGTCCGTTAGCTGTGCGCTCTGCGCGCTGATCTTTCGTTCGCTTATCTCCGTTCGATCATCGCGGCGAAGAATCCGTCGCAAGGATGCACGCCGGGAATTGTTCTCAGATAGGGTCCGGCGAGAAGCGACGCGGTATCCTTCCCGCTTAGTTCGAAGCAAAGCTCTCCAGACTGCCGCAACTGCTCCAGTTCTCCCTTGAAATCGGCGACCTTGAATTCCGCCGTGCCATCGAGGGCAGCTTCCACCACCGCTTCGTTTTCTTCGCGCTCCAGCGAACACGTGGAATAGACGAGCCGCCCGCCAATCGCAAGCTGGGCAAGCGCGGACTTCAGGATGGCCACCTGCCGCAACTGAAGATCGCGCAGGTCTTCGGCTTTGAGCCGCCACTTGATCTCTGGGTTGCGGGCGAGAGTACCGGTGCCGGAGCAAGGAACGTCGGCGAGAATGCGGTCGAAGGTGAAGGAGAGAGAGAAAGGCAAATGACGCGCGTCCGCGGCAACAACGTGCACGTTCGGCAAGCGATTGAGGTTCTGCAGCAAGCGCGCGCGGTGAGGATGTAACTCCGTCGCAAAAACTTTGGCGCGCGGGCTGCGCCTGGCGAGCAAGGCAGTCTTGCTGCCGGGAGCGGCACAACAATCAAGGATCTTTTCTCCACGACCAACCAGCAACGCGACCAATTGCGAAGCTTCATCCTGAATGGAGACCCGGCCCTCCTGATAAGCGCGCGTTCCGGTTACGTCGCCCGAAAGAATGCGTCGTGCAGCCGATAGCAGTCGGCCCGGCGAGAGCTGCACGCCTGCTGCGGCAAGTTCAGCGTCAGATTCATTGTCGTGAATGTGAATGGCCGCGCCGGGCACCGTCTGATCCTGGATGCAGATCTGCCGCGTTGCCTCAAATCCATAGTGCCCGGCCCAGCGTGCCACCAGCCACGGGGGATGAGCGGCGTTCTGCGCTAGCGTTATCGAGTCGGGCGATTTGCCGATTTCCGCGAGGATGTCTTCCGCACCGGCCCCGGCAACTTTCCGGAGAACCGCATTGACGAACGGAGCCGCCGAGCGCTTGCGCGCAGCCTTGACGAGTTCCACACTTTCAAAGATCGCCGCGCGTGCCGGAACTTTGGAGAGGAACAGCAATTGATATACGCCGAGGCGCAATGCGGCCAGAACTTCGCCGTCCAGCCGCTCGAGCTTCTGCGACGATGCAGCCGCCAGTCTCCGATCGAGCAGAGACTGCCAGCGGAGAACTCCCATTACCAGTTCGGTGGCGAGGCCGTGATCACGCGAGGAAAGCTTTGTGAGGTGAGGCGAGTGGAGCAGTTCGGCGGCGTAAGAGTCTTCGCGCTCGACCCGCAGAAGAATTTCGAGAGCCACGGCGCGAGCGGGAGAAACAGCCATCCCAGCCTACTCTCCCAGATGGTCGCCGGATTTGGGCCGGTAGCCGTTGATGAATTCCTGCGCGGTCATGCGGCGCTTGCCCTCGAGTTGAACTTCGAGGAGCTCGAGCGTCATGTGAGTGTCTTTGTCTTTGTTCTTGCCGCAGCCGACGAACAGGCGCATTCCCTCCGTTGCGACTTCTCCCGGAGTCAACTTAACCGCATGTTGCAAGGGTTGAGCGCGGTGCACTTGCAGCGTTTTACCCTTAAAGGTCGTGAAAGCCCCAGGCCACGGCTGAAACCCGCGCAGGCGGTTGAACAGATCTTTTGCTGTGCGAGCGAAGTCCATGCGGCCATCTTCTTTTTTCAGAATCGGCGCGAGCGTGGCTTGCGAATGATCCTGCGGAGTCGGGTGAACTTGGCCTGTGTCGAGTCCGCGCAGCGTCTCAATCATCAAATCCGCACCGATGGACGCCAGCTTCGGGCCGAGCGTTTCGGCCGTATCTTCCGAAGCAATCGAAATCTCGCGCTGCATGAGTATGTCCCCGGTGTCGAGCCCTGCGTCGATGCGCATGGTGGTAACGCCAGTGACGGATTCACCGTTGGCGATCGCCCACTGGATCGGCGCCGCGCCGCGATACTTTGGCAGCAGAGACGCATGCAGGTTTAGATTTCCGAACCGGGGAAGATCAATCATCCACTGCGGGATTATGCGCCCATAGCCGACGACGATGATCGCGTCCGGGCCAATCGCCGCCAGCTGGTCGCGGAATCCGGCGTTGTTCTTGATGGTGGCTGGCTGCAGCACGGCAATGCCCAGGCGCATTGCCGCATCTTTCACCGGAGAAACCGCCATTTCCATTCCGCGCCCGCGAGGCCGATCGGGTTGCGTTACCACCAGCGGCACAGAATGACCAGCCTCGACCAATCTCTCCAGGGTCGGGACCGCGAATCTAGGAGTGCCGCAGAAAATCAAGGGCATAGGAGTCAGGTCTCAGGTCTCAGGTGTCAGGACTCAGAACTTCGCAAATGCACGTCGTTAGTTTCTGCAAAAGACCCTAAGAAACATTTCGGAGCATGTGTTTTCCTGAGACCTTGGACCTGACACCTGAAACCTGCACTCCTACCACTCTCCCGCCTTCACCATTTTCTTGATCTTGCGCTTGATGAGGTCGCGCTTCAGCGCGCTGACGTGTGAAATGTACAGCTTGCCGTTCAAGTGATCGGTCTCATGCAGGAAGGCCCGCGCCAGCAGGTCCTCTCCGGTGTGTTCGAAAAACTTGCCGCTAAGATCCTGCGCGCGTACGGTCACGATCTTGGCGCGCGAGACGTCCTCGCGAAATTCAGGGATGCTCAGGCAGCCTTCATTGCTTCGCTGCCGGCCCTCTTTGTTAATGATTACCGGGTTGATCAGCACCAGCTTGGCGCCGGGATTTTCCTTGAAGGTCACATCCACGACGGCGATTCGTTTCGAAATGCCGATCTGCGGAGCCGCCAGGCCGACGCCGCGAGCCGCGTACATCGACTCGAACATGTCTTCCACGAGCTTCTTGAGCCCGTCGTCGAAGCTGGTCACCACCGCTGCGGGTTTTTCCAGGACCGGATCGCCAAATTTTACAATGGGGTAAATCATTTTGGGATTACTGGTTTCGGATTAATAATTCTTCAGTTGTTCCAGATAACCTTGGAAATTTCGTTTCGTTTCCTTCATCGAGTCGCCGCCGAATTTCTCGAGCGCACAGCGCGCCAGCGTGAGCGCGACCATGGCTTCGGCGGCCACGCCGGCGGCGGGTACCACGCATACATCCGAGCGCTCATACGCCGCCTTCACTGGTTCGCGCGTCGCGAAATCCACCGACTGCAATGGACGCCGCAGCGTGGAGATCGGTTTCAGATAACCGCGGACCCGGATCTCCTGCCCGTTGGAGACACCACCCTCCAGACCTCCGGCATTGTTGCGCGTGCGCGTGAAGCCCGCGAATCCCGTGTCGCTCTGATAACCGATTTCATCGTGCACGGCCGACCCCGGCGAATGCGCTGCCTGAATCCCGCTTCCAATTTCGACCGCCTTTACCGCCTGCAACGACATGACCGCCGCGGCCAACAGCGCATCCAGCCGCTCGTCCCATTGCACGTAACTGCCGAGACCGGGCGGAACATTGTGTGCCACGACCTCGAATACTCCACCTACCGAGTCGCCCACGCGCAGAACTTTATCGACTTCTTCTTTCATGCGCTGCTCGGCATCGGCGTCGGCGCAAGCCAGCAGCACTTCGTTCTTACGCGACAGCGGCACGATTTGCTCCCATGCGATTTCCCGGTCCGCAATCGACACCGAGCCGACTGCAATCACATGACTCAGAACTTCAACACCCAATTCGCGCAACAGCAGCTTGGCGAGCGCGCCAATCGCAACCCGCGCCGCCGATTCTCGGGCCGAGGCGCGCTCCAGAACATAGCGCGCTTCCGTGAAATCGTACTTCAAAGCTCCCGCAAGATCGGCATGGCCCGGGCGCGGCGACGCCACGCGCTTGTGTTTCTCGGGATCACCCGTCTCCACCGGCAGCGACTCCTTCCAATTCTGCCAGTCGCGATTCTCGAGCATCACCGCGATCGGCGAACCGATCGTCTTGCCGTGATGCACGCCCGAGAGAAAGTGCGCCCGGTCGGTTTCAATCTTCATGCGCCCGCCGCGTCCAAAGCCCTGCTGCCGCCGCCACAGTTCGCGGTCCACAAATGCCTGATCCACCGCCAGCCCGGCAGGCAGCCCGGAAAGGAACGCAACCAGGGCCTCGCCGTGGGATTCTCCGGAAGTGAAGTAGCGCAGCATGTGGAAGAGGCATTGTAAATGAATAAGAAAAGTTCAGCTCTCTTTGATTTTCGCCAACCGTTTTTTTTTGCGCCGAAGGCGCGCCATGTGCAGGTACAATGAAATGGCATTTTGTGACGGTAGTTGCCGGAGACCCTGGTTCTAGACGCATCGCGCCACATCGGCAGAGTGCGCGAGGATTTTTCCATGTTGACCACCAAGGCTGGTCTGTTTCATGCGGAAGTTGCCGATCGTATTCGTTGTGTGATCGCCGACGATCACGAAATGCTGCGCTACGGTGTGCGCCGCCTGCTGGAAGACGCTCCCGACTTTGCCGTTGTGGGCGAAGCGGGCGATGCCGCCGAGGCGCTCAGGTTGGTCCTGAAGCACCGCCCCGACATGGTGCTGCTCGACATCAGTATGCCCGGCATGTCGTCGTTCGAAGCCGGACGCCTCATCGAAGAACACTGCGCCGGCACGCGCATCGTGTATCTGACCATGCATGAGGATCAGGAGTATGTGCAGCAAGCTCTGCGCTCGGGCGCCAGCGGGTACCTGCTGAAAGATACTCCCGTGCCGCTTTTGTTGAGCGCGCTACGCGAAGTGCATCGCGGCGGCCGGTCATTGAGTCCGCAGATCCAGACCAAATTGAATGACGACGCGACCCTGCGGAGCCAGACGGTGCAGGTGCCGCTGCGGAGAAGTACCCTGACGCTGCGCGAGCGCGAAGTGATGAAGTTGCTCGCCGAGGGCAATACCGTGAAGAAAGCGGCGGCGATTCTCGGAGTCAGCGTCAAGACGGTGGAAGCGCATAAGTTCAACTTGATGCGCAAACTCGACATTCACAACAAGGCCCAACTGGTCACGGTCGCCATACAGAAGAAGATTCTTCCGCTGCCGGTCCCGATGTAGGGATGTAGCTGGCTGCCAAAGCATCAGTCTTGCGCACGTTTCAAAACTGCTGCGGCAAGGCCGGCAAGATCGGGAACCTCCAGGTCCGCTCGCTTCTCTGAGGCTGGTGCCGCGGAGGCTCGCACCGCGCCAATCCCGGGACGAGCCGACTTCCGGTTCACCCACACCGTCGAGATCCCCAGCGACCGCGCCGGCACCACGTCGTGATACCTGCTCTGCGCGGCGTGCAGCAATTGGTCCGGAGAGAGAGAGCAAGCGTGCGTAAGGCTATCTGGAAATTATTGACGGAAGGTTTGTAGCTTCTCGCCTGTTCCGCCGTGATCACGCCATCGAATTCCACGTCCAGATGCTTCCGCGTCTCCGCAAATAGATCGTCGTCAATGTTTGAAATCACGACGAGCTGGTAGCGCTTCTGAAGCTCGCGCAGCGCAGGCACTGTATCCGGAAAAGGCGGCCACGCCTGGACGGATTCGTGCAGCGAGCGGATTTCGGCGGAACTGGCCTCGAAATGGAAGCGATCGGCAAACGCCCGCACCACCGATTGCAGCACATCCCGGTAGCTTTGGTACGGGCCGCTTTCCGCCTGCGCCTCAAATTCCCCATAGAGTTCAAGAATGCCGGCGTCGGACAGACTTTGACCATGGTTTGCCAGACCATGGTTCGCAAGCACGGTCCGCAGGGAGGGCAAAATCCCCGACTCCCAATCAATCAAAGTGCCGTAGCAGTCAAAGCTGATGGTGGTGAAGCGTGAGAAATCCATAGGCAACGCAACGGGACAACTCGACGTCCAGGGGCGGACTCTAGGTTTTACGTTTTCTGTTCGCTGAATAGGTCAAGCACTGGCGTTGCGGAAGTTGGGCGCTCCGGTGGTTCGGGCGTGACCGGCGGCGCGCCGGAATCATCCGCACTGGTTTTCGCGGCTGGCGCTTTCTCCCCTTGCATGAATTTCCTGGAATCGAACAGCGGGCGCCCGAGCGACGCGTTAAAGCTGGTCCACGGTCCTTCGAGTTCAGCCTCGCGCTCGAAGTGGGCGCGCATCGCTTCCATCTTGGAATCCAGATCGTCGAGATAGTGCAGCATGAGCGCTTCGGGAAACATCGGCAGCTTGGGCGATCCGAATTCGTACTGCCCGTGATGGCTGATGATCATGTGTTCGAGCAGAGTTTTCAGTTCCGCGGGAAAGTCAGGCAGTTTTGCGAGCTTGGCCTGCAGCATCTCCAGTTCGATGATCATGTGCCCGAGCAGTTGGCCGCGCGTGGTGTAGGAAAACGCACGGTTATAGGTCAGTTCCTGAATCTTCCCGATGTCATGCAGAAACGCCCCCGTCAACAGCAGGTCGCGGTTGACCTGCGGATAGTTCCGGCAGATCAGATCGCAGGAGCGGAACAATGACACGACGTGATCGAGCAGCCCGCCGATGTAGGCATGATGAAGGGTCTTGGCCGCGGGAGCATTGCGGTAACGTTCGGCAAACTCCGCGTCCGCCATGAACAGTTCCACCAGCGACTTGAGGTGCGGATTCTGGAACGTAGCCACAAACTCCGTGAGCGTTCTCCAGAGTTCGCCGATGTCCTTGGTGGTCTTGGGCAGATAGTCGGTGAAGTCGATCTCGCCTTCTTCCATGCGGCGCAGCTTGTGAATGGTGAGCTGAAAACGATTCTTATACTTGTTGATGAGCCCCTTGATCTTGAGAAAGTCGTCCTGCTCGAAGGCGAGGATGAATTCATCGACGTTGTCCCACATTTTGGCTTCGATCTGGCCGGTGCGATCCGCCAGGGTCAACGCCAGGTAAGGCTCTCCATTCTTTTTTGCCTTCACCTGCTTCGAAGCCACCACGAAGCTGGAAGTGACGATCTTGTTTTCCTGCTGGGAACATTCGGAGATAAAAAACTCTTTCATGAGCCTCCGCGAAACCGGCTTCCCGCGTGGATGCAGCCGCCAGCCGGAGCCGGAGTGCGCCTGCCGCGAGCACAGCCCAGATTAGCCTAAAACACGCCTAGCTTCTTCTTCTTTTTCAGTTTCTTCGCTTTGGCCTCTTTGTCCGTGGTCTCGACGGGCTTGGTTTGTTTTGCGCTGGCACCCGAGTCAATGTAACCAGTCTTGAGGTCAATGAAGGCTTCCTCGCGCAGCGTGGTCAGATAAGCGCGCAGCGCCGGCTGCAGTTTCTGCATGTACAACGCATCCTGGATGCGCGGCTCAACTTCCTTCAGAGTGGGAATGCCCGCCTTCTGATGTTCGGTCGCCTGCAGGATCACGTAACCCTGCTTGGTGCGAATCACATCCGTGATTTCACCGGCCTTCAGCGCGAAGACCTTATCTTCGAGTTCTTTCGAGAGGGTGCCGCGCTTGAAACTCTGGAGGTCGCCGCCGTCTTTCGCCGACGGTCCGTCGGAGTACTTTTTCGCCAGGTCTTCAAACTTTGCGCCCTTGTGAATCTGATCGAGCAGATCCTGCGCTTTGGCCTGGGCGGCGGCCAGCGCTGCCTCCGTCTCAGCCTCCGATGGCGGCTCGGGCTTCGCGTCTGTGCTGGCAGCGGGTCTGGCGGACGTTTTGGGAGCAATCAGAATTTCACTCAGGCGAACCTGCTCGGGCTGCTCCATCTCCGCGCGGTGCTGCTCATAGAACTTCTTCTCATCGTCCTTGTTCATGGCCAGTTTCGAGCCCACTTCCTGCCCAATCACGCGCTGTGTGACGATCTGGTTGCGCAGGTTCTGCTTGAAGTCTTCATACGAAGCTCCCTGCGCCTCCGCCGCTTTCTCCAGCTCTTCCATGGTTTCGAGGTTCATCTGCTTGCGCATTTCATCGAGGCGCTTGATGAGTTCGGTGTCGCCGGTGATGCCGAGGTCTTTGGCTTTTTGCAGCAGGAGTTGCTGGTCAATCAGATCGCGCAGCACGTCGCGTTGCTTTTCGGCGAAAATGCGCTCGGCGTTGACCGCGTCCTGCTGCTGAATTTCCTGCTTGAGCTGATCGCGGCTGCGGATGTATTCCGAGCGCGTGACGATTTCGTTGTTTACCCGAGCGACAATCTCTTCGACCACGGTATCGGCCGGCGAAAGGGACGGGAGCAACAACGCGTAGCCAACAACCAACAGCAGGGGAAGTCTGGTTTTCTTCATGAGGGCTCTCTTGAAACGTCTCTCGAAACCTGGGTAGCACCCGAGAAAATTGTTTTTCTATTTTACGCCGCGAGGGGCATGGAGGCCAATTGAGCGGGCGGGTTGGTTGGCTAAAATGCTCGCATGAGCGTCAGTGCGGTCACGTCGTTGTGCTTCGGAGCCATGTGCATGAAGTCCTGCACGCGCTGCAGGATGCTCTGGGAAAGATCTCTGGCCGAAGAAGGCCCCGCCTGCATCACGCTCTTGACTCCCGCCAGACCAAATTCCACGTTCTTCGACTCGGCCTCCACCACTCCGCGGGAGACCACCGCCAGCGAACCCTTTGCTCCCAGGCCGACGATGCGGGCGTCGGTCGGGGCCAGCGAGAACAGCCCGAGTGGCAGGCCGGTCGCGGGCAGTTCGATGAGGCTTGCGTCATCGCGCAGCAGGCCGGGAGTGTGGCCGGCATTCACGTAGCAAACCGTGCCCAGTTCCTCGTTGTAGCAGCCGGCGAAGGCCGGGCAACTCTTAACGCCTCCAGCAGCGCGCATGATTTCAAGATTCAGACGGCGCGACAGTTCGATCATCGCGTCCGATTCGTTCAGTTCGGTGGTCGCGAAAATCTCCTCGCCGGACTTGCGGAAACAAGTCTGCGCGGCTTGCAGCACGGGGCCGCTGCTTTCGCGCTTGCCGGCGACGTCGAGCAATCCGAAAAGGAAGCGATGCGGGCCGACCCGCAGAAAATCGTGAAGGTCGCCTCCGGCGCGCAAGGAAAAATAGGCGACCGCGAGGTTAGCGCTCTGGAGCGCAGGGGTTTCCGCCTGGACGATTTCGGAAACTTCCTCCAGCGTTGAGCCGAACCCGAGTTTTGAAAGGAGCGCCCTCATGAGCGGCGAAATTAGCACAAACCTTGTGGCGGGGCAATGAGCAGGAAGTGCCGGCTTGCCGTTTGGCTGGAAAGAGCGTTCTCTTTTCCCGGTTTCGGCTGTTTGCCGTTGTTCTTCCCCTCTTTGGGTTGGGCTGTGGGGAGATTGCGGCACGCGCACAGGAGCGTTCGCGCCACCCGACTTATTCGCCGTATCTTGCTTTTAGCTTGCTCGTCATTTCGTCGCGGAGTTGACGGTAATCGGAGTGGACTGTGGCCCGTAGGGCGGCTTCGGTGGAGCTGCCTTGGGAGAGGCGTTCCAGGATGCCCGCGATTTCGCTCATGCCGTAGGCGTCGCGAATGTATTCGGTGGCGGCTAGAGATTCGGCATAGGCGACGGTGGCTTCGGGAGCGGAGAAGCTCATGAAACTGCCTTCGAGCACATTGAGGGGGATCTCATTTCCGGAGGCGAAGAGCTGAGCCAGTTGCCGTCCATTGGAAGCGGACGACTTACCCTCTTCGATCTGGGCGATGCCTTCGTTCAGCCAGGTGGGGCAGCGGTTGCCGGACATCTGAGAGACGAAAGAGTGAGTCAGTTCATGTTTGAGCACGCGGGCTAGCTCGGGCGTGACGCTCGGGACGCCGCTGATCGGGATGCGCAGCTTGCCATCGTTGATGGCGCCGCTCCAAGAGGGCGCGCGGGTAACGTCGAAAAACGCCTGCTGCGTGTAAAGCGTGACGGCGATGTTGTTGTGGGGCGAGTAGCCGAGATCGCGCACCAGGTCGTCATACTCGGAGTCGAGGGTGGCGAGCAGGTCGCGGCGGAAAGTCTCGGAGGTGTCCTTGCCCTCGAAGTGGAGATTAAAGTGGCTGCTTTCGCGCTGCGAAAAATCGGATTCGGCGGTCGATTCGCGCGTGGCTCGGGCGAGGTACTGGCTGACGGTGGCGTCGGGACGCAGGGCCAGCGACTTCTTCCAGGAGCGAATGGCATCGGGCGTATGGTCGCTGGCGAATTGAACGAACCCCAGCATGGCGATGGCGTCGGGTGAGTCGGGAGCAATGCTGGCGGCGTGTTCGGCGTAGGCGAGAGCTTCCGCGGCATGGCCGGTGCGCATCAGGGTGGCAGCGTAGTAGATCAGCAAGGTGGAGTTATCCGGCTGGAAACGGAGCGCGGATTCGTAATAGCGCTCGGCCTGCGGAAAGTTGCCGCGATCGGATTCGTGCTTGCCGGCGAGGAAGTAGGCGGTGGCAGCGAGTTCGGGATTGGATGCTTGTCCGAGGCTCGAGAGTGCATCGGTATCGACTTTGCCGTCGTGGATGACTTTTTCGGCGACATCGGCTTCGTGGCTGAACGAAGGTGCGGGCGGGGTGATGTCGGGGACGCAGGTGGATGCTCCGGCGGGCGCTCCGGAAGCGGCGTGAACGGGCGCGACGCCGCCGGCGTCGATGCGCTCGACGGAGGATTTCGGGATGGCGTAGGTGTCTTCGCCGAGGTCATACTCGACGCGGTCTTTGCTTTCGCGGACCTGATCGGCCCAGATCGTGCGTCCATTCTTAAGATGGATGACGTCGGCGGGCGCGGGCAGCGCCGGCAAAAGCACTAGAATGAGGACGAGGGCTCGCACTCGGCTGATTCTAGCAACGGCGCGGAGGGTCGGTAAGATGACCAAGGTGCTGGAACTGGGCGGCTCCGCGGCCTCTGACAGGATGCGGAAGAACTCGGGTTTCGTATGCGAAATAACTCGGGCTTTGTATCAGCGCATCGGTTTGGCGATACCGTCAGTTTCCCGAAATCAGACGCCTCTTTAAGTGTGTGCGTGATAACTCGTTCTCTGGCAACCCAGTGGAACGAGATGCTTGAGAATCCAGCCCCGGAGGGGCGGCCGGCTTAGCCCAGCGCTTCAGCAGCTGGGAAAAGTAGAGGAAATGATTCAAGTCCCGGAGGGACGACCGAGTTCTCACGCACACGCTTTAGGGGCTGGGCATCGGGAAATGACTTTTTCCGCATCCCCGTAGAGGGTGCCTTTCCCGAAGACTGTTTATGAAGCCAGCGGGAGTTTGGCTGCGGCTGATGATCGCGTTGGTTTGGTGGCTTCTGGCAGCTACGACCTGGGCGCCGGCAGCGAGCCCCGAGTGTCCGCAAACGACGAGCGGGCTCTACTCGCGGATTCGTTCGGTGGGATTGGATCCGCAACGGGTGTACCACGTTCGAGATGCCTCGATTGACCGGCCTAATCTCCACCTTGATTTGGACGACGGCACGCTGGCGTTTACGGAAGACATTTGCGGGCGGATCACGGGCGCGTTTTTCGAGGGTGAGGGCGAGATACGGCTGCGGCCACCGAACCGGGTGGAGCGCGGATCGCTGGCGCTGTTTACGGGGATGGCGATTCTCGAAGAGCAGTTCACTTCGGCATATCTGCGCTTCAATGATGACACGGCGGCGGTCTTGCAGCGCTTTTTGACACCGGCGCCTGAGGGCGCGGAATTCATAAAAGAATGGAGCGATGCGAGCCAAAGTCTGGCGGAGTTTGATGCCCTGCGCTTGCTGCTGGACTTCAGTCATTTTCTTCCGGCGCCGGGTGGGGGCGAGGGTGGAAGCGAATTGGCTCGGAAATTTCCGCCCTTGCTGCACGCGCATTTGCTGGGCAAGAAACTGGGCGGTTTTGAAGTGTTCTGGGATGCGGCCGGCACCGAGCCGTTGTGGGCGGGGCAGCCGCGGGTGAAAGACGGCATCTCGTTTTTCGATATCTGGACTTCGTTTGCGCCTGGCGCGGCCGGCAGAGCAACTTCGGCTCCCCCGCCTGACGATGTCTCGATCACGCGCTTCCGGATTCGGGCGTGGGTGCAGCCGCCGACGAGGTTGCAGGCATCGACGGAGATGAATGTTCGAATTCGCAGCGGAGGAGAAAGGACGCTGCTCTTTGAGTTGTCGCGTTACCTGAAGATTGCTGGCGTCGAGGCGGATGGGCGGGCGGTGGACTTCATCCAGAACCCGGCGATTGAAGGAACCGAGCTGCGGCGAAAAGGGAACGATCTGGTGGCGGTGGTGTTTCCGGCTCCGCTCGTGGCTGGGCAGGAAGTGAAACTGCACTTCAGTTATGCGGGCGAAGTTCTGTCGGAGGCGGGGAACGGATTACTGTATGTGGGCGAGCGCGGCACGTGGTATCCGAATTTCGGTTTGAGCCCGGCGCAGTTCGAGATGGAGTTTCACTATCCGGCGAACTGGACGCTGGTGGCGACGGGGAAAAAGAAGTCGCGTGCGGCTAGCGACGAAGACGAAGTGGAAACGAACCGGGAAGCAGGGGCGGAAAAAGTTTCGCGGTGGAGCTCAGAGCGGCCGATTCCAGTGGCGGGGTTCAACCTGGGCAAGTACGTTCGGGCCGAGGCGAAGGCTGGGAACATTCTGGTGGAGGCGTACGGCACGAAGGGGGTTGAGAAATCGTTTCCGAAGGCACCGGCGGAGGTGATTGAGCAGCCCGCTTTTCCCGGTGTTCCCCCGCAGAGATCGAGATCGAATGTACCGATCGTGGTGACTCCGCCGCCTCCGTCGCCGGCGCGCGATGTGCAGGCGGTAGCGGACAGAGCGGCGAAGGCAATTGGGAGTTTCTCGCAATGGTTTGGGCCGTATCCGTATGGCTCGCTGGCGCTGACGCAGATGCCGGGGAACTTGAGCCAGGGATGGCCGGGGCTGGTATTTCTGTCGAGCTTTGCCTTTCTTAGTCCGCAGGAGCAGGCGGATCTGCGTCTGGACCCGGTGACTCGCGAGCTCGACAACCAGGTATTGGTCCACGAGACGGCGCATCAGTGGTGGGGCGATCTGGTGCTGTGGAAGAGCTATCGGGATCAGTGGATAGCGGAAGGACTGGCAAACTATGCGGCGCTGATGATCCTGGAGCAACAAAACCCGGCGCAGTTCCGGCAGGTTCTGGAAAAGTACCGGCGCGATCTTCTGAGCAAGAACAAAGATGGAGAGTGGCTGCGCGACGCCGGACCGGTGACGCTGGGGCCGCGGCTGGAGTCGTCGCATTTTCCCGGGGGATACGAGGCGATCAGCTACGAAAGAGGCACGTGGCTGTTTCACATGCTGCGATCCATGTTCCGCGATTCAATGCTGCGCGATTCAAGGTTCCGTGATTCCACGCTGCACGATTCCGAAGCGGCATCCCGTTCCCGGAAAGGGCGGGCAAATCCCGCCGCGGATTCAGATGAGCCGTTCTTCCGCGCGCTGCGGAAAATCAGGGAGCGCTATGCGGGGAAGAGCATAAGCACGCGGGAACTGGTGCAAGTTTTCGAAGAGGAACTGCCGCGCCCACTTTGGTACGAGAAACGTCCGAAGCTGGACTGGTTCTTGGAAGGTTGGATCGAAGGGACGGCGATACCGGAGCTGCAAGCGCGCGAAATTCGCATCACGGAGAAAACTGGCGTGACCACGGTTACGGGCGTGATCGTACAAAAGGACGTACCCGACGATCTGGTGACGGCGGTCCCGGTGTATGGCGCGACGCCGGGGAACGCGCTGGTTTTTCTGGGCGAAGTGCTGGCGGATGGCCGGGAGACTGGGTTTCGGCTGATTGCGCCGAGCGGCGTGCACAAGATTGTGCTCGATCCGAAGCAGACGATTCTGACCGCGCCGAAGTAGATTCCGAACAATATCCCGAACATATTTCGAACCACAGAGACCTTGGTGCGGAGCGCGCCGATTTTCGGAAGCCGCCGAGGCTGTGCAATTGCTGAAGAGGAGCCGTAAGCAAAGTGAATTGGAGGTTGCTATGACTCTTCAGCCCTACGCATACACGAATGATCGGCCCAAGAACGATCGGCCCCGGCGGCGCACTATTCTACTGGTTGAGGACGAGCCTTTTGTGCGGGAGGCGACTTGCAGCATTCTGGAAAGCGCGGGCTTTGAAGTTCTGCCGGCCGGGGATGCGCAAGATGCGATGAAGGTCTACGAAGAATGCAAGCGGGGAATCGATCTGGTGATAACGGACATGGTGCTTCCGGGACGGTCAGGGCAGCAACTGGGCCAGGATCTGCGGCAGCATTCACCAGAGGTTGTGGTCCTGGTGACGTCGGGTTACGGCAACCCGGAGTACGAGACGGAAGCACCCGAGTCGCGCACGTATTTTCTGGCGAAGCCGTATTCGAGGCGGACGCTGGTCGAGAAGATTGAAAGGATTCTTGGGGCGGCGCCGCTGGTCCGGGCGGCGACGCAAGCGGGCTAAGGTTCTGATTTTGTTTTGAAGAAGCGCGGCTTCAGCCGCGCCGTAAGTGAGCAAATCGATCGCGGCTTTATAGCCGCGACGTCGCCCCGTCCCGATCCAGCGCCGAGCCCGCATCCACAGTCTCTCCGCGTACTTCTCTGGCCTTAGCCTTTACTCAGCAGCGGTCGGCTGCGACGGTTATAATCCTCCGTTCTACACATCGGTTGCCAGGTTGGTTTCCTAAGGATAACGATAAGGAGCACTCATGAAACTCGACGGGCGAGTAGCGCTGGTCACAGGAGCGTCGCAGGGCATAGGTCACGTCTGTGCGCTGGCCCTGGCGCGGGAGGGCGCGACCGTAGCGGCAGCGGCGCGCAATCGGCAGAAACTCGACGAACTGGTCGCCGAGATCGCGGCGGCCGGAGCGAAGGCGGCGGCTTTCGTCATGGACGTCGCGGACGAAGACCAGGTGAAGTCCGGCATCAAGTCGGCGCTCGGGCAATTCGGCAAGATCGACATCCTGGTGAACAACGCCGGCATCACGCGCGACCAGTTAGTGATGCGCATGAAGCGCGCCGACTGGGACGCGGTGCTGAACACGAATCTGACGTCCGCGTATCTCTGCATCCAGCAGGTGATCGGTTCGATGCTCAAGCAGCGCTGGGGACGGATCATCAACATCACCAGCGTCTTCGGGCAGATGGGGCAGGCGGGCCAGACGAATTACGCCGCTTCAAAAGCCGGACTGATCGGGCTGACCATGGCGATGGCTCGCGAGGTGGCTTCGCGCAATATTACTTGCAATGCGGTCGCTCCGGGATTTATTGAGACCGGGATGACGGCGGTTCTGAGTGACGAATTCAAACAGAATGCGGTGAAGTCGATTCCGCTGGGGCGGGTCGGCTTGCCGGAGGACGTTGCCAACGCGGTGTGCTTTCTGGCTTCCGACGATGCTTCCTACATCACGGGGCATGTGCTCAACGTGAACGGCGGGATGCTGATGGGGTAAGTGTAGGGCGGACACTCCTGTCCGCCGCCGTTGATCTTGGCGTTGATTTTGATTTCCCCAAGCCCGCCAAAAACCAACGTCAAAGGCAGCGGACAGGAGTGTCCGCTCTACACGCGAAAGTAAACCTTCTGCGTGTTCAGCCGTCACTGACAGCGGCATGGTTCGCGCCTTCAATAGATTATGGCCGACTTTCCTGCCCTCAGCCGCAAATACGAATATCGGCGGCGCATGCCACATTACCAAAAGCCGGGCCGCCCCATCTTTGTAACCTTCTGCAAACTCATCCGCGATCCCTTCCCCGACGCGGCGCGCGATCTCATTCTCGCGCATTGTCTACATGACCACGGGAAGCGAATCGCCCTCCACGCCGCAGTGGTCATGCCCGATCATGTGCATCTCCTGCTCACCCCGCTGCCGCAGACCAACGACCAAGGCTGGCCCCACCCGCTGCCGGCGATCCTCAAGCTAATCAAAGGCGTCTCAGCACGTAGCGTGAATAAGCTGCTGGGAACCACTGGCTCGGTCTGGCAGGGAGAGTCCTTCGAACACACCGTGCGCAACGATGGAAGCTTCCAAGAGAAGCTGGAGTACATCCGCCAGAACCCAGTACGCAGGGGCTTGGTAGCCAAGCCAGAAGATTACCGCTGGCTCTGGTGTAGGGCGGACACTCCTGTCCGCCGCCCTTGATCTTGGTGTTGATTTTGATTTTCCCAAGCCCGCAAAATCAAAGTCAAAGACAGGAACTGAGAACTGGGCTCAGAGGTCTGTGATGGCTCTCACAGTTTGGGTGTGATGTAGGGCGGACACTCCTGTCCGCCGCCCTTGATCTTGATGTTGATTTTGATCTTGGTGTTGATTTTGATTTTCCCAAGCCCGCAAAATCAAAGTCAAAGCCCGGCCGCAAGATCACACCTTGATGAAGCCGTTGCGGGAGTACACGATTGGAGCGGGCATAAGAAGCGCACATTCCGTCCTGAGCATATCCGAGCGGCATGGCGAAGGCTGTCGGATGGAGACTGGTTTTAGGAGCGCAGGCAGCCCGCGCCGCGCGTGGACCTCCCGGAATTTCGCTTACGACTCCTGCTCAAGGTCACACGCTTCTGACAATTCTTCCAGAAAATCCGGCTTCAAATAACGGACAAAGTCCTTCACCTTCCCCAGTCGCTCTCTCAGCGCATCGAACGAGATGTAGCGACACGTTTCTGCCAGCCGAGGGTCTAGCCGGGAGAACGTCGGTCGGTTGACCTCGGCAAAGACCTTTTCTCGGCGTTCTTCAGGCGCGACCAGAAAAAGGGGGATGTTTAGATTCGGCTGCATCGCCACCAAGTCTGCCATCCTCAATAGACCCGAGTAGATTGATGTCGTGCTCTCGATCTCGAATGCAGCAACGATCGAGTTCCGGTCGAGCCACAGCACGTCGATCAGTTCGATGGTCCGATTGGTCGCATCGTCGAACTGGAGGGGGAGGCTCGACTTCAGTGCAGGTAGCTCTGCGAAGCGATGCGCACCGAACGAACGGCCGCGGTCGTTCCGCGCCACCCAGACGCTGAAGCCCATGTCAGAGCCCAGCTTAAGAAGCAGCCACTGGATCTCAGTGTGCGCCGCAGGTTCCTTTACCACTTCCTGTTCGGGCTGATCCGTTCCTTCAGACTCGGGGACTGTGACCAACCCGATTTTGGTTTTCAGCGCTTTCGGGCGGTACTTCAGTTTGCCGGGATCAATCGGTCGCACGACCGGTGATTCTGCTGCTTGTAGAACCGCTTTCACTACAGCCTCGCCGTCGGCTGTTTTCCACTTCATCGGTGAGCCCCGGAAATGGCCAGTCCAGGACAGCGCGGCGCCAGCCGTTTGGAATATTGACAGCTGATCCTTCATCTCCTTGACAGGGACTCCGGTCTCAGGAGTTAGTTTTTCTATGACCTTCACCTTCACGCGGCAGGGAAAGGTATCGTCCTTCCAAATCGGTGTCGTGTCTCTAAATGGCTCTGAAGTGGCCTCAAGAAGGCCAATCCATCTCGAAATACCGGTCACATAGCACAGCAGATAATCTCCCGGCTTGACCTTCTGGAGGATGCCCCACCTCGACTCCCGGAAGCCCGACACTTTGCCGCCCGCTTGGAGAAATTCCTGCCACGTCATCGGCGTGAAGAGATCGAGCCAATAGTTGCGTGCCGCCATTCATCCCTCACTTCGAAATTCTGTATGGTCGATTCTAAGCGCAAGGCAATGAAAAAAGGGCCATGGTTTTCCCCAGGCCCCCTCGGTCGGGATCATTATCTACCAGTCTCGACTAAAGATACATAGACCATTTTGGTGCTGGTTGGGTTGGCGGGTGGACAGATTGCCGCGTCCCGGGAGACCGGGTGCCCGCCCACTAACAAAACGAGTTTTGTAATAATTACAGCGTAACAAATACTCGGTTGTGTCTCTTTAACCACAACCGACACCGAGCATTATCAATGGCTTGCAACCCCACCCCTCGCCCAAAATTTCACGCATTCTTGCAAAGTACATACATAAGTATACTTACAATTACACCTGCACAAGTGTTTCACGTGGAACATTGTACGTACAATTTAGGAGCCGGCGGATTGGCGGCTCTTAGTGGCCGTCGCGGACTACAAGAATCATTCCCGGTCGCAGGCCTGCGAGATTCCGGTTGTCGTGCTTGAGGGCGGAAACTGTGGTGTTGTACGAGTTGGCGATGGAATACAGGGTTTCGCCTTGCTTGACCTTGTGATGCTTCACGGCGGCATGGACGGCTGCGCTGGAAGTTCCTTTGGACGATCGGTTGGACGATTGGTTGGACGGTCGGCTGGACGCGCGGTTTGACGTTCCTATGGACGACCGGCTGGCTGAGGCTGTCCCGGTTCCGGCGTGGTGGCGCGATCCGCTGGAACGCTTTGTGGCGACCTGCGTTTCGGCCGCTCCCCGAGTGACGGGGAGGTGGAGATACAAGACCTTTCTTCCGGCTAAGCTGCTGCCTTTGAGGTGGTTCCATCCGCGAAGCATTTTGGCGGAGACGCCGAAATTCTGGGCTACCGACTCGACCGTATCGCCTTTGCGCACCTTGTAGCGCATGGTCGAGTGCGCGTAGGTGCTGGTATCCGTTTGTTTGCTTGGGGCGATGGGGATGATCAGACGGGTTTCGGGCGCGAGCGCTTCATTATAGGAAACTCTATACGAACCCCCATGCGAATCCCCGTTCGAAGCGTCTTTCGAACCGACGCTCAACTCATTGGCTTCGGCTATGGCGGTTGGCGTGGTGTGATAGGTGCGGGCGATTGAGGCCAGGGATTCGCCGTCTTGCACCTTGTGATAACGCCAGGAGACGCGCTTGTCCACTGGAATCGCGGCGACCGCGGTTTGAAACTTGGCGGCGGTTCCGGCGGGCACGTGGAGCTCGAAATCCCCTTCATTTCCAGGAAATTTCGGGGTGGTCAGCCGGAGCAGGCTGGGGTTCAGATCGAGCAGGTCGGAGGCGGTGGCATCCACGCACTCGGCGGCTAGGCGAAGATCGATGGGGTAGTCGATTTTGATGGTGTCGTAGGGAACGGGCTTTTCCTTCACCACCGAATCCAGTCCGTATTGCGCGGGATTCTTGGCCATGATGGTTACGGCCACAATGATGGGGACGTAGTTGCGGGTTTCCTTGGGCAGCACGTTGCGGCGGTAGAGTTCCCAGAAATCGGCGTAGCCGGTGCGCTTGACCGCGCTCTGGACGGTGCCTGGTCCGGAGTTGTAGGCGGCCATGGCCAGGTACCAGTCTCCGAACTCGTTGTAGAGGTCTTTCAGATGGTGCGCGGCGGCTCGGGTCGCCTTTTCGGGATCCTGACGGTCATCGACCCACCAGTTGCGCTCTAGCCCGTAGCCTTTTGCTCGGCTGCCCATGAACTGCCACATGCCGCGGGCGCCGGCTCGGGAGACGGCCAGCGGATGGAAGCCCGATTCCGCCTGCGCCAGATAGATCAGGTCTTGCGGCACTCCCTCTTCTTGCAGGGTGCGGCGGATCATGTCCTCGTAGCGGCCGGAGCGCGCCAGAGCGCGTTCTAGTGTGCCGCGTCCTCGGGTGGAGAAGTAATTGATGTAGCCAGCGACCTGGTCGGTCATGGCCAGCGGCAGGTCGGAAGGGGTGGATTTGATCTCGGCTTCGGCTTTGGCCTTGATGTTGGCGTCGACCGGGAAGGTGAGCTCGTTGGCCTCGTCGATCGGGGCCGGTTCCGACTTCTGCTCGGCAAAGCCATCGCCTTGCTGCAGGGCCGCTAGTTCTAGGCTGTTGATGCCGTCGAGAATGCGGTCGAGTTCGCGCTCGAGGCGGTCGTCGGATGGAAGATCGGAGCGGAGATCGAATCCGCTGCCGAGCAGTTGGTTGAAGGCGGAGTCGAAATTCTGTTTCGCGGCTTCGAGGTGGCCGGCGCGATAGTTATCCTGCCCTGACTGGTATTCTTTTTCGACGCGGGCGATCAGGTCGCCAATGGGGTCGACCTCGAGCGCCTGCGGCTTCGATTGGGGCTCCGCGGCAGGCTTCTGCTGATGCGGATCAGGCGGGCGGCTGGCCGCGGTCACGGCTGGAGCCTGGGCCTGAGGGGGAGGCATGAAAGATGACGGTTTCTGGGCACTCTGGCAGGCGAGGGTCGCCGCCAATGGGGCGGAGAGAATGATCGCGAGATACGAGTTCGAAGAAAACCTCATATTTTCAAAAACTTACCGCAACGCTCCCGAGCGCAACCCAGCGTACCTCAGTATGAGATGGTACTATCGCAAAATTCGTTGGGTCAACGATACATAAGACACATGAACCCCGTTACTTTGGGGACCGGTTGGCCATGTTACCCGAGCCGGGCAGGGGATGCAACCGGGGCAGTGACGCTGGGGCGGAAGCGGCCTCGGACTTTTGCAGAGGGGTTTGACGGGAACGGGTTGCCGCCGCCGAGTCTTTTGCCGTTCCGGATTCATCGAAAGCGCATATGAAAGCCATTCAGGTTAAGCAAACAGGTGGGCCGGAAGCGATGGAACTGGTGGATTTGCCGGTTCCGCAACCGAAATCGAACGAGGCCGTCGTGAAGATACAGGCGGCGGGCGTCAACTTTATCGACGTCTATAACCGCGAAGGGCGTTACAAGGCGCCGCTGCCGTTTGTTCTGGGACAGGAAGCGGCGGGCGTGGTTTCGGCGGTGGGCTCCGATCTACGCGAGAATGTGCGTGACGTTGCTATCGGTGACCGTGTGGCCTACACCATGACGCTGGGGAGCTATGCCGAGTACGCCGCGGTGCCAGCCGACCGCTTGGTGAAGATTCCGACCGGAGTGGGAGAGCGCGAAGCCGCGGCCGCCATGCTACAGGGGATGACGGCGCACTACCTGGCTTATGACACTTATCCGCTGAAGAAGGGCGAGACGGCGTTGATTCATGCCGCTGCCGGCGGAGTTGGGTTGCTGCTGGTGCAGATGGCGCACAACCTTGGAGTGCGCGTGATTGCGACGGTTTCAACCGAAGAGAAAGCCAAGCTGGCGCGAGCGGCGGGGGCCGACGAAGTTATTCTTTATACGCAGACGGATTTTGAGGCGGAGACGAAACGGCTGACCGGCGGCAAAGGCGTGGATGTGGTGTATGACTCGGTGGGCAAGACGACGTTCGACAAGGGGCTGAACCTGCTGCGTCCGCGCGGCATGATGGTGCTGTTCGGAGGTTCAAGCGGGCCGGTCGCACCGATTGATCCGCTGGTGCTTACCCAGAAGGGATCGATCTTTTTGACGCGGCCTTCGCTGGGGAATTACATTGCTACGGCGCGGGAGTTGCAGCAGCGTGCCGGAGCGGTCTTCGGCATGATTCGCGACGGCAAGCTCAAGTTGCGGATTGAACACGTGTATCCGCTGGCGCAGGTGCAGCAGGCGCACCGGGATCTTGAAGGACGGAAGACCACGGGGAAGTTGTTGTTGCTGCCGTAGAGACGCGGCTCGCCGCGTCTGCCGGACTTCGTCCGGCTGGACAGCCGAGGGCGGCTGTCCCTACGCGTCTGCCGACGCACGCAGTTCACCAGCGAAATAAACTGAGATCACATGCCGTTTGTGGAACTGAAAAACTCGCCGCATGCGCCTGGGGTTCGGCCGGTTCAGATTCACTACCGGGATGTGGGTAGCGGACGGCCGGTGGTGTTCTTACATGGGGGGTGGGGTTATGGGGTGTATCCCATCGACCGGCAGATCGAGGCATTTGGGGAGCACGTCCGCTTTGTGATTCCTGACCGGTCCGGCTACGGGCGCTCGGTGCGCTTGTCGAGGCAGATGCCGACGGACTTTCATCGCCGGGCAGCGGAGGAGACCCTGCTGGTACTGGATGCGCTGGGGATCGAGCGCGCGGTTCTTTGGGGACACAGCGATGGAGCGGTTATTGCCGCGATGATCGGGCTGGCGGCTCCCAAGCGGTGCGCACGCCTGATTCTGGAAGCATTTCATTTCTATCGGAACAAGCCGAACTCGCGCAGTTTCTTCACGCGATTTGCTACCCATCCGGAGGAGGTAAGTGAAAAGGCAAAAGAGTTGCTGGTGGTGGATCATGGCGCGGAGCAATGGAGGAAGGTGGTACAGCGGAATTGCCGAGTCTGGCTGAAACTGGCGGCCCAGAGTGAGCGACTGGGCGAGGATCTATATGACGGGCGGCTGAGCCAGCTGAAAGTGCCGGTGACATTTGTGCACGGGAGAGGCGATCCGCGAACGGAACCGGGAGAGATGGAACGAGCGCACGAAACGCTCGCCGGCGCGGAGATGCGTTTTATCGAGGACGGGCGGCATAGCCCGCACAGTGAAAACGTATCTTGGCGGGAATGCAATGGGATTCTTCGGGAAATCATGGCGAGGAAGTAGTTCTTGGCTTGTCTTTAGGTTTACGGCACGACTAAAGAATCTGCGGAAAACGTCCATCACGATGAGCGGCCCCTAAAGGGGCATCCGATTTTGAAGGTTTTATGGCATCGCTAAAGCGATGCCCTGATACGAGTCCGGAGTTTTTCCCGGCCTGTAGGTCTTGCCCTTTCTCAATAACCTTGGTGAGTCGCAATTTTTCAGCGGCGTCTGCCGGACTTCGTCCGGTTGGACAGCCTGGGGCGGCTGTCCCTACGCGGGTGCTTCCAGGTTACGATTTTTTCTTGCGTGAATAATTTTTCAGGTAGGCGGGCAGTTCCTGCTGGCAGCGGTCGTCGCGGATGGGCGCGCTTGAATTTATTTCCAGCGGAATCACTCCTGCCCAGGTCGGGAGCGAGTAATCTTCTTCGTTGTCTACCGGAGGGCCGACGCGGACTTTGGCGGAAAATTCATCGATCGGAAGGCGCAGGACGGACGTTGCCTTCAGCTCTTTTTCGTTGGGCTGGCGCGAGTCGTCCCAGCGATGGGGAAGGATGTGCTCGCTTAGCACGCGCAGGGCTGCAAGTTTTTCTGCCGGATCGTCAACCAGCGTTGCCGTGCCCAGAATCACCACCGAGCGATAGTTCATCGAGTGATTGAAGACGGAGCGGGCGAGCACCAATCCATCGACCAGCGTGACCGTGATGCAGACGGGGACGCCCTGTTCGAGATGGCGCAGCATGCGGCTGGCGGGCGAGCCGTGGATGTAGAGCACGTCTCGGTCGCGTCCGTAAGAGATGGGGATGACGAAGGGCTGTCCTTCGGCGACGAAACCGACGTGGCAGAGGAGAGCTTCATCGAGAATCTGGTTGACGGCGTCGCGGTCGTAGACCGCCCGCTGCGGTTCGCGCACTACGCGCGTGCGTGCGGTTGGAGTGGGATTGCTGGGCTTCAAACTGTTGGACTTTGAATTGATGGACATGGAACTGACTTCCCAGGCAGGCGCCAAGAGTGGTGACGAAGGATTTTAGCAGGTCGGAGGTCGCAGTACGTGCTCGCGGCTACAGTAGCCCGCCGGTCCTTATCGCCAGGATGTTGAGCGCCGTCTCCAGTTTGGTGATGGCCTCGCCGAGTTCGGGATGATTTCCGACCTTCTGCTGCAGTTCCTTCAGAATCTTATGGGCACTGGCGACGTGCTCGGCAGCCTGGACTGGATCTTGCTTGGGCTTCGGTTCGCTCGGTGTTGGCATGGTTATTCGCTCCCCTGTACATCTCAATTCTATACAGGATGGTCGAGAATGAAAGTCGTGCGGTTGCTGGCGCTGGTGGAGTGGCCGAGCTGCGCTCGGCTCGACGGGCGAGGCGCCCGTCCCCACACGAACTGGGACTCAACGGCGTCAGTGGACATAACCAACTTCACTTACGCCGGCTTTTCCCTGCCGGCTTTGGCTGCTCCTCGAGCACGGCAAACTGAATCTTCTTTTCGACGGGATCAATCCTGTCCACCAAGACCCGCACGCGATTGCCCAGGCTGTAGGTTTTGCGCGAGCGCTGGCCGATGATCTGGCGCGTGTCTTCGTGGTAGGCGTAGCGGTCGTCGGTCAGCGTGTTGAGGGGCACCAGACCTTCGACGAAGAGGTCGGTTAGTTCCACGAAGAATCCGAATTTGGTCACGCTGATGATTAGGCCGCCGAAGTCTTCGCCGATGCGGCGCTCCATGAATTTCATTTTCTTCCATTCCATCAGGCCGCGCTCGGCTTCGTCGGCGCGGCGTTCGGATTGGCTGGATTCCTCGGCAATGCTGTGGAGTTCTTCGGGCGTGATCGGGCCGCCAAGAGGTTCGAGCGCGTGTTGATGGGCGTCGCGGTCGCGGCGCTTGGACCACGGGGATGGCGGCGCGCCCTCGGGGGCTGAAGCCCCCTGCAAGGAAGTGCTGGACGCGGCCCTAAAGGGCCGCTCTTCCACGGCCGAGCTGCGGTTTGTGGCTAAACTGCGGCCTGTGGCTAAACTGCGACCCAGAGCTGAACCGCGGCTCGTGCCTGGCGATATGCCCACCGGGACTTCTTCATCGATTTTTTCGGGCGAGTCGCGCAGCACCTCCTTTAGAATGCGGTGCACGATCAGGTCGGGATAGCGGCGGATGGGCGAGGTGAAATGGGTGTAGGTGGTGGCGGCTAAGGCGAAGTGTCCGCGATTTTCTTCGGAGTAGCGGGCCTGTTTCAGCGACCGCAGCATCAAGAAGCTCAGGATTCTTTCTTCCGGCTTGCCTGCTATCTTCTCCGTGAGTTTCTGATACATGCGCGGGGTGATGTGAATTTCTCTGGGCACTTCGATTTCGCGGACGCGCTTGCCGGTGCCGCGGGCGTCGCGGCGGTCGGCTTTCAGTTGCACTCGCTGAATGGGCAGGGCGCCTACTCCTAGCGAGTATCCGAAAGTGGCGGCGATTACTTCGAAGTCGTAGACGCGCTTCGCGTCGGGTTTTTCGTGGATGCGGTAGAGCGAGGCGATGCGTTTGTTTTCGAGATAGTGCGCGACGGACTCGTTCGCCGAGAGCATGAATTCTTCGATGAGCCGGTGGGCGACGTTGCGCTCCGATCTGGTGATGCTCTTCATCATGCCGAGTTCGTCGAACTCGATGACTGGTTCGGGGAGATCGAAATCGATCGATCCTCGGCGTTTGCGCTTACGGTTCAGAATCATCGCCAGGTCGCGCATGCGTTCGAAGTGTTCGACCTGGGCGGCGTATTCGCGGCGCGCGGCGGCGTCTCCTTCGATTACGGCATTTACGGCGGTGTAGGTCATGCGGTTGGCGCTGCGGATCACGCCTTCGTTGATTTCATAGCCGGCGATCTCGCCGTGGTCGTCAATCTCCATGGTGCAGGAGAGCACGAGGCGGTCGACCTCGGGGCGCAGGCTGCAAATGTCGGTCGAGAGCTCTAACGGCAGCATGGGGACGGCACGATCGGGGAAATAAACGCTGGTGCCGCGCAGACAGGCTTCCTGATCGAGCGGCGAGTTAGGCGTTACGTATTGGGCGACGTCGGCGATGTGGACCTGCAGTTCGTAATTGCCGTTTTCGAGTTGGCGGACGTGGACGGCGTCGTCGAAATCGCGCGCGGTTTCGCCATCGATGGTGACGATGGGAAGCTGGCGGTAGTCGCGGCGGTGACGCAGGGCCTCGGCGGGAATCACGGATTCGATGCCAGATTGGATCGCTTGGGCTTCTTCGATCACTTCGGGCGGGAAGCGGTGGGGCAGGTGAAACTTGCGGATCATGATCTCGACGTCGACTCCGAAGTCGTTTTCTTCGCCTAGGATCTCTATCACGCGGCCGCGCGGTTGCTGCGTGGCGCTTGGCCAGTCGGTGATTTCTACGTCGACGACTACGCCGTCTAGATCCTGCCTGTCGGTGTGGACTGCGGCTTCGTCGCCGATTACACGATCTCGGGATTTCTTCCTCTGTGCCCTCTGTGTCCCCTGTGGTTGCCTTGAAGGGTCAACGTCAGAAGCAACCACAGAGGGTATAGAGGATTGCGGGTACTCCATCCCTGGCGGGATTACGATTTCATGCGTTACTTTTTCGTCGATGGGCTTGACGAGGTTGTGGCGGTGTCCGTAGTGGAAGATGCCGACCACGGTCGGATGCGCGCGCGACAGGGAGCGGAGGATGCGGCCTTCTGCGCGGCCGTCGGTGCGGACGGCTGAGACTTCGACGAGGACGCGGTCGCCGTGCATGGAGGATCCGATGGCGTGCGGAGGAATGAAGACATCGCCGGCGAGGCGGCCTTTTAGACTGGCATCGAGCGAAGTGGCTTCGGGAATCACGAAGCCGAAGCCGTCGCGATGCATGGTCAGGCGGCCGACAAGCAGGTTGCGTCCCTTGGCGGGCTCCGGAATGGCGTAGCGCTCGGAGTCGACTTGCAACAGTTCGCCTTTATTGACGAGCTCGTACAGGCGGTCCACGAGTTCACGGCGCGCATCGCCTTTCACGCCGAGTTCGCGCAAGAGTTGTTTATGGCTCGCCGTCTTCTTGGGCTGGCGGGCGATGTGGCGAAGGATGGCGGAATCGGAGAGCAGAAAACTCATTTTGTAATTTGGTAATCGGGTAATTTGGTAATCCGAAAACTTATTCGAGCGCCGACTTCCGCGATTTCTAGATTGCAAAATTGTGCGATTACCAAATTACAAGATCTCGGCTACTTCAAATACTTCTCCTCAATAATTCGGCGATGATGCAGTTCGTGGCCGGCGATGATATAGGCCAGGGCACGCACGCTGATCTCGTTCTTGTTGGCTACGCCGCGGCGGGTCCAGGCGGCCTCGTCGAGATTGCGAAACAGCGAGACGGTGGCGCGGCGCACGGCGATGTAGTCCTCGATCAAGTCGGCCAGCGGACGCTCGGCGAATCGGCCATTGCGGACGTAGTCGTCCTGCTCGAAGCCTTCGATGGGAGTTGCGTCGCCGCGCGAAATGCGCAGGGCCCGGTAGCTCATGATGCGCTCGGTATCGTTGATGTGGCCAAGCACTTCCTTCAGGCTCCACTTCTCGGGCGCGTAGCGGAGATCGCCGTCGGCCTCGGTGCGTCCGGAGAGAAGGAGAACCATCTGGCGACGCTGGTCGTCGAGCGCGGTGAGCGCGGCAAGAACGTCGTTGCCCGGGACCAGGGAGATGTAGCGCTCGTGGTAGGGAGAGTATTCTCCGGGCTGGGGCCGGAGGGGGGCGGTTGCGGTTGAAGTCGTCGCGGTTGAAGGCATGATTCCTCCTCAGGGATGACACACGGTCTGGTTGTGCCCCCACGGTTCCATACTATCGCGGAATTACCGCAGGGCGGGCAGGGCTTACACGATCGAGGCACGGCCGATCCTGCAGTCGCTGGGGGAACCACAAGTGGAACTATGAAAATCAATAAGAAGGCTGGATTTCCACAGGGCATGGCGTTTACTGAGGAGTAGAATTTGTTTGGCCCACGAAATGCGGCGGTGATTCAGAATCCGCTAATAAAGGAGGATTTCGACGACAATGTGGAAGCCCACGAATCAACCTGCGACACCCTCCCGGCCGGCTGAGCCGGAGCGTTCGAGCACGTCCACGGCGACGACGGCACCGCTGATGAGCACGGGCGAGCCGGCGGCTGTGCCGCGCCCGGTTACGACCACCACTTCGGACCAAGCCACGATTGGCAAGTCGCTGGTGATTAAAGGTGAAGTGACTGGTTCTGAATCTTTATATATTGACGGCCGGGTGGAGGGATCGATCAACCTCTCCGGCAACCGCGTAACTATCGGCCGCAATGGAGTGGTCGCGGCGAATATCAACGCGCGGGAAATCGTGGTGCTCGGCAAGGTGCGGGGTAATTTGACCGCGAGCGACCGAGTGGATATCCGCAGTGACGGTTCGCTCACCGGCGACGTCGTGGCGGCGCGCATCTCGATTGAAGACGGCGCGTTCTTCAAGGGCGGCATCGACATCCGCAAAGCGGGAACAGCGGGAGCAAAGACCGACTCGAAGCCGGAAGAAGTGACGAAGAGTGTTTCGACTGCGTCGCCGGAACCGGCGATTGCGGCGCGGGCGTAGAAGCGCTGTTCGTCGTTCGCTCTTTGTCGCTCGCTGATGGATGAATCGGGCGGCAAGAAGTTTAGGAAACGGGCCTCTTTTTGGGGCCCGTTTGTTTTGTCCTCTGCTTAGGGCTGCGAAGTCGCGTAGCTAAGAACGAACAGCGACCATAGCGAATCCAAAGTTGCTGTGAGCACAGGCAGCTGCCGAGCTGTGGACCCTTCGACTTCGCTCAGGGCAGGCTCGCGAGGGCGCCCGTCCCCACACGAGCCGTCCCCACACGAGCGGGCTCACGGCTCTTTGCCCGACGCCATGGTTTCCGCGGCTTGGCCCTCGGCCACGCCCGGAAAGGCTGTTGGCTTTTTCCTGCGCAGGTCTGCCGGTAATTCCGAACGCAACAACCAGAGCCCTGCGGCGACGGCTGCTGCCCAGGTTAGAGAGCCGAGCGCGAGGGCGAGGAGATCGGCGCGGCGGCTGCCATCGAGTGAGATGGTGCGCATGACTTCATGACTCAATGCGCCGGAAACGGCGCCCACTAGCGCAGCCTTCCCTAATTCTTTCCAGTTCAAGCCGGCCAGCGGCACCATGCCGCGAATATGCAGGAGCAGGGCGATGGCTAGGGCGTTGGCGGTGATGCCGAGGTCGGAGGCGATGGCTAGTCCGGTGACCGATAGCGTCCGAAAAAACAGCGCGTACATGGGCAGAGAGGCGAGAGTGATCAGGCTGCTGGCGATCATCGGAGTCAGCGTATTGCTGGAGGCGTAAAACGCACGCGCGTATAGCGCCTGGCTGGACCACAAAGCCAGCGAGAGCGAAAACCAGAAAAAGTAGAGGGCAGTGGATTCGGAATCTGCGAAGGTGAAGCGACCGCGGCGGTAGACGAGATCGATGAGGGGGACGGCAATGGCCATCATCCAGCCCGTGAGGAGCAGCGAAGCAGCGGTGATGCGATAGACGGACGCATTCACGGTGGCGGCGAATTCCTCGAACTTTTTTTCTCCGAACAGGCGCGAGAAAAACGGGAGCGACGCCTGGCCGGCAGCCTGTCCGAGAATCGCGATGGGAACCGCGAAGAGGCGCTTGGCATAGTTCAGGCGGGCGATGTCGCCGATGCCACTTGAGGCGAAGTAGCGGAGGATCCAGTCGTCGGCGGTGACCAGCGAGACTCCCAGCATCAGCGGTATGGAGAGGCGCACCCATTCGCGGAACGCGGGATTCTTCACGTCGAAGGAGGGACGGTAGCCGGTGCCGATTTTGGCTGCTCCGAGAGCGTTGATCAGAAATGGTCCGGCGATGCTGCCGGCGAGCGCGCCGAAGGCGAGGGAGGCGATTCCCATCTGGCGTCCGGCGATCACTCCTCCGGCGATGATGAACACGTTGTAGATGAGCGGGCCGAATGCGGGCAGCAGGAACAGACGGTGCGAAAGCAAGACCGCCGAAACGACTCCTCCGACATAAAAGAAGATCTGCGCGGGCAGGAGGATGCGCGTGAGATGCACGCAGAGCTTCATCTGTTGCGGCGTGAAGCCGTGGAACATCCAACCGGCGAACTGCGGCGTGAAGATCTCGGCGAGGATGGTGCCGGCGATCAGCACCGTGGTCATTACGGTAATGATGATCGAGAAAGTTTTCTGCGCATCCTGCTCGCGCTTTTCCGCCAGAAACCGGGTGTAGATGGAGATGAACGTGATCGAGGCAGTGCCGCCGGCAACGATGTAGTTGAGCCAGTCGGGCAGGGTGAAGGCAGCGACGTAGGCGTCGGTCTGCTGTCCGGCACCGAAGGCGTAGGCGATATAGGCCTCGCGGATGTATCCGATCACGCGCGAGAGCATGATGGTCGTCATCAGCAGCAGCGTCGCCGAAAAGGCGGTGTGCTGGTGCGATGGGCGGAAGAAGCGCAACAGACGCATCCTTCGCAGATTAACGCATCTGGCGGGGTGTGGGAGAGTTATCGGAGGGCGAGAATCGGGAATGGCAATTGGCTTAGGTTGAAATCGCGACCGCACGCGGGCGGGGTCGCCCGCGTCCACACGATTCCAGACGAGACCCTCCTCTAAATATCTGAAAAATTTAGATTTGCCTGTTGATCTAGGTTTTACCTACTCTGCATTGTCATCCCACCGCGCGCGCCGCATAGTGCCCGCAGAAACGGAGTCACTATGGCCACCTCACTGGCAGACTTTGCGGAGCAGATTAACCCTAAGACTTTGGCCGAAGCACGCCGCGCCAACTTCCGGCAGGCTACCCGGGTTCACGGGAGCTTTCTGGCCGCGGTGGAGAAACGCGTCCTGGTCTGGATGGCCGAACGCATGCCGGCGTGGGTGAATTCCGACCATCTGACCGTGCTTGGCTTCGGTGCCCAGATCGCGACTGGCGTTTGCTATGCACTCGCCGTTCATGATCGCCACATGCTGCTTGCGGCCATTGTTTGTCTCGCGGTGAACTGGTTCGGCGACAGCCTTGACGGAACTTTGGCGCGCGTGCGCCAGCAGCAGCGGCCGCGTTACGGCTTTTACGTGGACCACATCATCGATTCCATCGGCGCGACTGCCATGATGGGCGGGCTGGCGCTTTCCGGGTACATGCATCCAGTGATTGCGATTGGGTTGCTGATTGCGTTTCTGTTGCTTTCCATCCAGTCGTATCTGGCGACCCATGCGCTTGGCGAATTTCACCTTTCGTTGTGGCACTTCGGGCCGACCGAGTTGCGTGTTCTGCTGGCGGCGGGCAACCTGGCGCTGTTTCGTTGGGCGTGGGTGATTCATGGTCGCTATCGGCTATTTGATATTGGCGGCGCGATTGGATTGGCCGGAATGCTGCTGATGCTGGTTGTCGTCAGCCTGAAGAACACGGTGCGGCTTTACCGGGAGGAGAGAATTGGATGAAGGAAAACGGTTCTCAGTTCTCAGCTCTCAGTTCTGAATGGGATCGTCGGACCTTTTTTCGCTGGTTGAAGTTCAACGCCGTCGGTGGAATCGGTATCGGTGTGCAACTGGCGGCGCTGGGCGTTTTTCGGTCCTGGCTGGAACTGGATTATCTGCTGGCTACGGGGCTGGCGGTCGAGATCGCGGTGATCCACAACTTCTTGTGGCACGAGCGCTTCACCTGGGCGGACCGGCCGGCTCCGCGGCGGGTGCACTCGCTGCTCAGGCTGGCCAAATTCAACGCCAGCAACGGGGCGGTTTCGATCGCCGGGAACCTGGTGCTGATGCGGCTGCTGGTTGGCGAGGCGAAGTTGAACTATGTTGCTTCGAATGTTGTTGCAATCGTCATTTGTTCGCTGGTGAATTTCCTGCTTAGCGATCGGTTCGTGTTCGAGGCAGGGGAGACCCCAGCCGCGATATCGAGCTAGCAGCGGCCGAGCTGCGCTCGGCATGGACGGGCGAGGCGCCCGTCCCCACACACGCTAGCGAGACGGCTTTCTGGACATGTCCTTTTGGGGGTTACGCCGCGATCAAGCCCGAGATATAATGTTCATAGTTGCTATGCGCTCGAACGGCTACATTTCGGTTATTGGGACGTGCTGGATCGAGGGACGCGCTTGTCCCCGCCGGTACCTTTCCGTTCTGCCTTCGCACGTGCGCGCCAATCTCTTTGGCTGCGACTGATTCTCTCCTCTTTCGTTGCTCCGCTAATCGCTATTAGCTTTTAGCTCCTAGCCCAAGCAGCCTATCTCCGTGGACGCTGCTCGAATCCGGCCCGAAAAACCACTGAGAACTGAGAACTGAGAACCGAGAACTAAGTACCGATCTGGAGGATCTCATGACCACCAAGACTTTGACCGTCGGCCCCAAGCTCAAGACTGCGATTCCTGGTCCTAATGCCAAGCGCGTGCTCGCGGGCGATGAGAAATACATTTCACCTTCCTACACACGCTCGTATCCGATGGTTGCCAAGCGCGGGCGCGGGATTGTGGTCGAAGACGTGGATGGCAATGAGTTCTTCGATTTTTCCGCTGGGATTGCTGTGACCTCGACCGGCCATTGCCATCCGGAAGTGGTCGCCGCCATTCAGAAGCAGGCGGGCGAACTGATCCACATGTCGGGCACCGACTTTTATTACGAGGGCATGGTGACGCTGGCCGAGCGGCTGTCGAAGATCGCGCCGATGCCGGGGCCGCACAAGTTTTATTACGGAAACTCCGGAGCCGAAGCCATCGAGTGCGCTTTGAAGCTGGCGCGCTATCACACCAAGCGGCAGCAGATGATCGCCTTCTTCGGGGCTTTCCACGGACGGACGATGGGCGCGCTCTCGCTGACGGCCTCGAAGCCGCAGCAGAGGCGCCGTTTCTCGCCGCTCGTGCCCGGGGTTACGCACGTGCGCTATCCCGATGTGTATCGGGGCTGTGCGGGCGGTCCGCAGGATGCCGAGAAATTCGCGCTCGGCTGCGCCCGCTACATCGAAGACAAACTGTTTAAGACCACTCTGGCGCCGGAAGAAGTCGCGGCCATTTTTGTCGAGCCGATCCAGGGCGAAGGCGGATACGTCATCGCGCCGACGGTCTTCATGCAGGAACTGCGCCGCATCTGCGACAAGTACGGCATCCTGCTGGTGCTGGACGAAGTCCAGACTGGCATCGGGCGCACGGGCAAGTGGTTTGCGGTCGAACACACGGGCGTTCATCCCGACATCGTTTGCATCGCTAAGGGCATTGCCTCCGGGATGCCGCTCGGCATCACCATGAGCAAGGCCGACATCATGGACTGGGTACCCGGCTCGCACGCGTCGACTTTCGGCGGGAACCCGGTCTGCATTGCCGCGGCGCTGGCCACGCTGGATGTGATCGAGAAAGAAGGGCTGCTGAGGAACTCGCGGGAAGTCGGCGACCACATGCTGAAGCGCATGGCCGGCTGGCCGAAGAAGCATAAGATCGTCGGCGACGTCCGCGGACGCGGCTTGATGATCGGCGTCGAGATCGTGAAAGACCAGACGACCCGCGAGTACGGCGCCAGCGAGCGCGATCGGATCGTGCAGCTGGCGTTCGATCGCGGCATTCTGTTTCTCGGCTGCGGTCCGAGCACGATTCGCATTGCGCCGCCGCTTGTTGTCACCAAGGACGAAGCCGACGTTGCCATGGATGCGCTGGAAGAGTCGATCTCGATCGTTGAAACTTAGAGCGCCGAAACTTAGCTCGTGAAACTTAGATCCTTGAAGCTGAGAAGAACGCGTAATCGCCGGAGGTGCGCGATATGGAACGGAACCGTGGCATCGATTCACATTGCCTCCGCCACGCCGGGGACGATTCGCGTCGGCGACGAGGTTAGTTTCATCGCGTAGAGACGCGGCGCATTTCCGCGCTTGCGCAGCGGGCCGCGGATGTCGATGCCCAGCCCCTAAAGGGGCATCTGACTTCGAAGAACTTACTGATGCTGCCCTTCGGTAATGGTCTGATGCATACCGTGCGAGCTGCTCCCGCGTCGGCGACGCTGGCGGTCGTTTATCTGGGTATTTTTCCGGGAGCGCTCGCCTATGTTGCTTGGGCCTACGTGCTTTCGCATGGCGCCGCCGGACGGACTGCGACGCTGCTCTACGTGATTCCGATCGTGGCCATCGGTATTGCATGGATCTGGCTGGGCGAAGTGCCGAGGCCGATCTCTCTGGTCGGCGGCGCGGTCGCGCTCGGCGGCGTGGTGCTGGTGAATACCGTCGGAAAAAAGGGAGTCGGGAAGGGAAAGCTGGTGGAAGTTGACAATTCGTCTATCATGAAAGTATGCGTGTGATACTAGAGGCACAATTCCAGCTCTTCGGCGTCCTAAAGAAAGAGAATGGCTGGTACATAGCCCATTGCCCTCCGCTGGACATTACTACCCAAGGAAGGACTGAGGCTGAAGCCAAGAGGAATCTTGCCGAGGCATCGGAACTTTTTGTTGTGAGCTGCTTCGAGCGGGGCACTTTCGAGCAAGCACTTCGCGAACTAGGATGGAGTGTTGTGGCGGGTCGGCCTGCGGCACGGCAGGGAAAACGTTCTGTGATTCCGCGTAAAGGGTCATTTCGTTTTCCGGTTCCAGTTCCTTTTGGCTTTGAGAAGGCCGATGCCACGCCTAAATCCGCTTCCTCGGCACAAATTAGTTTGCGTGTTTGAACAGATCGGCTATCGCCAGGCAAGCCAGAAGGGTAGCCACCTCAAACTGGGAAAGCCCGGTGTCGCTCGGCCGTTGATCGTGCCGAAGTATGGCGAAGTTGGGAGAGATATTATTACTAGCCTGATTCGAACGGCTGGAATCACGCGGGATGCATTCCTATCTCTTTTGGAGAATTGCTAGCGGGCAAGAGCGCGATCGGTGAATTGTACCGGACGCGGGGTGATGAGGGTCACATCACGCGCAGTTGGTCCAAGCTAGGGTGAAATGGGGTTTTCCATGTTCGCCGGACGCCTGACGCAAGCCACGCTACGCGCACTGGACTGGCTGTCAGCAAGAACGCTTTCGCCCGAGGATTCGCCAGCCCACCAGCGTACCGGCCGACGCGGCGAGGAAGACGCTTATTTCTATCTTCGCCGGCGGGGCTACACGATCATCGCCCGCAACTACCGCTCCCCGCATCATCGCGGCGAAGTCGATCTCGTCGGCTGGGAGCTGGACGTCTTGTGTTTTATCGAAGTGAAGACTCGGACGACGCGTGACGTCAAGCCCGCCGAAGCCGCTGTCGATCGCCATAAGCAAAGGGAGTTATCGCTGGTCGCCCGCGACTTCCTGCGCCACATGCCCCCTTCGTGCCAGTGGCGGTTCGACGTGCTCGCCGTATACTATGAGCGCGGCCACAGCCGGCCCTCATTCGAGTTGTTTCAAAATGCGTTTCCCGTATCGTACAATCGTAGGTTTGGGGACTCCAGCTGAGAGGACTTAGTACGTGCCTGAACTGAGAAAAGACCCCATCGTGGGCCGGTGGGTGATTATTTCCACGGATCGCGCCAAGCGGCCTAACGACTTTGTGCGCGAAGCTGTGAAGATCAAGGGCGGATTCTGCCCCTTCTGCTACGGCAATGAGAGCAAGACCCCGCCGGAGATTCTGGCCTACCGGCCAAGCAACAACAGCAACCCTCCGCAGAAAGACAGTCCGGGTTGGACCATCCGCGTGGTTCCGAACAAGTTCCCTGCACTCGGCATTGAAGGCAACTTGAATAAGCAGGCCGAGGGCATGTTTGACAAAATGAATGGCATCGGCGCCCACGAAGTGGTCATCGAAACGCCCGACCACAATTCAAGCCTGGCCATGCTTCCCGCGAAAAAAATCGAAGACGTTCTGTGGGCCTTCCGCGATCGTATTCTCGATCTCAAGAAAGATCGGCGCTTCAAATACATTCTGCTTTTCAAGAACCACGGAGAGGCAGCCGGCGCCTCGCTCGAGCACTCGCACTCGCAGTTGATCGCGTTGCCGATTGTGCCCATTTACGTGGTGGAGGAACTGCAGGGAGCCAAGCAGTATTACATCTACAAAGAGCGCTGCGTTTTCTGCGACGCCATCCGCCAGGACATCGAGAATGGCACCC
>Ga0316363_10000428_pt1 | contig 58208 bp, 61 predicted proteins | sample Sb_taG_3_FD_200459 | JGI IMG/M metagenome (GOLD analysis project Ga0316363, IMG submission 200459) | Peat soil microbial communities from Weissenstadt, Germany - Sb_50d_a_PC metaG (v2) (version 2) | ecosystem: Environmental > Terrestrial > Soil > Wetlands > Peat | place: Germany: Weissenstadt...
CCCTCTCGGCTTCGCGCGAGGCGGCGCGCGCCGCATCTTTGAGAGAAATTTTCTCGCCGTTGCCGCCGCGATCGACGCGCCGCAAAAGCGAGCGCAATCCTCCCATGGCGAGCGTTTCATCGCCCAGCGCGACAATGGCTCGAGCGGCGTCTTTCAGTTCGCGAATGTTTCCCGGCCAGCTGTATTCCAGGAAGAAATTTTGGGTCTCGGGACTGAGGACCGGCACGGGCCGGCAAAAATCACGGGCAGCGGCCGAGAGGAACCAGTCGCGCAGAACGGGAATATCTTCCTTCCGCTGGCGTAAGGGAGGCATCCGCAAACAAACTCCGCTGATTCCATAATAGAGATCCTCGCGGAACTTGCCGGCCTTGACCTCGGCCTCCAACTCGCGCGAGGTTCCGCAGATGAAGCGGGGCACACGCCGGCGCTGATCGTCGCCATTGTCATCGTCATTGCCATTGCCTTTGCCAGTGCCATGCAGACCGATCTGGCGAACCAGTTCCTTCTGGGCCGCAGCAGCGAGGTCTCCTACGTCCTGAAGATAGACGGTTCCACCTTGACCGTCGCGCGCCGCTAGAATCTCTTCGCTGGCTTCACTAGCGTGATAGACCTGAAACGGTTCCGAAGCGCGGCTGGAAAGCGCATGAATGCGCGCCGCCGCTGCCGCCTTGCCAGAACCGTGCTCGGCCACCACCAGCACGGGAACATCATTCTGCGACAGTTCGCGGATCACGGCTTCGACGGTGCGCATGCCGGCGCTAACGCTTTCAAGCCACAGACGAGCGCCGCTGTTTGGCGGTGCTCCGGCAGTTGCCAGCATTTCGGTTCTGTCAAGACCCATACGATTCGCTTCGCTATTTCGCAACCAAGAACAGAGGGGGGACGTCTTGGGACGAACGGCGTCTACAGTCTAGAGCACACGCGCTGCCAATCCGGTCAAAACAGTCACGAGCCCCCAAAACAATAGAGGTCGATATTTCAACGACTTGCGATTGCGAACCTACATAGCGACTTGGGGTATACGTTACCACATTGCGGATAAATGGGAAATTTATTGCCCACGCCGCAAGTGATACTTGGGGCATTACTTCCCACCTGGCTTGGGGTTAAAGTCCTAACTGTCTGCAAATAATAGCAGACTTGGTCCCCTCCTAAAGGGACGACGCGCTGGTGACGATGTGCTGGAGTAAATAGGAAATGGTTTTCCCTTTTCTTGCGGCTCACGGCCCCCACGGGTCGCTTTGCGGCGTGCACTTTCATTTTCGGCACCTTGGGCACTTTGCGCGACGCCTCACTTTCGCATATTCTCAGACCCAAGCGCGTCCTATGAGTAACTATGAGTAACTCAGCAGAGGTAGCTGCGCCGCCCCCCACTAGGAAGGATCGCTTGTCGTCCGGCTTGCCCCGCTGGCAAGCGGCGGTGTTGCTGCTGCTGATTGCCTGGCTTTACGCTTCGATTCTCGCCCGCCTTTTCCTGCAGTGGATCCACGACCCGAACTTCTCGCACGGGATCTTCGTCCCCCTCTTTGCTTTGTTTGTTCTCTGGCAGGACCGGGAGAAGCTGGTAACGATTGCATCAGCTCCATCATGGACTGGTCTTCCGCTGGTTGTGCTGAGCCTGCTGGTGCTGGTTCTGGGAGTCTGGGGCGCGGAGATTTTCCTGGCGCGAATGTCTCTGCTGATCCTTCTGGCGGGGGTGATCATTTTGTTTCAGGGGTGGAGATTTTTTCGCGCCATCCTCTTCCCCTGGGCGTTTCTGATTCTGATGATCCCGCCCCCGATTCTGATCCTGCAGCAGGTCACCTTTCCCCTTCAGTTGCTGGCCTCAAGGCTCGCCACCGGGCTGTTGCGACTGGTCGGAGTTCCGGTGCTGCGGCAAGGGAACATGATCGTGCTTGCTGCCATGCCGCTGGACGTCGCGGAAGCATGCAGCGGAATCCGGTCGCTTCTGACCCTAGTCACGCTGGCTATCATCTACGGCTACCTGATGGAGACTCGGAAATGGGTACGGGTGGTGCTGGCTCTTTCGGCGGTGCCCATCGCAGTGGCGGCCAACAGCTTTCGCGTTTTTGGAACCGGGCTGCTGGTGCAGTACTGGGATCCGGATAAGGCAGAAGGATTTTTCCACACCTTTGAGGGATGGCTAATCTACGTAGTGGCGCTAATCATGTTGTTCGCTGTGCACCGCGTGATCTCGTTCATCTGCATCTGGAAGACCGGCCTGAGGAAGAGCGGCCTGCCTGCACCGCGTGTTGCCGCGCCTCTGGGTGGGCAGCCCGCTGGCACAATCCACATCCCAGCCGGGTTTCGTCGCTTCGGGATTGTGGCTGTGCTCATGTTGGCCGCGGCGCTCGTGCTCCAGGCCCATTCGCACAGCGAAGTCTTTCCGCCGCGAGCGTCTCTGAGTTCCCTGCCCCTGCAAATTGGTGGTTGGACGGGAACCGACGATCCCCTCGATAAGCAGACCCTCGACATCCTCGGGCCGGGTGAGTTTCTGATGCGCGATTACCAACACGCGAGCCAGCCCCAGCCCCAGGCGGAAACTCAGCCTCAACCGGAACCCCAGCCGGAACCATGGATTAATCTCTACATTGCCTACTTTCCGACGCAGAAGGCCGGCGATACGATCCATTCTCCGAACCACTGCCTGCCGGGCGCGGGATGGGTTCCGACCTCGCGGGAGGTGGTGCGGCTTACACGTCCCGACGGCTCCTCGTTCCCCGTCAACCGCTACGTGGTTGCAAAAACGGGAGAGCGGCAACTGGTGCTGTACTGGTTTCAGGCGCATGGCCGCGCGGTGGCCAGCGATTACTGGGCCAAGTACTATCTGGTGTCCGATTCGGTTCGCATGAATCGCAGCGACGGCGCGCTGGTGCGCCTGATGACCCCAATGCTTGACGGCGAGTCTCCCGATGCCGCACAGGCGCGCATGATGAAGCTTGGGTCGCAGTTCCTTCCACTGCTCGACGGCTGCATTCCCCGCTAGAGTGTTTCTCGCTTTGTGTAGAGGGAACCGGGAACGGGTAGGGCACGGCTTCACAGCTTGCGGAAAAAGTCGTTGGGGAATCGCGTTTCGAACGAGAGATGCACAGGGAAAGCTGATAAGAAGTTAAGGATGCGAGGAAACGACGAACGGCAGGGAGCGGTATTCAGCTACGTGAGTGCGGAGCAGCGGATTGCAGCCGATCATCCGCTGCGGCAGATTCGGACCATGACGGATGCGGCGTTGCGGGAGTTATCGCGGGAGTTCGACGGCCTGTATGCGCGGGTGGGACGGCGGTCGGTTGCGCCCGAGCGACTGCTGCGAGCGCTGTTGCTGCAAGTGCTGTACTCGCGGCGGAGCGAACGGCTGTTGATGGAGGAGATGAACTACAACTTGCTGTTTCGCTGGTTTGTGGGGCTGGAGATGGACGATGCGGTGTGGGACGTAACGGTATTCACCAAGAACCGGGAGCGACTGGTGGCCGGGGAGGTGGCGCAGAAGTTTTTTGCGGCGGTGCTGAAACAGGCGGGGGGAGCTGGTTTGCTGAGCGACGAGCATTTCACGGTGGACGGAACGCTGATCGAAGCATGGGCGAGCCGGCGCAGTTTTGAGAAGAAGCCGGATCCGCCGCAGCGGGGGACGGGAGCGCGGGGACGAAAGTTGCTGCGCGACACGCACGAGTCGAAAACGGACTCGGAGGCACGGTTGTTCCGGCGGAGCCAAGCGGCGGAATCGCGGCCGAGTTATCTGGGGCACGTAATCACGGAGAACCGGAATGGGCTGGTGGTGGCGGCGTGCGTGACGCAGTCGAGCACCAAGGCGGAGCGGGAGGCGGGGTTGGCGATGCTGGAGCAGGTCAGCGATGGCCAGCGGAAGATCACGCTGGGAGCGGACAAGGGATATCAGGAAGAGCGTTTTATCGCGGGGTTACGGGCGCGGCAGGTGGTACCGCACGTGGCCGAGTACGCGGTCGAGTCGCGGCATTGGCCGAACTGGCTGCGGGCGGAGGAGCGGGAAGATCCAGGGTTTGCGCAAAGTCAGAAGAAACGGAAACGAGTGGAGCAAGTGTTTGGCTGGATCAAACACGTGGCGGGCATGCGGCAGACGAAGTTTCGCGGACGACGCCGGGTGGAATGGATGTTCCAGTTGGCAGCGGCGGCCTTGAACCTGCGACGGATGCAACGTCTGCTGCCGCAACCGGTGTAGTGCCGGGGAGGAGTGTGTTCACCGGTCGAAGCAATGGCCGGAGAACACGAAATCGGGGCGTACTAGCGCACGGAAAAACAACCCACGGAAAGATGGAACGAGAAAAACATCCCATTTTTCCGCAAGCTGTTCAGCCGTGCCGCCAGGGGCTGCAACGGGTTCCGGCTTTAGCCGCTGAGGGCGCGCACTCTACACCATCGCGAGAAATGCCCTCGTGGAGCGTCCCTCAAGTTCGTGGCATAAATCCAAGTTTCTGGAACCGAAGGTCAAGACGAAAGATTGGTAGTGTCCTAATTTGCCGAACTGTGGCCCGAAGTTTGGAAGGTCGATTGCCTTGGCCATCCGGTATATTGGGAACATCTCGGAACGGAGGCTGTATGCACAAGGTGGACGTAATAGTCGTTGGCTCATTCGAGAGTGTGGAAGGGTTCCCGGTAACCGAAGATGACGGGGCGAAAGCATACGACCTGTTCTACCGAACAGTCGCCGGGTTATATTCGAATCCGAACAGCACAGGCGATTATTTGGTAATCCTCTATGCGGTCGGCACGGGCGGCGAGGTTCGCCAGCTAACACAGTTGGTGAATATACAGAGGGGAAAAAGATCACAAATATAGGCCGCCAGTAGCCTTGCACTCACCGCCCAGCGCCCAGAAATTCAGCTTGCGGCCATCCGCCAAGTGAAGCGTTAGAAGTTCGTTGAAGTCGGCCTCCACGGGCTTGTTGAGTTTGAGTTCTGTGTTCTGAAAGCTCGGAGTTCTGAGTTCTTGGCCCGAAAGTAGCAGCGTTTCATTGTAGGTCTGGTAGACCCACACCTCGTACTGCACCTCCGCAACGAGCCGTTCACCCGAAAACACCGTACCCTTACCCTTTACTGTTTCAATGAGGTTTGACATGGACAGCAACCTTCCTGTGAGATCGGAGTCTAACGAATCCAAAATGCAGCGCTACCGAAAGATTAAAACCATTGACTTCCAAACCCACACTGCGCGATAATTTTAGTCTGTTGTTTGGGGCAGTTCCGAGAGGCGTACCCGTCCACCAAGACGGCCCTCGAAACTGCCCCAAAGTCGTTTTCGGAGGTCTTTGACGAGCTAAGTCCTTATTCCGGAATATTTTCCGTATAAGTCCTTTAAACCCAAATATTTGAAAGGAATTTTTCGACAAATCTATGATTCTAAAGGACCGGCACATTGATTTTTTTGCGACGCCTCCTAGAGAGCAAAGTGGGGAAGTAATGCTAAGTCCTTATTCCGGAATACTTTGCAGATAAGTCATTATTCCTGAATACTTTAGCGCAAAATGGGGGGGTACCCGCATCATTGGGTTTCACATCCAGAATCAGCGGGCAGGAATGCCCCGCATACTACGCGTGGATACGAATTTCCTCAGATTTCCAGCCGCGAGCCTGCGCAAAAGCCTGCGGCAGAAACCGCACGAGATCCGTTGCCACCAGAGAATTCTCGCCGACCGATTCACTGGCCAGGTCGCCAGCGAGCCCATGAAGATAGACGGCAAGAGCGGTTGCTGCAAGCGGATGCTGCGGATGTTGCGCAATCAGGCCGGCGACCATTCCGGTCAGAATATCTCCCGTGCCTCCGGTGGCCATGCCCGGATTGCCGGTGGGATTCACCCAGACCGTGCCATCGGGCGCTGCGATAAGTGTGCGGTGTCCCTTGAGCACGACAATCAACTCGTGCTCGCGGGCGAAGTTGCGCGCGACTTCGAGGCGGTTCGCTTGAATTTCGGCAATGCTCAGGCCGGTCAGCCGCGACATTTCTCCCGGATGCGGGGTGATGACGACGGTCCGCCCGCGGCCATTCAGTTTCTCAGCCGCGCCTTCGAAGGCGTTCAACGCGTCCGCATCGACCACCAGATTGACGATCGAATCGCCGACCAGATTGCCTGCGGAAGATTTCTCGGCAGCCTGGACGATGGTGCGTACGAAATCCGCGGTCTCTGGATTGCGCGAGATACCGGGGCCAATGGCGAGCGTCTTGCGTTCGAGCAGCGAGTTAAGGCCCGGCCCAAGCGCCCGCAATGAGATCGTGCCGGCTGCGGTTTCCGCCAGCGGCTCGGTCATCAATTCAGGATGAAAACCGGCAACGGTCGCCAGCACGGATTTCGGCGTGGCTACGGTCGAGAGCCCGGCGCCCGCCCGGAGCGCGGAAAATCCTGCCATCGCTGCAGCGCCCGCTTTGCCGAGCGATCCGCCGATGACCAGCACGTGTCCGTAGCTGCCTTTGTTGGCGTCGCGCGCTCGGGGCGCGAGCAGCGGCGCGAAATCGAGGGGAGTACACAGATGAAGTCCGAGTTGCGAGACGATGGCCTCGGGAGGCGAGCCGATGGGCGCGATCACGGTGGGACCGGTGGTCAACCCCGCGAAAACGTGCGCTGGACGCGGTGAGGTAAAGGTCACGATGGAATCGGCGCGTGCTTCATTAAGCACACCGGCAGGAGAATCCGTCGCACTTGCCGGCCGCATGGCGTCGGCATCGGCGCCTGAAGGAATGTCGACGGCAACAATTGGAGCCGAAGACGCATTCATCTTGCGGATGGCGGCGGCATAGAGTGGGCTGACCGGCGGACGAAAACCTGTGCCGAGGATTGCGTCCACGATCACGTCCGCGGCGAAGATCTCCGCCGCATCGGAGGAATCGAGGCCACTCGCCTCGCGCACGATAAGGGGCGCAGTTTTCAGCGGCTGAAGCTTCTGCAGCATGTTCTGAAACATCGCCGCCGCATCGCCGCGAAGCTCTTCGGGATGCGCCAACAGCAGAACGCGCACGGCACGGCCCGCTTCGACGAGCTTGCGGGCCACGACGAATCCATCGCCGCCGTTGTTGCCTTTGCCGCAGAGAATGCCGACGCGCTCGGCTTGCGGGTAATCGGAGAGGATGAAACGAGCGACCGCCGCACCCGCGTTCTCCATCAAGGTGAGGGACGGCACGCCGAAGCGCTCCGAGGTGGAGCGATCGATCTCGCGCATTTCCGCCGCGCTCACGATTTTCATGATTGCGACCCAGATAGTTCGGACCCGGCGGTCTGTTCGAGTTCGCGCAGTTGTTGCGGCTCGCCCATGGCGATCAGAAAATCGCCGGCTTCAATGCGATCGTCAGGAGCGGGGTTGAAGTGCATGCCCGCTTCGCGCTTGATGGCGAGGATGATGACGCCGCGGTCCTGGCGGATGCGCGACGTCTCGATGGTCTTACCGGCAAACGGACTGCGCGGGGTGACGGGTACTTCGCCAATCTCGAGATCCATGCCGAGATGCGTGGTGGCGGTGTCCAGGAAACTGACTACGTGCGGACGCAGGAAGGAATGGGCGATACGCTGTCCGGCAAAAACATAGGGACAGACGACCGCATCGGCGCCCGCGCTACGCAGGTGCTTCTCCGCCATATCTTCGCTGGCTCGGGCGATGATGCGGAGGCTCGGATTCAGACTGCGGGCGGTGAGCACGATATAAAGATTGGTGGCGTCGGTGGTGGTGGCAGCGACGAGACCGCGCGCGTGCTCGATCTCGGCGTCGCGCAGAGTCTGTTCCTGAGTGGCATCACCGACGACCATGAGCCAGTTCTCGCCGGCAAATTTCTGCGCCTTCGCCTCGTCGTTCTCTATGATCACGAATTGAGCGGGGCGGCGCGCCAACTCGCGCGCGGCACTGCGTCCGACGCGTCCGGCGCCGCAGATGATGTAGTGCCCGGTGAGACGGCCTATGTTGCGCTCCATGCGGCGCCTTCCAAAGAAGCTCTGCAGCTCGAATTCTAGCAAAGCCTGGGTGAGCGACCCGATGGCTAGAAACACGAGCGAGACCCCACCCAGGATGATGATGACGTTGAACACGCGCCCGGCGTGCGACAGGGGATGCACTTCCTGGTATCCAATGGTGGTCAGCGTAGTGATGACCATGTAGAAACCATCGAACCAGGGCCATCCCTCGATGTAGTGAAAGCCCAGCGTGCCGAGGCCAACCACGAAGGCCAGCGCGGCCGCGAGGAACTTGAGATTGCGGGAGGTCCTCATGGTTCCGCTGTTACGACGTTTGCGACGTCCGTGCCGGGCGAGATGGGCGATCCAGTTTCTCGCGCGACAGGTGAGTATAGCTCTGGGCGTGGTTGAGCGCTGTGACGATCAGTTGTGCTTGGAGAGGGCGCGTTGTTACGATCTCGATGTATGAAACTTTCCGTCGTAATGCCGGTATATAACGAACGCGCTACGCTTCGAGAGGTGGTCGGGAAAGTTCTCTCGGTCCCCTTGGAGATCGAGCTGATTTGCGTCGATGACGGCTCGCGAGATGGCTCGCGCGAGATCCTGGCCGAGCTGCAGTCTGAGCATCCGCAAATCCGCCTCGTTCTTCAGCCGCAAAACATGGGTAAAGGAGCGGCACTTCGCCGCGGCATTCAGGAAGCTACGGGCGACTATGTCATTATTCAGGACGCCGACCTGGAGTACGATCCGGCGGAGTATCCGCTGATGATCGAGCCCTTGATCCAGGGCAAAGCCGACGTCGTTTTTGGCTCACGCTTTCTGGGCAGCGCGCCGCATCGGGTGTTGTACTTCTGGCATTCGGTCGGCAACCGGGCGCTCACTCTTCTTTCCAATTGCCTCACCAACATCAATCTTTCCGACATGGAAACCTGCTACAAGGTTTTCCGGCGCGAAGTGATTCAGTCGATCCCGATCGAGGAAAACCGTTTTGGATTCGAGCCCGAGATCACGGTGAAAGTTGCGCGACGACACCTGCGCATCTATGAGGTAGGCATCAGCTACTGGGGGCGGACGTACGAAGAGGGCAAGAAGATCGGATGGAAAGATGGCGTGCGAGCCTTGTATTGCCTGTTGAAGTACTCGTTCAAAGAACCCAGGATTAGAACTGCTGCACAGGGAGTTCCGGCGCCGGATCGCTCGACCGTTAGGCGATGAATCTTGGGTCGAAGCGGTCTCTCTACTGTTGGCGCGTGTGTTTCTGCCTTACCCGCCCTTTGTGGGAGTTCGAACCTGGGTTGGTCGTTCCTGCACTTTTTCCGCCGCCCGTACCACTAAAGTTGATCGGCGGATTGGGCTTGTCTTTTACAGGCTTCAGCGCGGGTGGCTTCTTTCCCGCAGATCCAGAGGGCTTTCCCGCAGATCCCGACGACGCGGTGGTCTTGGCGGTCTGACGCTCTATGGCTTGCAAATTCTTGGCATTGGCAGAGGAAGGCGTTGCCGGGCCCGCCGTCTTGCCCATGGGCGCGCTTGCCTTCGGTGCCTTTTCGGGGGTTGAGTGCTTAACCTTGAATGTGTTGTTTTGCTGCGCCAGGCCGCTGACGCCGATACCCGCGACTACGACCACAACCGCCAACGAAAATCTCATCTTTTTCTTGATCCCCTGCTTGTGACCCATGCTCCGGAACTTCGAGACACCTATTGTTAGATGCACGCACCTTGCCATCCAGCGCTCAAGTCTCTCCCATGTTAAACCCGCTGCCACGGGAATGCACTCGCGAAAGTAGACAGAAAGCTAATGAATTAGTCAGGAAAGCGGCCCACTGGCAGCGTCGACCATCTTGTGCGGAATGTGGGCATATGCAATGTTCTGCACATCGATGCTCTGCACATTGCCGTCCCATTGCCGGCGATGTCCTGTCCGCCAGGCAAAATCCGCTCAATCAAATGTGACGTTTCGCAGTTGCATCTCGGCGTGAACGCTCTTTACCATATCCACACCATAGCCACCATCCATATCCACCTTAGCAATAGCTTCAGGCTATAGCGGTTGGTGCTTGCTTTGGCACCGCAGTTCATCCCAATACTTGGCCAAATGCCGCGCCCAGCTGGGCCTTTCGCAATCTATGGCTGGCGGCAGCCAGGCGCGACACTGGTCTTGTCAGGCTGAAAATAGTTTGGGCATGGGTGACCCGAAATCCCCCCCGTTTGTACTTAGGATGCCGGTCGCCAAAACTGAGGTTCTTTGAACGCTCATTCCGGGCATCGTCGCTTGGCCATTTCGCTCGTTATCGCGGGCAGCTTGTTGCTGCTCGCTGGGTGTGGGGGCCTAGCCTCAGGCTCGCCCGGCACCGTCACCGCCGGAACGCTTTCGCCCAGTCCCTCGCAAGTTACCTTTGGAAGCACCAAGGTTGGGTCCAACCAGACCGGCACTGTGACTCTTTCGAACGGCGGCGGGACGGATCTCACCATCACCCGGGCGACATTGAGCGGCGCAGGATTTTCGATGAGCAACCTCGCCCTTCCGCTCATGCTGCACGCCGGAAACACGACTTCGGCGACGATCACGTTCGCGCCCACCGGAAGCGGAAATTTCAGTGGCAGCGTCGCGTTTGCTACCACGGCAAACCAGGCAAACAGCACGGTAGTGCTTCCCTTCTCTGGCGAGGGACTGGCGCCCGGAACACTCTCTCCCAATCCTTCCAGCTTGGCATTCGGGAGTATTCAGGTGGGAAGCAGCAACAGTCAATCCGAGACCCTGACCAACACGGGCGGCTCCGCCGTAACGATCTCGCAGGCAACGGCGAGCGGAACCAGCTTCTCCGTCAGCGGAGTGAATCTACCGGTGACCCTGGCCGCCAATCAGAGCGTCACTTTCAACGCGATCTTTGCTCCATCCAGCGCAGGCGCTGCCAATGGAGCGTTGAGCATCGTCTCCGGCGACTCCAACTCGCCGCTCAGCATTCCGCTCTCGGGCACGGGTCTGGCACCGGGCGCGCTGACTGCAAATCCAACGACCCTGGCGTTCGGCAGCGTTCAGGCCGGCAACAGCACGAACTTGTCTGAAACGCTGACCAACACCGGGGGATCGACGATCACCATCTCGCAAGCGAATTTGACAGGCGCGGCTTTCGCGATCAGCGGATTAATCTTGCCCCTCAATCTGACGGCAAATCAAAGCGTGACGTTTACTGCGACCTTTAAGCCGACCAGTGCTGGTGCGGCGAGCGGAAGCCTGTCTGTGGTATCGAACGCATCGAACTCGCAGCTCAATATCGCGCTCTCCGGGAGCGGAGCGACCGCGGGCCAGTTGGCGGTGTCTCCAACCAGTCTCAGCTTTGGCAACGTGGTGGTCGGGTCGAGTGCGGCGCTCAACGGTAGCCTGACCGCCAGCGGCGCGCCGGTCACAGTGTCACCGGCGAGTATTAACAGCGGTGAGTTTGCGCTCTCTGGGATTTCGCTGCCGGCAACGCTCGCCGCCGGTCAATCCGCCACCTTCACCGTCACTTTCACGCCGGGGGCGAGCGGGGCCGCTTCGGCTTCTTTATCATTTTCGAGCAACGCCTCGAACTCGCCCGCCGTGCAAACAATGACCGGCACGGGAACGGCGGCAACTCAGCATATCGTGGACCTTAGCTGGACCGTCGCAGCTGATGCAGTCGGCTACAACATATACCGCAGCACCACGTCTGGTGGTGTATACACGATGATCAACACGTCGCTGGATGCGACGACCGCGTACACCGACAGTACAGTCGTTTCCGGCCAGACTTATTACTACGTAGCCACAGCCGTAAATGCCAGTTCAGAGGAGAGCGGATACTCGAAGCCAACTCAGGCCGTGGTTCCGACTCCGTAACGTCGCGAGGCAGATGCGGAAGGCGGCATTTCGTGCACCTGTCGCAAAAACTCGGCATCTTGACCGCAGGTTAATCAGGGGACAGTTGAATTGTGAAGATTCAAAAGAATCGCCGACCCGAGTTCCGAGCTCTGCCATCGTGAAGATGCGAAGTCCGTTCCTTGCCTGTTGCGCAAGAAAAAAAATTTCAGCCTAGAATAACAATAGAAAATCGAGGGCAGTTCTCTTCTCGGGAACTCTGCTTGGTTCTCGATCGGGCATTGCTTCAGAAACGGAGTTCGTCATCTGTGAAAGTCGGAATCGATTTCGGCACGACCCGGATCGTGGCTGCGGCCGTGGACCGGGGCAACTACCCGCTCGTCAACTTCGAGACCCCGGACGGGCACGCCCGCGACTGGTTTCCTCCGCTTATAGGCGTGCGTGGAGAAACGCGCGTTTACGGATGGGACGCCTGGGTTGCGCAAGGGCAACCGGGCTGGACAATCATTCGCTCTCTGAAACGTTGTCTGAAGGACGCCGGCCCTCGGACCGGGATAGAAATCGGGGGCCATACATTCGAAGTCCGGCAGCTGTTGCAGGAAATGATGGCGGCTTTGCGCCTGCAACTGCGCGAGCACTCAACTTTGACCTTGCCCTTGCCAGACGATGGGAACAAGCCCTTGGAAGTAATGCTGGGAGTACCGGCAAATGCGAACAGCAATCAGCGTTTTCTTACCACCGAAGCCGCTCGCGAGGCGGGGTTTGAGGTTTTGGGACTGTTGAACGAACCCTCCGCGGCTGCGGTTGAATTTGCCCATCGCGACCTGGTGAACCGCAAGGGCCGTTCCGGGGGCCGGCTCCTGGTCTACGATTTGGGAGGCGGCACGTTCGACGCTTCGCTCATCGAACTCGGCGACGGCGAGCACTCCATTGTCGCCTCCGACGGCATTTCAACTTTGGGCGGTGACGACTTTGACGAGATTCTGGCAGAACTTGCGCTGGAGGCCGCCGCGATCTCGAGCAGAGAAAGGGACAGCCTCTCCGCGGCTGAGTGGTTCATTCTCTTGGACGAATGCCGCGAGAGAAAGGAAGCGCTCAGTCCCAACACGCGCAAACTGACCGTCGATCTCGAACGTGTACGACACAACTGGCACGAGGTCTCAGTGAGTGCGAACGTTTTTTACGAAAGGTGCCGGCCGCTGATCGAGTCCACACGCCGGGTGGTTGATGAATTGCTCGCGACGCACCCGGAGCGCCCGATCGATTCCCTATACGTCACGGGCGGCGGTTCGGAGTTGCCACCGGTGGCGCGCGTACTGCGTGAGAGTTATGGCAGGCGGGTGCGACGCTCGGCCTACATGCGATCGGCGACGGCCATCGGATTGGCGATCCGGGCGGATGCTCAATCCGGTTGCGTCCTGCGCGACCGGTTCATGCGGAATTTCGGATTGTGGCGGGAGGCGGATGAAGGGCACGGCGTGGTGTTCGATCTTGTGTTCTCCCGCGGCACGGAGTTGCCCGGCCCCAAACAACCGCCGCTGCGGAGCGTACGTTCTTACCGTCCGGCCCACAACGTGGGACATTTCCGTTATCTGGAATGCGCACGGCTGGCGCAGGACGGCCGACCGGTAGGAGAAATTACCGATTGGGACGACATCCGATTCCCCTTCGATCCAGGTCTCGAGGAGGGGGCAGACCTGGCTGCCGTGTCGGTGAGGCGAACCCCCACAACGTCGGACTTTGTGGTTGAGGAAACATATACGTGCGACAGTAGCGGCAATCTGGCCGTGGCGATTTCCAACAAGTCCACCGGTTATGAAAAAAGGTTCCGACTGGGCCGGTGGTCGGTGCAGCAACCGAAGACATTGCCCAGCCGCGCAGCCAAGCGCGGCGCCTCAAGCGGTCGCTGACGTAGTTGCGGTGCCGCGCGGCTTCGCCGGACAAGACTCCGGCGACAGGTGTTCTATGCAACGCAGATCATTCCTGCAGGGGGCGGGAGTTGTTACCGTCGTCGTTGTGGGCGGTGGAGTCTGGCGCGCCTACGATCAGGGCGTCTTTAGCGTCGGCGAGGGAGCGGCTTACGAACCATGGAAGGACTGGCGCAGGAAAGACTGGCGCAGCGGTTCGGGCGATGGAGTTCTAGGGCTGGTGCGCGCCGCAATTCTAGCGGCCAGCCCTCACAACACGCAGCCTTGGCTCTTCAAGGTGACGAATTCGTACATTGAGTTGTATATCGACACAAAGAGGAATGTCGGCGCGCTCGATCCCTATCTGCGCGAAGAGCACATCGGGATGGGCTGCGCTCTCGAGAACCTGATGCTGACTGCGGCCGCCAACGGCTACGCAGGCACCGTGACGCTACTTCCAGGAAAGCTGGGGCCGATTCCCGCCGAGCCCAAACCGGAGCTGCTGGCGCGCGTAGATCTCGCTGCGGGCAGACCCGAGGAAAGCGCGCTCTATGAAGCGATCCCGCGGCGCCATACGAACCGCAGTGCCTACCACCCTCAGAAACCGATCCCGCCGGAGTTCGTTGACACTCTGAGCCGCGCAGCCAGCGACGATGCGGACGTCAAGCTATTTCTGTTCACGGCGGAGGCGGACCGAAAAAAGCTCGTGGACATAATCTCGGCGGCGAACGACGAAATCTATGCCGAACCGGAGGTCAAGCGTGGCAGCGGGCCCTGGTTTCGGAACCACTGGAGCGATGTCCAAAAATATCGCGATGGCCTCACGATTGACGCCTTCGGGCAGCCTCCAATCGCGACTGCAATGGCTAAGACGATGCCGGTGTGGATGCTGCGGCGGCTGGCCTCGCGCGGGGAAAAAGATGGGTATTCGAAGCTGATGCTGAGCGCGCCCCTGATGGGAATCATTGCGGTGCATGACCGTTATGACCGGGAACATTGTTTACGCGCAGGACGAACCTGGCAGCGGGCGCACTTGCTGGCCACTACGCGGGGCGTGGCCGGACGGCCCTGCAATGAGGCAGTGGAAATGATCGACCACGAAAAAGCGCTAGGAAAACATCCGCGACACACGAGCCTACTTGCCGATCTTATGGGCGATGCCGCGTGGCAGCCGACCTTCGTTTTCTATATGGGTTATCCAACCTTGACAGGCCGCGCCAGCCCGCGGCGGTCGATCGCGGATGTAGTTATTTGACTCCGGCTTCACCGGGTGGGCGCGATACTTGGTGCCTTTGGTCGGTAGGAACCGCTTACCTTTGTGCTGCGCTGTGGACCGCAGATTGCTTTGGGAATCTTGCAGGAGTGCTTTGTTTCTTAACAGATTGCTGAAAAACTCGGTTTTCCGCGCACAGCCCCTAAAGGGGCATCTCAATTCAAAGAATTTCCGGCATCGCTGAAGCGATGCCCCGATACGAAACTTGAGTTTTTCAGCAATCTGTTAAGCCGCTCTAACCGATCGGACCCCACCGACAGTGCGGCCAAAATGGACTGCCGCGAAAAATAGCCGATGACGGAATTTGCCAGACTCGGCCGTGTTCGCGTTGCTGGATGCCGGGGGAGAGATGGTCAAGGTCCACGCCAACGTTCAGGCAAAAGACGCGATCTTCCTGCATTCGAGCTGGCGCGCGGCGAGCACCTATGTCTGGGCAAAGTTTCGGCAGCGGCCCGACACCTACTGTTATTTCGAACCGCTCAACGAACATCTGTTCACTGTGACGACGGAAGTTATCGATGGCTTCCGCTCATGGTCCTTTGCCAATCACCCAGCGCTCGACGCGTCCTATCTGGAGGAGTTTCGTCCCCTGATCGGTCCGGGCGGCGGCATACCAGGTTTTCCCGCCCATCTCACCTTCGGACGATACTGCGCCGCGAGCGATGACTCTTTGCCGGAACTGGAAGCTTATTTGGCCGATTTGGCGAGGCTGGCCACGCGGCTCGGCCGGCGTCCGGTCTACGGCTTCGTGCGCACCGATATGAGGGTGGGCTGGTTCCGCGCCCGGATGCCCGGCACGCACATCTTCATCCGCCGCGAGCCGCGTCGGCAGTTTCTGTCGATGTTGCGCCAAGCCGTGCAGGGCAATCCCTATTTCCTGCAACGCGGCGTGGTCATTCTCCGTCACAATATGGAAGCGCCTGCCTTCGCGCCGCTGCTGTCAGCGCTGGAGTTTCCGGCAGTCGAGTTGCCGCCATTGCTGGATTCGTCCGGGCTGCGCGAGGCATTTCGGGGCAAGCTCGTGGATGAGACAGTTTTGCGCCGGCTTTACTTCATCTTCTATTTCATGTGGCTTTTAGCGCGACAGCTCGGCGAGCCGCAATGCCATCTGGTCATCGACATCGACTGCCTCAGCCTGGACGAGTCCTATCGCCGCGAGATCGAAAATCGCCTGGGCGATCTGGTTGGCATGGCCATCTCATTCGCCGACTGCCGGGTGGAGCGCTACGATGAGAATCTTAGTTGGAGCGGTCCCCAATTCGAGGCTCTCGAACGGGATGTCGAAGCTCTTGTGGGTCTCCGATCCAGCGTCCGCCATAGAACGGCGCGGCCAACCCGCAGCTCGATTTGTGCTCCGACGCCGACTTCCTGATGGCCTATTCCACTGGCATCAAGTAGCCGTTCGCGATAGATGATATCATGATATCATTATGCTTTGGACGACAGCGATGGCACAACTTGTGGTCCGGAACATTGAGAATGCAGTGAAGCTGCGGCTCCAGCGGCGCGCTCGACGACACGGTCACAGCATGGAAGAGGAGGCACGAGATATCCTCCGCAAGGCGGTAAACGAAAAAGACGTCCCGGTGGGCGGACTCGGTACGGAAATATCTGCCTTGTTTGCCAAGGTCGGCCTAGACTCCGACATTCGGGAACTGCGAGGACATGAGATTAAACCGGCGTCCTTTGAGCCATGATTGTGCTGGACACGAACGTACTCTCGGCGCTGATGCGCCAAACGCCCGACAAAAGTGTCATCGTCTGGCTTGATAAGCAGCCTCGGACATCAATCTGGACAACCGCAGTAGCGATTTTGGAGATCCGATTCGGGTTGCAAGTCATGCCCCTCGGAAAGCGCAGATCTCTGTCGATCCGGGAGTTCGAAACTGTTCTCGACAAAATTGGGTACCGGATTGCCCCATTCGATGCGGCCGCTGCGCAACAGGCGGGAGACCTAATGGCGTCTCGGCAAAAGAAAGGCCGGCCTGGCGACCTGCGCGATACGATGATCGCTGGAATCGTGCTCGCTCACCATGCCACGCTCGCAACCCGTAACATAACGCACTTTGAAGATCTTTCGGTTCCAGTCATCAACCCGTGGTTTGCGTAACGGTTGGTCCGGCGTGCTTAGAAGACCTCGGTTTACTGACGGCAACTTTTGGCTGGTGCGGCATGCAAGACGATGGGTACTGATGCACCCTTGCAGAATTCTTGCGCATTGCACCGAGGCTCTAGCGCGGCTTGGCCCGGCTTTGGTAGCAGAAAGACGTTGTTTATTCCGTAGGCACAGAACTTGTTACCATTCGCCAGGGCAAAGCTGAAATTTTTCCCTGTCGAGGACACCAGCTGCACTGCTATGGAAATGCAGGTTTGTGTCAATTCTTGCTCTTGGTTCAGCTTTGCGCACGGCGCCAGAGTGAAGGGACTTGGGCCTCCCTCGAAACGTAAGTCGCATGGAGCCTCAAAAGGTGGTAGGCCGCATCCGAGGCCAGTGGTGATTGGGCCGCTACCCTGCTTGGTTCCCTTAACGAACAAGATCACGTTGCTGAAAGAGATCGGCTCGATCGTGATATTTGTTGTGTCAAGGTGGATTTCATAACTACTCACCCCTGAAACTGTGCTTGTACCTACGTACTTGAACTCGCCGATAATGATGGATGGGGTATGCGCGTTTGCCTGCGAGACAGGCAACCAAATAGCAATCGCTAAGCACGCAACAAGAACAAGCTTCTTTCCCACGCTGTCACTCCCCGTCGCTACGTTGCCATGATACAGTCGTCGGCTCCTGTAGTCACATTATGATGCGGGATATTCATAGCGGCTACTGAAAAATGAACCAACTTGGTAATTTCGATCATTCCGGCGAACGAAGCGCCTGGTGGGGATCGTTCCACCCGTTTCTTTTTATTCCCGCTTTTCTTTATTCTTGGGCGGTAGTACGCGGGGGAGATGTTAGTAACGAAACCGAGGAACCACGCGCTCCGCCGTGACTGGCGGGGACGTTGCTTTGATTGGCACGTTTGTGCCAGCACCTAGCACGTACGTGCCATTCTTCTCTTGGCGGAAAGGTCCTACGCTTTGCCCGAACGGCACTTCTGGGGGAGGAGCTGTTCATTCTTTTGCCCCACAACTCCGACTGGGTTGTGGGGCGTTTTTTTTGATCGCCGTCAGGACACACTCCGATCTCGTGTGTACTGGCAGTGCCTACGCGGCCCTTTTTTCAGCGGTGGAGAGCTCGCTCCGGGTAAGACGCGGTTCGGAGCGCTTTTGTTTGGCCTCCTGCGTAAGATTTCTTCGGCCGGAGCAACTTGGTAATTTCGATCATTCTGGCGAATGAAGATTTAAGCTAAACTGACACACTATGTCGCGGCAAAGCTCGGGTGGTGGGTTACGTTGAACAAAGTAGCCCATCAGTGCTGGGTTTCGGTTCTTGACATTCTCAAGTCCATGTCATATCGTAGCGACAATTTCCGCGAGCGGTAAGCACCTCGTCCGAAAGGTTTTGTACTCGCCGACTTCCTCGGAGTGCTGCGTCTACCACGATATTAGTCAGCGTTCGCGTGCGGCTGGGAGCGAATCGTGAAGCGGACAATATTCCGTGTTCTAGCTGTTGCTCTCGTTTGCATGGCCTTCCCAGGAATGCTGTTTGGAAAATCTCCTTCTTCCGTGACGCTTAGCTCTTCGCTAAATCCGTCCACCTATGGGAATTCCGTGACGTTGACGGCTATGGTGACGCCCTTGGTGGCGACCGGAACAATAACGTTCAAGGACGGCAGCACAACGCTGGGAACGGGCACGATCAGCGGCGGGGTGGCGACTTTCAGCAGCTCGAAGCTGGCGCAGGGTTCGCATTATCTCACGGCTTCGTACGGCGGCAGCGCGAAGTACAACGGCAGCACATCCTTGCTGCTAATCCAGACGGTAAACAAAGCCAACACGACCGTCACGCTAGCTTCGTCTGCGAACCCATCGGCATATAGTTCATCGGTGAAGTTCACGGCCACGGTGACGCCCGCCACGGCGACGGGTACGGTGACGTTCATGGAGGGAAGCACGACGCTGGGAACGGGCACGATCACTGCGGGGAAATCAACCTTCAGCATCTCGACGCTGGCGGTGGGATCGAATTCGATCAAGGCGTCCTACGGCGGGGACACAAACGACAACAGCAGCACATCTTCAGTGCTAACCCAGAGGGTAAACAAAGGCAACACGACCGTCACGCTGGCTTCGTCCGCGAACCCATCGGCATATGGGGCCTCGGTGACGTTCACCGCCACGGTGACGCCCACCACGGCGACGGGTACGGTGACATTCACGGATGGAAGCACGACGCTGGGGACGGCGACGATCAGCAACGGGAGCGCCACGTACAGCACTTCGACGTTGGCGAGTGGCTCACAGCCGATCAAGGCTTCCTATGGCGGGGACACAAACGACAACGGCAGCACGTCGGGGACCCTGACGCAGACGGTAAACAAAACGAACACGACCGTCACGCTGGCTTCGTCTGCGAACCCATCGGCATTGGGGGCCTCGGTGACGTTCACGGCGACGGTGACGCCGACGACGGCGACGGGTACGATGACGTTCACGGATGGAAGCACGACGCTGGGAACGGGCACGATCAGTGCAGGGAAAGCAACTCTCAGCATCTCGACGCTGGGCGTGGGATCGAATTCGATCACGGCTTCCTACGGCGGGGACACAAACGACAACGGCAGCACGTCGGCGACGCTGACCCAGACGGTAAACAAAACGAACACGACCGTCACGCTGGCTTCGTCCGCGAACCCATCGGCATATGGGGTCTCGGTGACGTTCACGGCCACGGTGACGCCCACGACGGCGACGGGTACGGTGACGTTCACCGACGGCAGCACGACGCTGGGAACGGGCACGATCAGTGCGGGAAAAGCAACCTTTAGCATCTCGACGCTGGCGGTGGGATCGAATTCGATCACGGCTTCCTATGGCGGGGACACAAACGACAACAGCAGCACGTCGACGGTGCTAACACAAACGATAAACTCAGCCTTACAAGTAGCCACCACGTCACTCCCTGCCGGAACCGCGGGTACATCTTACTCGGTCACTTTGGCAGCCACCGCAGGTACCACGCCTTACCGCTGGTCGACAAGCTCCGGCAGTTTGCCCGCCGGACTATCGCTGAGCGCCAATACGGGTGCGATTACCGGCACGCCCACGGTAGCAGGCACGAGCAACTTCACGGTGCAGGTGACCGACGCCAACAACCTAAGCGCATCCCAGCCGCTGAGCATTGTGGTCGCTGCGATCATTACCGCTCTCAGCCCGGTATTTGGTCCGGTGGGCACCAATGTAGCGATCAGCGGTTTAGGGTTCGGTACGACGCCGGGGACGGTTGCTTTTAATGGGGTGGCCGCCACGACGATCACGAGTTGGGGTGCGACGTCGATTGTCGCCGCGGTGCCGACGGGAGCGGGCACGGGCAATGTAGTGGTGACGGTGGGAGGAGTATCCAGCAACGGAATCACCTTTACGACCACCACCGGAATCACCCAAGCAAACCTCAATACCAGCCGCTACCAGCACAGTGCGACGACCTTGAACAATTGGCAAATATTGGTGGTTGGTGGTGTCAATTGCCCAACATCGGGCTCGTGCACTTACTTGAACAGCGCAGAGCTGTACAATCCGGGCGCCAGCGCATTCACCAACACCGGGACAATGGCCACTGCTCGCTCTGCTCCGGCTGTGCTATTGAGTACGGGGAAGGTGTTCGTTGCGGGCGGCTACACCTGTGACGGATCAGGAAACTGTTCATCGTTGAGCAGCGCCGAGATTTACGATCCGACCGCCAGCACCTTCAGCAGCGCGGGGACGATGACGGTGCCCCGGAACGGCCACACGATGACTGTCCTCGGCAATGGGACAGTACTGATAGCGGGCGGCGAAAACTGCGTTTCGGCCACATCGTGCAGTGCTTTGTCGGGCGCGGAGATTTACGATCCGACCGCCGGAACCTTTACGCCCACATCGAATGGCATGAGCGCTCCGCGCTTCGACGCAAGTGCGGTTCTGCTGAATTCAGGGTCGGTGCTGATTGCCGGAGGTTTTGACGGGACTAACCTGCCGGCAGCGGCGGAAATTTACAGTCCAGCGTCCGGCGGGTTCACCGGGGCGGGCCCAAGCCTGAACGTTCCCCGTTTTGATGCCTCGGCCACTCTTCTGAATAACGGCCGCGTCCTGGTTGCGGGCGGTTCGACTTGTAGCCTCCCGGGCTGCCCGACCAACGCCGCAGAGATCTATGACCCCGTGGCAAGCACATTCAGCATCGTCACGGACGGTATGATCGTTCCTCGGTTCAATCACACCGCCACCTTGCTCACCAATGGCGACGTCGTGGTCGCGGGGGGCTACAGTTCGTGCGGATCCTCTTGCAGCGCGGAGGCCAGCACCGAATTATTCGATCCGGTCGCGGGCGCATTCACCTCGGGTCCACCGGAGGCGACCGGCCTAGCAGGCCACACCGGAACTCTGGTGGCCAACGGCAATGTGTTGTTGATTGGCGGTATCAACGCGGGAGTGACTCTGGCCAGCGATGAATTGTATCAACCCAGCAGTTTGACGCCGCCCGGTCTGGTATCCATCACGGTCGCGCCCGCGAGTTCGTCCCTCATGCCGGGACAATCTGAGCCCTTGGTCGCTACCGGCACGTTCAATGACAGCAGCACCCAGACCCTGCAGTCGGTCATTTGGAGCTCGTCGAATAATTCGGTTGCTACTATCAGCAATTCCGCCGGCAGCGCCGGCATTGTGAATGCCCTAGCCGCGGGCACAACTACGCTGACGGCAACCGGCGGAACCGCTAGCGGTTCCGCCTCCCTGAATGTGATCATCCTAGCGAGCACAACAGTCACGCTAACTTCGTCTGCAAACCCGTCCGCATATGGTTCGCCGGTGACGTTCACGGCCACGGTGACGCCGGCGACGGCGACCGGCACGGTGACGTTCACGGACGGAAGTACGACGCTGGGAACCAGCACGATCAGCAGCGGAACTGCGACTTACAGCACATCTGCGCTGGCGGTGGGCTCACAATCGATCACGGCTTCCTACGGCGGCGACACAAACGACAGCGGCAGCACGTCGACGACCCTGACGCAGACGGTAAGTAAAACTAGCACGACCGTCACGCTAGCTTCGTCTGCGAACCCGTCGGCGTATGGTTCGCCGGTGACGTTCAAGGCCACGGTGACGCCGGGGACGGCGACCGGCACGGTGACGTTCACGGATGGAAGCACGACGCTCGGAACGGGCACGATCAGCGGCGGAACCACGACTTACAGCACATCCGCGTTGGCGGTGGGATCGAATTCGATCACGGCTTCCTACGGCGGGGACACAAACGACAGCAGCGCCACGTCCTCGGTGCTAACTCAAACGATAAGCTCAACCCCACAAGTAGTTACCACGTCGCTGTCTGCCGGAATGGTGGAAACATCGTACTCGGCCACGTTGGCGGCCAGCGGAGGTACCACGCCTTACAGCTGGTCGATAACCTCCGGCAGTTTGCCCGAGGGGTTATCGCTGAATGCCAGCACGGGTGCGATTACCGGAATACCCACGGTAGAAAGCACGAGCAACTTCACGGTAGATGTGACGGACGCAAATAACATAAGCGCAACGCAGCCGCTCAGCATCCTCGTAACACCCATTCTGACGTACTCGGCGAGAACGGATAATTGCGTCAATGGCACCCAGTCAGGATGCATTTCCGGCAAAGCCACGGGCGAAGCGGGCGCGGCCTTGCTTTTTCAGGAAGGTGTACGCGACCCGATCCCGACCGGATTTGCGCCCACGACTATTACTTCCGGCTCGTGCCCTTCCGGATGGACGCCTTCGAGCTATCCCGCATACTGCCCGAGTCCGATGAACTCGACCGCAACGGATCCAGATTTCGGCTCGTATCTGGTGATGGTGTCAGACGACAACACCAACGCGCATAATTCAGCCGCGCCATATACAGCAGCGTGGCACATGGGTTCTGATGGCAACTGGGATGCCTTCTCCTGGGACGAGACGTTGTTGCTGGCAAAGAATTCTGGGGGCGGGGCGACGGTCTTCAACCTTAACCCAGCAGCCATCCATGCCCAAACCTGTGCCACCGCGCCGGGATGCGTGAATTCAAGTGGAATCTACACCGCCCTCAGCGGCGCTGGAGACTCGACGCACCTAGCCCACGGAGGCTCTTGGTCATTCAGCCGCGTGCCTTCCGAGCCCAATGTTGTTTACGAGATGTCGAACGTGCCAACGCAAGTGAATCAGCTGGTAATTACCAGCTCAATTTCAAGCCCAGGCACCGGGAGTCTTAGCCGAAGCGTCTATGTCGATTTCACATCCGACACACCGGTGCCTTGCAGTGTGATGGAAAGCGCCGCGCCGGGCAATCCCACCACCTATGCAGCGTCTTGGACTGGGAGCTTCCAGGTTGCGGATGATGGTACGGTCTCTTACGGGATGACCGGAGGCTATAACTGGGCGGCATCATGGACGGTGATGCCGATCGACACGTTCATCCTGCCGACCGCTGGCAACGCGGGCAAGTACGGATTCCAAGCTACGGCCATTAGCGGCACGGGAATAACTGGCACGTCGGCACCTACCTGGTGCCAGACAGCGGGCTGCACTGTGACCGATGGCGGCGTGATCTGGACAAATATCGGCAAGCTGGACGAGCAAAGTCAGGGATTCGACGTGGTGATCTATCGCCCAGCGGGTACGTCGGCGCCGGGTTGCACGCGAATCAACACCCGGCTGGGGAAGATTTACCGCGGCACGGGAAACTCCGCGCCCGCCGGGTACATGACCACCAATGACGAAGTGGTCTGCACGCGAGCGGGAACCTGGCCGACGGTCCCCTGCACCCTGCCCGACCGATTCACCTTGCACGAAGTGGAGCAGGGCGAGGATGGACAGTATGTGGAGTTCTCTCCGACCGGCGGTGAGGCGGCGAATCCTCCGGGGAGCTGGAACTCCGGAACGCTCAGCTGCCAAGCATCCAATACCAGTTGGCAGGGAGCGTATTCGCCGGCCAATGCTTACGTCGCTAAGAACATCGTCAGTTACTCGGGTTATTACTACACTGCCCTCACCACCGTCCCCCCCGGCAGCGGGCACGCGCCCTCCGGCACAACGTCTTCCAACACTTATTGGAGCAACACGGAGTCCTACTGCGGCAGCTACTTCTTCGACACCACGAGCACCTTGGTGGCTCCGCTTACGGATTGGGTGCATGGCTCGGGACATTCCGCCGCCGGCTACCTGCACAAGTATTACGGGTCTTACTATCGGTCAATGCTGTATTCGCTGCCGGTGGTCAACGGAGTCCTCAATCCTGACACGCCAATGCTACTCGCCGCCCTGCCTTGTGACGATCATGGCACCTACCAGAACTCCGGCACGAGCGATCTCACGCCTATTTTCACGGTCACGACCGACGTTCCGGCGTGGCCTACTCGCTACGACGTCGCGAATGGCGCGTGCTACGACGAAATTTGCGCTTTCAACTCGGACGGGAGCGGGCTGACCTACCGCTTCGGCCATACCTACAACACCGGCTCGAGTTCCTACTTCTCGATTCAGAACAACATCGGGGTGAACTCGCCGGTCGGCGACTTGATCGCGTTTGGTACGGACATGATGGGTGTGCGCGGCTCGAACGTTACGGCGAACACGGCCTGCAACAACGTGCGCGGCCAGTATCAGCCCGCGCCGAACGGCACAGTCACCTATCAGGACTACGTGTACCCGATCACGCAAAACAGCGATAACAATATTTTCCAGGCGACCGGCTGCGGGACAGACACCACGGGGGCAACTTGCACCGAAGGCAAGTCTCTGCCGAATTGGGATAGTACCTGCGGCACCTTGAACTCGACCTGCACGGACGGCAGCGTAACCTGGACGAATGAAGGGCGGAACACTTGCCGGGGCGACATCGTGATCCTGGATGCGCTATCGGCGCACGCAACACCGTAAGAACTTCTGACAAAGCCCCGTCCGCTAAGACCATCTTGGGAACTGGACCGCAACGAGACAGATGCGGAGGGTTGCATTTTCGTGCAACTGTCGCAAAAACTATCATCTTGACAGCGGGTTAAGAAGGCAGTTAAATGTGATCAGTTAAGAGAGTCTGCGGGAAGTTCGATCCCCCGATATTCCCCTCCCCAGGCGGTTCGCTAAATCACTGAATGTAAAGGGAGTACCGTATGATCAATAGCAGGGGAAAGTGGTGGCTGGCAGCTGTCGTGCTCTGTTGCCTGGCACCCGCCACGTTTGCTCATGAGGGTCGATGCGATCGCCACGATTGGGATTGGAATTGGGACAAGGATAAGCATTGTGCGAAGACGTCGTCGGTGCCGGAGGGCGGCTCGACTGCGATCTACCTTCTCGGAGCCGGACTCACATGCTTCGGGGCCATGTTCCTCCGGTCGAAGCTGGCAAAGCCCACGAAATCGTAACTTCAGCCGGCAAAAAATGGGGCCGCTTTGCGAGCATGCATGCTCGCAAAGTAGGCCTGTTTTTGTGTCTATTTTGGTCGTGCTTCATGCCAGGTCGACCGGCAATCGGGACGCTGACGGTTGATCGCCAAGCTGTGACCTAGTCGGGCCCATCGCCCACTTCACCCGCCCTTGCTTGCAACGCATCGATTACACAAAACTCGACTTCGTTGAGCAATTTCTCTGAACATCGGCAAAGCAATCAATCGAGATCCCATTTATCCATGTGAAGGTGGTAACGACCTCGTTGCCACTTTTCACGGCAAATTAGCGCGACGCCGAAAAAGCAAAGACCTTGGGCGGACACTGTGCGTAAATGGTTACCAAACCGACCGACGGCTGGCAGCAACTATCTCTGATCACTTGCAGGTCGCAGCTTTCGCTAGTGACGGTCGACTGACCAGAATGTCGGCGATGCGTTCGCCTGCGTGCCCATCCCAAAGCGGAGGCACAGCTCCTTTCTTTGCTTTGCCGCCGAGCACTCGCGACAATTCCCTGCGCAGCTTTTCCCCATCTCGGCCTACCAGAACATTGGTCCCGATAGAAACCGTAATCGGGCGCTCGGTATTCTCGCGGACCGTAAGACAAGGGACGCCAAGGTAGGTGGTCTCTTCCTGAATGCCTCCCGAATCGGTGATCACCACGGTTGCGCGCGATTGCAATCCCAGAAAATCCACATAAGGGAGAGGGTCGAGCACGCGCAGTTGCCCGGCATCCAATCCAAAATCGGCAATTCGTTTACGCGTTCGTGGATGGGCGGGAAACACCACCGCCAAGTCCCGGTTCACCTCGAGCAGCGACTCCAGGATTCCCTTCAGCGTCACGCTATCATCGACGTTGGCCGGCCGGTGCAGTGTGACCAAGGCATAGCGCTCAGGCAGACCATCTATCTTAGTAGTTTGTACCAACGTCTTCCGCGCCGCTGGCAAAAGGCGCACCAGCGAGTCGATCATCACGTTGCCGACGCGGAAGACCTTCTCCGCGGGAATTCCCTCTCGCCGAAGATTCTCATCCCCGTCCTCCGAAGGAGTGAACAACAAGTCGGCAAGCTGATCGGTCACCAGGCGGTTAATCTCCTCCGGCATCGTGCGATCGAACGAGCGCAGTCCAGCTTCAACGTGGCCGATTTGAACGCCCAGCTTGGCACAAACCAGCGCGGTCGCGACGGTCGAATTCACATCCCCATACACGAGCACGATGTCCGGCTGGCGTTCGACCACGAGCGGTTCCAGCCGGATCATGATCTCGGCCGTCTGCTTCGCATGCGTGCCCGAACCGACCGCCAGGTTCACTTCAGGCGCCGGTATGCCCAGTTGCTGGAAGAACACATCCGACATATTGACGTCATAGTGCTGGCCGGTGTGGATGAGGGTCTGCACCATATTCTCCCGCTGCTTCAGGGCATTCAGGACCGGAGCGACCTTCATGAAGTTAGGGCGCGCTCCCACGATGTGAAATATGTTCACAGATTCTCCAGTAACTAGACCATCCCGCTTCATCTATTCAGGCAATGGCGCAGGATGCCTCAACGGCATTCGAAACTCAGTTCGCCGCAGGATCCATAGCAGCACTACCACCGCAACTACCCCAATACCAAAGAAAACGATCCCTCCATTGTGATGGAGCTTCCCGTTAAGAAACCCAGGGTCCACTCGAGTTCCAAGCTCTACAATCGTGAAGATGCGAAGTCCGTTTTTTGCGACAGACAGCGGAATCGCCGCCACAACGAGCAGAGCTTTTCGCCACCATGAGCGCAGAAAAAGATGAGCCAAAACCATGGTGGTGACGACCAGCATTAGACTGGACCGAATACTGCTGCACTCGCGTGCAACTTCGATGTCCAGTCCAGGAATAGACAGCGTGATTCCATCCTGCGCCACCGGAACCCCCACCGCCCGAAACATGATTCGCGCCGCTACCGCAGACTGCTGTTGCAAAAACTCGACGATCCAGTTCAAAGCGAACTCGGGGATGGGGACCACCAAGAAGAGGAAGCAGAGAGGAAACAGAAACGACTGAAAAGTTCTTGCTCCAAAACAAAACAGAACGGCCGCAATCCACCAGGTCACGAGGGCAAACATGCCGAGCGACAGCCGGACTTCGTCGACTGTGGCAGCCATCCCCCACCTCGCATAACCACCGATCAGCAACGCCAGAACCAGCAGCGCCGCTCCGATGCGAGGGCTCGGCTGCGGATCGATTCGGAGCGCTTTCGAATCCCCGTATTTCGAATCCTGGTGCTTCGAATCGAGGTGTTTCGAATCGAGGTAAATGAGCGCCACACTCAGGGGGAGAATCAAAAGGATGTGAGTATAGGCCTCGTTCGCCAGCGCCAGCCGCAGCGACATGACCAGAGAATGCCACCAGAAGAGGATCGACACACCGAACAGAAACGCGAAGGGCGGAACTCGATTTCGTGTCGTCATGTTACGTCTTGCGTTCCGGTTTAAAATTTCCGTCACTGCCTAACGCCAGCCGTCGCCCGGTTCGGACTAGAACTATTCCAATCTAACACTTGCGAACATGTTTCGTTTTGCAGATCACCACGCTGCAGATCGGTGGCGAGTGCTTCTCTTCCTGGGAGCCTGCTGCTGCCACTGCAGCGAGTCCCCGTTCTGCAGCTTCGGCGTTCTACCCCGGCGCCGCGGTTCGACTGAAGTATTCGACACAACATGATGGTAGTTTCGTTGACAGCAAACGACTTGTTGGCTTCGTTCCGCAAATCAAAAATCTCCCTGGCCTCCTCCTCCATCGAATGCCCATGATGGGCAGCACGGACCCCTGAACCGGGTCTTGGTTTTCTCGTCTAGTTGTCGAATCGTTAATGTCGCCATGCTGTCAATGCAATCTACGGATGCAAAGCGGCCTAGTCCTCAAGGCGCGGACCAAGTGACGGCAACCTCGCGGGAAAATCCCATCTACGCTTTGCGCCCAGTCAGTTCCTTCTCGATTCCCGCTTATACTGCTCCTTCGGCATTCTCGCCGGCTTTGTGCAACCAGGTTGCACAATCGAAATGCTACCTGTCCTCGTTTACCAGTTAGCCCGCGCTCAGACCCCAAAGGCGATTCGGATGTTTGTGCACCCCGGGTGCACAAATTCGGGCCTGGGACGCATACCCCGGGGGACCTTCCCGAAAGCGTTTGTGAGTGCCAGAGTGTCCCACGGGGCCTGTCACCTGTTTGCGATTGATCGGGCTTTGCCATCACGGACCATGTTCGCTTTTTCTTCGCTAACTGTCAAGCTCCTTTTTTGTCCGGGTCGGATTCGGAAAGCAGAGTCCCCGGGCCAGCCAGGAATTCCATTTAGGTGAGATGCTCTTCACGATCGCCTCGAACGGCTTTGAAGGCACCGGAACGGCAAATCTCGCGGTTTGCTCTCGACCGCCAGCGGCTATGCCTCCCCTGCTTCGTTGGGCTCATCGCTCCTGCTCTCGGCTTCATCTCCACCATCCGTCGAGCTAGGCGTATGAGCGTCGGCTGGACACGGGTTCTGCTCTGCCGCTAGCAGCACATCGCTTTCGGCAGTAGCACGGTTTCATTGGTCGATGATCCGATCGGATCAACCTCCGGCGGAACTCCACTTTCTTCCTGCGCGACTTCGTCGGGCTCATCACTCCTGTTCTCGGCTCTATCTCCACCATCCGTCCAACTATGCGTATGAGCGTCGGTTGGACACGGCGTCTGCTCTTCCGCTAGCAGCACATCGCTTTCGGCAGTAGCCACGGTTTCATTGGTCGGTGATCTGAGTGGGCTCACCGGGCAGAAGATCGTGCGGGCGATCATCGCGGGACAGCGCGATCCGTCTAAATTGGCCGAGCTTCGCGATCCTCGCATCCATGCCAGTCCGGAGGACATTGCCAAGAGCTTGGAGGGTAATTGGCGTCCTGAACTCGTGTTTGTGCTGAAGCAGGAAGTGGACATGTACGATACCTACCAGCAGCGGATTGCCGAATGTGATCAGCAATAATCAGCAATTACAAAAACACCTCACCCGTTTTGCGGATACCGTTCCACCCCAGGCGAAAGAAGAAACCAAGAAAAAGAAGGGCAAGCCAAGCAAGAATACTCCCTCATTCCAACTTAGCGGCGAACTGCAGCGCATCACGGGAGTGGATCTAACCCGGATCGACGGCATCGACGTGATGGTTTGCCCAGACGCTCGTAAGTGAAGTGGGACTCGACATGAGCCGATGGAAAACCGAGGCGCACTTCGCTTCGTGGTTGGGACTTTGTCCAGACAACCGTATCAGCGGGGACAAGGTGCTAAGCCGAGGCACGCGGCACGTGGTCAACCGCGCTGCTACGGCACTGCGGATAGCGGCCACCACCCTGCTGCGAAGCCAGACCTACCTAGGCGCGCAGTACCGACGTTTGCGCAGCAAGCTCGGTGCCCCGAAAGCCATCACGGCCATGGCGCACCGCCTCGCCCGACTCGTCTATCGAATGTTGAAGTACGGTCAACAATACGTCGACAAAGGCGCTGCGTACTACGAGCAGGGAAACCGCCATCAACAAATCCAATTCCTCAGAAAGAAGGCAGCCCAACTCGGGCTACAGGTCACAGCAGCCCATCCTTGACGCTACAACCAAGTTTCTGGGGAAGAATTCCGGAGTCATTCAGGGAATGACAGTGAGGACAAACTGATTACGCTCTCTCCTAAGTGTCACGCGCGGGCTCATTTAGAGTCTTGAATCTCTACAAAGCTAGCTGGCACGCCGAGTCAACAAGCGGAACCGAGAATTCGTTACGGCAGCTGTGACCTGGTCCTGGTCGCTTTCTCTGAGGTCATTGTAGAAGGGTAAACGCAGCAGTCGATCGCTAACCTCTTCCGTGACCGGGCAGTTCGAGGGACCAGCCGCGAATTTCAGTCCCGCCTCCGAAAGATGAAGCGGAGTGTAGTGGAAGACGCTGAGAATGCTCTGCGCCTTCAGTTGTGAGATCAACGAATCGCGGTGCTCAACCGAAGGCAGAAGCATGTAAAACATGTGATTGGCCTGCTCGCACTGCGGTGGAATCAGCGGCAGTTTCACTTCGTTACTCTCAGCCCAGCCGGCCAGCGATTCATAGTATCGGTTCCAGACTCGCCGCCGTTTTTCTTGAATCGTCTCTCTGGCTTCGAGCTGCGCGTAGAGAAATGCGGCTAGAAGATCGGAAGGCAAATAGCTGGATCCGAGGTCGACCCAAGTGTATTTGTCCACTTCGCCGCGGAAGAAGCGGTTGCGGTTGGTGCCTTTCTCGCGAATCACGAGCGCCCGTTCCAACAGCTCGGTATCGTTGACGATCAGCGCTCCGCCTTCTCCGCAGGTGAAGTTTTTGGTCTCATGGAAACTCTGGGTCGCGAGACAGCCGAGAGTTCCCGTGTACGTGCCTTTATAGCGAGAGAACAGGCCGTGCGCGTTGTCCTCCACCACCCGGACTCCGTGACGGGTTGCGATGGCAAGAATCGAATCCATCTCGCAGGAAACTCCCGCATAGTGAACCACGACGATCGCCTTGGTTCGCGGGGTTATGAGGGATTCCAAACGACTCTCATCGAGATTCAACGTGTCGGGACGGATGTCCGCGAAGACCAGATGTGCTCCCCGCAAAGCAAAGGCATTCGCCGTCGAGACAAAAGTAAACGCTGGGACGATGACTTCGTCCTCAGAGCCGCAGTCGAGCAGGAGCGCCGCCATTTCCAGGGCATGGGTACAGGAAGTTGTCAGCAAGACTCGTGGAACCCCGAGCTCCTTTTCGAGAAGCTCGTGACACTTGCGAGTAAAGGGCCCGTCCCCCGAAGCGTGCCCATTGGCAATGGCTTCTGCAATGTACTTGTATTCACTGCCCGCGAGGCATGGCCGGTTAAATGGGATTCGATAGCTCATTTTAGAAGGAAGTGTACAAGACGTTTGCTTCACCGATGGTCAATTGTATCTTGTCTACTTCATTCACTTCTATTCGGGCGTGAACCACTTATGGAAAGTATAGTACGAGTGGCTTGGCTCGAAACCAGTTCGGCACCAGACTTTCTGCATGGAGACGTTCGTAACCTGTGTTGAAATCACCATGCGCTTTGCCCCTTGAGCCCGGCACCATTGCAGGCTGCGGATCATGAATAAACGGCAGATCCCTTTTCCTTGCGACTCCGGCGCCACGGCGAAAAGCAGACCTTCGACCTCTTGCGGAGAATTCAATCGCAGAGTGGCAAACCCCGCTACTTTGCCTTCGATCTCCGCGACAAGGACTTCATCAGCGGCCTTGTCGGTAGTGCACGACCGTTCAGCCCACGAACGGTACGCCTCGTCACATTGGCCCGAGTCCAGTCGACGATCGGCATGATAGTGCCCCATGTAGCCTTTGAATGCAGCCGATGCCACTCTTGGGATTTCTGCTTCATCTCCCGGCTGAAGCCGTCGTACCCGAACTTCGCACGGATCTTCCGGAATCTCCTTCTTCGTCAGATCGAAGCTGTAGTACAAAAGAGTATCCATCAACAAGAACCCTTTTGACTCCATCCCCTGTGCAGCTTCAAGGTCGCTAGTCCCACAACGTGCAACCAACAGGTCGATACGCTCTGTAGCACAGAAACCCAACACTCTTGACAGGTGATCCGACACGATGTGCGCCCTCGCGACACGTACCCCAAAACGTCCGCTGTCAATCTCTGAGAATGCTACAATTTCGCGGTCCGTGACGTCGGCCATTGTTTGCTCCTCACCCTCCTCCGATCCGCTAGTCAGTCGTGGAATTCTTCGACGTAAAGCTATCGCGGACTACGTAGCTGGGACGCTCCATCATTCGAAAATGCATTCGCGCCAGATACTCTCCCATGATTCCCAGCGCGAACAACTGTGCCCCCGAGAATAAGGCTATGATAGAAGCAAGAAATGGGAACCCTGGCACGCTTCCGCCATGCACTAGATATCGACCCAGAACATATACTAGGACTCCAACGCCAAAAAGAGTAAAGAGAAATCCGACTAGGCTTGCAAACTGGAGCGGCACCGTACTGAAGCCGGTCATCATGTTCGTCGCATGAGTCACAAGCTTTCGAAACGTATATCCGGAAGTCCCTACTTTCCTCGCATCGTGACGTACAGGTTTAATCGAAAAGCGGTTCGTCCCCCATGTCAGCAATACGTCAATCGAAACAAACGCTCCTTGATAATGAGCGAAAGCCCTGGCGACGTCGGCGCGAAAAACACGGAACGCGCTAACTTTCCGGGCGACCTCAGCACCCATCACATTTTGCAGAGCCAGCTTGGTCACCCATGAGGCAAAGTCCCGTCCCAACCCGTGTTGCTCCTGCTCCGGCGTCCCATAGACGACGTCATACCCGCCCGCCAGCGCTTCCAGCAGTTTCGGGATCTCCTCCGGGGGATGCTGCAGATCGTCATCCATGGTGACGATGACGTCGTAGCGGGCGGCCCGGATGCCGCACAGCAAGGCGTTGTGCTGGCCATAATTGCGCATGAGGTTGATGGAACGAATCCAGGGATACTGACGGGCCAGATCAGAGACGACATCCCAGCTGCGGTCAGGGCTGCAGTCGTTCACGAGAATGAGTTCGCACTCCTCCGCCAGACACGGCAGGACTTGCGAGAGTCGTTGCACAAGGTCGGGCAAGATGGGTTCGCTTTTGTAAACCGGCACCACGACGGAAAGGCCTGGCCATCGACTCGTGCCAGTTGAGGCTGTGGTGATTTGCGCGACCAGATTCATCCCTCTTCACCCACGAGCCACGGCGGTAATTCCTGCCACGATCACGACAAGTCCAGCCATCTTTTGGACGGAAATCCTCTCCTGCAAAAAGTAAGAGGCCGCCAGCGTGATCAGCAAATAGGTGAGGCTTACGAACAAGGGATAGCAGGTAGAGAGTTTCTGCGTTGCCAGGATGCGGCACCACACTAGCGCGGCAATGCCGGACAAAGCAAATGCGAAGACAAACGCCGGCTGGCGACACAACCGGAACAGTGCCGACGCCGAAGGGTTAAACCCGCCGGCTCCTGTGATGCCAGCCTTGATCAACAAGTTCGCCAAAGCCATGCAAAATGCAGTGATCACCAAGAGCATGAAACCCGCAAAAATCAAAGTGTTCGCCTCCCATGATAATTCGACCTGAAGGAATGGCAGGTCTTGCAGAAGTATACAGTTCATCACAGCGACTGCAAATCGGTCCTTGAGGATTCGCCGATTCTATGCATCCCCACGTCCCGACTCGCCCGCGATACCGCCCAGATCTGACACCAATGAACTCATCAGCGAACACATTCAAGAATCAGGTGTGAGTAAGGTAGCCGTCAGTGTGGCCCCGATCCAAGGACTCGAATTTTTTAGTTTGCGCGACTTTTCGAGCCACAACCACTAATGAAGTCCCCACCGGCAATGAATGCCCACGACAGACCCAGTTGGCTTCAACATGCAGCAGTCCGGCCAGAACGCGATTGACGACTGGCACCAACCGGAACTCTTCGCTCGTCCGTTTTTGTGCGGATTTGTTGTTTCCTCGCAGTCCGTTTAGTTTGCGATAGGCCCAGACGATCGGAAAGAGGCAGGCCATGAACTGAGTGAGAAACTCCACTTCAAATCCCGCATCTTCCAGCTTCTGGCGAAGACCATCGGCTGAATAGCGCCGGCAATGACAAGCCGCTTCGTCGAAATAACTCCACAATGACTGGTGTGCCGGAACCGTCAGCAACAGTTTTCCGCCGAGGCGGAGAGTGTTGTGAACCAACCGAAGCGTCTCTTGGTCTTCGGCAATATGCTCGAGAACATCGAACATGCCAACCAGGTCAAACTGTTTGCCAAACGGCGAGTTCCTGATGTCCGCCTGAACTAGGGTAACTATATACTTGCCGTACCCATAATTCCAAGCGTATTGTGATCCTGGAGGCCTAGCAAATGCCGGTAGGTGAGAAGTGTCCAAACTGCAATAAGCAGACGTTCCATGATAAAGGCAGCCATCGTGAATGTTCGTCCTGTGGTTGCGTCGGCTGGTCATGGCAGCATCCTGTCAAGAAGGTTGGTAAGGGCAAGGGCAACAAATGTCACAACTGCGGCAATCAGACCCTTCACGCAATCGCCGAACTGAAAGACAATTCCAATGCCCTCGTGTTTGTTGTGCGGCGATGCGGGGTCTGCGACTTTAGCAGTATCCATCCCACAACGTAGATGTCAGGGCTGAAATCGCTTGTTGACCTTGTTAATCAGTTCTTGCCCCACGAGTGTTATCAGGGCCGTTTCGCTGAAAACTCCGCCGTCGGCTGCTACGTTCTCGATGAGCCGCATGAAAGGCGCAGTGATCGGAAACTCGAATTCAGGCTCAGCAGGGAAATGCCGTTTCAGAATATAGCGGTAGGTGGTGTAGGCAAGCATGTCGGCTGCTTGGATTGCGGTGAATTCCTTACTGTCGCCAAAGGCGATCCCGGTGAGCATACCACCGTGCCGATGCTTATCAGTAGTGTGCGCGTAGAGCTTGTAATAGCGGGATGCAACTGACGGATCGACTTTATCGAACAGCAGCCCTAACTTCTCAACGATTGGCGGGTTGTGGATGTTGCCGTATCTCAGAGTTGAGCTGATAGCTATCTGTAGAAGGTGTTGAAAAACGAAGTCTATAGGTTCGCTGAGGCCGCCTTGCGCGAGAAGGAGTTTATGTTCGTCGCTGAGATTCTTGAAAGCATCCACTACGATTGCGGAACCTAATGCAATTAGGTTGGTATCGCAAAGTAAGGTCACCATGTCACCGTAGATTGCTAGCCGCTCAGCTAAACGCCAGCCGGTGAACGGCCCGATTCCACGCACGCAATCGTACATATGGAACTCAGGCGGGCGATTCGGCCAATCTGGTTTATCCAGGACTTTCTTCCACGCATGATCGAAGCCGTCCCAGATGCGGGGATCGGCTAGGAAACCACAGAGTGCAGCTACCTTGGAGCCTTCGTGAGTGCTGCTTTCGTCGAAATATCCGAAGATCACGGCGGCAACCTTTCCGTGCTGAGACGGCCCGCACACAAGGTGGAACATGTCTCGGATCGCTTGACTTTCGGCGCACAACACGGCATCCTCCTAGAAGGCCGTCTATAGCAGACAGACAACTAGGACGGTGCCGTGACCAATCACCTTACATCCCGCCAAGAATGAAGAGAGGTGATCTGGTGCGCGACAGGCAAGAATTTTCGTAACGAACCGTCTGATTATACGGTATGAAACCGCACGCGGAAATGGTCGAAGGCACGGAAGCGGCGACGCGGTTCGCCGATGCACTGAAAACGGTTTTATCCGTGCCTAAGAGTTCCGTCCCAAATCCCTTCAATAAGCCGAAATCTTCCCGCAAAAGAAAAAAGCCAGTTACCCGCAAAGGCTAACCAGCTTTTCGTTTCCCTCTTCTCTGTCGTTTCAGTTGACCAGCGCCGTGTGCGTCACCCGATCCTTGCCAGTGAGATGTTCATAGGTGAGCCGCTTGCCGGTGATCTGCGAGAGAGCCAATTTGAAGCGGTCAAAATCGTTCATGTCCTTGCGATAGTTGTAGCGGAATGTCTGTTCGTCGAGATAGCGGAACAGGTGAAATGGTTCGACGCTGACATAGGTTCCCGCGATCCCGCGTTTCAGCAGCGACCAGAAGTTCTCAAGCCCGTTAGTGTGAACCTTGCCGTCAACGTATTGCACGGCATGATCTACGACCTGATGCGCGTATTCGCTCTCAAGTCCGTTGTAGGACATGAGCGCGTCGGTATAGAGCGCCGCGCCTGCTTCGACATGCTTCTTTACTTCGGCTTGAATCGCATGGCGCTTGCGGTTCGGCAATACCGAAGTACGAACCTTCCCGCCGCGTTCAAGAATTCCCATCACGGCAGTTTTATCCTTGACGCCAGTTCCGGTAATGCGGCGCTTGCGCTCGCTGATGTGCATATTGCGAGCCTTGCCGCCGATGAAGGTTTCGTCCGCTTCGACTTCGCCACCTAGCAGATTAAATCCGCCTTCGGTCAGAGCGAAACGCAGACGGTGCGCCATGAACCAAGCGGTTTTCTGAGTCACTCCCAGATCACGGGCCAGTTCGCATGAACTGATTCCGTTCTTGCAATTCACTACCAGCCACAGGGCCGGGAGCCACTTGTCTAAACCGAGCGGCGATTCCTCGAAGATGGTTCCGGTTTTCAGGGAGAAGGTTGGCTTCTCGTGTCCCGCGTAGCACTTCCAGACGCGAGGCTTGGCAAGGAAAGTGACCTTCTCTGCGCCGCAACGTGGACAGGTGATCTTGCCATCGGGCCAGCGGAGTTCTACCATCATCTTGCGACAGTTCTCGAAATCCTGAAAGTGGATGATGGCTTGTTGGAGTGTTTTTATGCTTTCCATGCAGTAAATATCGCATGTTTCTCGCGGTATGTCAAGTATATAAATGCCTGAACTAGGAACGCACCGGACCGACTTCGAGCATGTCTTAGCCCCTCAAACCAAAGTTCCAAGCCGACCAGCCTGCAATCCGGACACGCTGCCTCCAAATGTCTGAGCACGTTCCCTGTTCCGCAGCCAACTTCCAATACGAGTTCGCACGGCTTTAATGACGATGAAATCCTGCGGGCCAGCCCAAGAATGAGGTCGTTCCGGGCACAGAACCAGAAGTGCCGGTCCTCGATGCGAGCCAATTGGTCGAAAAACGCCGGGTCGTAGCCACCAACCTCAGTAATGCGCTCAACTGGCGTGGTATTCACGTTTTCTTGGGTACTCAGCTGGATTTTCTTGCTCACCGTAGCGCGGAAGCTGCGAACTTTAGGATCACACTATCACAACCGTTCTCCCATGGAAGTGTGATATTTTCATTTCGCGACCCCAAAATGCAGGAGACCCTTGATGGGCAATCCACCTTCGCCGAGCGGTATGCGCCGGCTGAGCGTCGTCATCGTCTTTGTCGTTGTAAGCGTTTACAGTTTTCCATATCTAGCGACCACTGTCGCGCTGAAATCCAAGCAGGTTCCTTTCTCCTTCGCAGCTGACCTTTCTTTTTATCTGAACCTGAGCAAAATTGGCTCATCAAACGTCAATCCCTACTTTGGCACCATCCTTCGATCTGGCGAAGTGGGATACACGACGTTCGACATGGCATTCAAGCTGCTTAGCTTCGTCGCCAAGATTGTGGGCAATGACCTATGGTGGGCGGTGCTAATTTGGAATCTCTTTTGGTGGACGGCAATGTCTGTCGGCGCTCTCTGGTTCTTGAGGATCGCCTTCCCCGAAGAGAGAGAGTTGAACTTGTGCTTGGCAATGACTCTCCTTTTCTTTTTCAACTTCGGAGTCATGAAATCTCTGCTTTTGGCGTGGCTTCATCTCCCGTCACTGGCCGGATTCGACGGATTGGTTCTCCCCAACATCCGCACTGTGTTTCCGCAAATACCAGTTGCGTTGCTGTTCTTTTATCTCGCTCTCCAGGTTCGTGCGCTGCATTCATACCGTTGGTACGACTGGACGGGAATGTGCTTTCTGCAGGTAATGGCGTTCACGATGTTTCCATACGCGACCCTGATGATGGCCGGAACCACTGTAGTCGCTGTGTTGGCCGACCTTGCCATGCATATGCGCCCCAAGCGTCGGTGGATGGTTGTGGCGTATGGTGCCGCTTGTGCCCTCATTGACATTGCCTTTCTGCTGTCCCACCTGTCGGGAAGAACACAACATTCGAGCCTGGCCCTGATCAGCTTTCAGCCGTCGCGTGCAGTTGGCTTAGTCGGTGGTGTGGTGCTATTGCTTGTTCTGCTCACCGTCGCAACCGCAATTTCGCCGCCCGCGGGATCTCGAGGCACCAAGTGGACAATCGTTGGTCTTGGCTTTGCAAACGGCCTGTTGATGCTCGGGGACACCGTTTTTTCGCCAGCGCTCTTGGTATCCCATCACGGCGGCTATTTCATTCACACTGCGGTTTCACTGCAAATCGTTTATCTAGTGGCCGCCGCTTTCGCTAGATTCGGGCGCGGATCACTGTTGCTAAGAACAGCCTGCCTCGCAACCATCGTGTTCGCGACGACGAACGGTGTTGTTCTTGCTTTTGTCGATTACCGATACTCCCTCCCAGAAAACAAGAATACAAACGAGCTCGCGTTAGCGTTTCGATCGTTCAACGTGACAAGAGAAGATTTGGTGATCGCTCGCGCTGAAAGTGTCGATGACTTGTGTTCTTGGGTCCCGCTCTTAACCCCAACAACGGTTCTGTTTTGCCGAAGTTCGCAATATAAGCTATCTACTGAAGAGAAGCGCACCCTGTATCGATTGCGACAATCCTTCTACCTGTACTTCACGGGAAAGGACAGCCAGGGCATCGAGGAGGTCGCAACCGGTGCTAGCGATATCGGAGAGCAGAACCGGCTGGCGTTCTCAGGCGAAATCAATGCCGCCGACAAAGAACGATGGGACCAAGCAAAGACTGCAATCCGGACCGATCTGGTACCTCTGCTCTCGCAGGTCGAACAGCGCGACAGCCGAATGCTGAGTTTCTTTTCTCCCTACAAACAGGTTTTGATCGTTGACGACGCAAAAAATCCGACATTTGTTCGCCAGCGGCTTTCGCTCTACTTCTCAATACAGTCGGAAAGCAGGATCGATGATCTTGTGTTCCTCTGGTGTAGGCCGCTGTGAAGCGCTGGTAAAGTGGGTTTAGGGCTGCCCTTTTGACGCTCATGTCCCGCCTCAGTTGGAAATGGAGAAAGCGTTCCTTCGTTAAGATAGCGGAGCGAACGTATGAAAAAAGAGCGCAAGCACTACACTGCTGAGGAGAAGGTGGCCGTTCTAAGACGCCATCTTCTAGACAAGGTGCCGGTTTCCGATCTGTGCGAAGAACTGGGACTGCAACCGACGGTGTTCTACCGCTGGCAAAAAGAGTTCTTCGAGAACGGAGCGGCCGCCTTCCAAACGACGGAACGTCCTCGCCGCCAGGCGGAGGAGAAACAGAAACGGATTGAGTTCTTGGAGAAGAAGGTGCAGACCAAGGACGAGGTCCTGGCCGCGCTGATGGCGGAGCATATCGTGTTAAAAAAAGCCTTGGGGAACTCTGACCGCGACCTGGGTGCCGCACGATGTGCGGGATCAGGTGATAGATTTCGCCCGGCGCTGGTCGGAGAAGACCGAGATCAGCGTCGGCCGATTGATTTCGTGGCTGGGCGTTACCGTGAGCAAGTTCTACAACTGGCGGCAGCGCTATGGGCGAGTGAATGAGCACAACGGTTGGGTGCCCCGAGATTTCTGGCTGGAGCCGTGGGAAAAGGAAGCCATCATCGGTTTCCCTTGGACAAATCCATTGGAAGGTTATCGGCGACTTACGTTCATGATGTTGGATCACGATGTGGTGGCCGTGAGTCCGGCGAGCGTATGGCGAGTGCTGAAACAAGCGGGACTGCTGTCGCGCTGGAAACCGAAGCCGTCGCGCAAGGGTACCGGCTTCGAACAGCCGCTGGCGCCGCACCAGCACTGGCATGTCGATGTTTCCTATATCAATCTGTCGGGCACGTTCTACTACGGGAAATTTCTGTTCGCTGCAGAGCAGGGCCAAGGGCAATCCGACGTAGCCCAGTCCGATGATTCCGACTCGCGCCTGGCGCGCATCGATGCGGCTTTTCAAATCGGTAAAGAGGGAAGAAGCGGCGAGTTGAGTATTCATATTAAATTTGCTTACCCCGATGTTCGCGGGCGGGCCTCCATCTTGGGCTCTCGAGTCCCCAACAACGCTGGTCAGTCTGGCCGCAAAGCGGGTTTCCCCAGCATAGCAGAATCCATTCTTCGGGGAATGACGGCCGACTTGACCAAGTGCATCGGAATCCAGGCGTTCTGCACGCCCGAGGCCCATTCAAGGTGTCCTGTGGGCGCAGCGGATTCGCACGACCAGCGTGTTTTGCATTGTTCTAATGGTCATGTTATTATGACTATATTGTTTCCGCCCCGAGGTGATGTTGTGAAGGAGATGGCAGCCGGTACATTCAAGGCGCAATGCTTGGCGATCATGGATCAGGTTCTCCAAACCGGGGAGCCCGTCTTGATCACGAAATACGGCAGACCCGTGGCAAAGCTGGTTCCCGCCGAAAAACAGGCCGATGACATTTTCGGCTACATGACGGGCAAGGTGAAGATCGTGGGCGACATCGTGGGGCCGGGCACTCCGCTGGAAGACTGGGAGTGCAAATGATCCTTCTCGACACCCACGTCCTGATCTGGATGGCGAGCGACCCAAAGCGGCTGTCGAAGAAGGCCCGCAGTGCCATCCGGGACGCAAGGGAGAAGACGGGGGTTGCGGTCGCCGCTATCACCCTTTGGGAGTTGGCGTGGTTGGCGGAGAATGGCCGCATTCAGGTTGTGGGCAGCGTGGAATCCTTTGTTCGGGAAATCGTAGCGCGGGTCATTGTTAAACCGCTAACCCCGGAGACTGCCGCTCTCGCTACCCGGTTACCGACTGGCTTTCCAAAAGACCCGGCACACCGGCTAATCGCGGCCACGGCCATTGCCGAAGGCGTGCCGCTGGTCACGGCGGATGAGCGAATCCGTCAAGCAAAGGTAGTACAAGCTATCTGGTAGGCCGCAATGCACGAAGTAGGAAGAAGCAAATGCGGTGCGGACTGAGGTAATCATAAAAGAAGGCGCCCCGCCTTCCATATCGTGAAATAAATCATTTCACGCCACGAAAATGCAATAGGTCACACACCGACGGGACAATCGGTTTTGCTTATGCTCGAGTTATCCCTGGCCCGCATCCGCCATCGCGGCGGGCGCGCCCAGGAACTCGCGGTACCAGGCGAGGGTGCGGTCAAGGCCGGACTCGAGAGTGAACTGCGGTCGCCAGTTGAGCACGGTGCGGGCCCGCTCGGCGCTGAGGAACTGATGCCGGATTTCGTTGCTCGCCTGGTTGAGCACTTCAGGACGCAAAGAGGATTTCATCTTCCGCAAGATCAGTTCCACCATCTCGAGCACACTGACCTGGATTTCGTACGAAAAATTGAAAGCTTGGCCGCGAAGAGCTGCGTTAGCAGCGAGGCGCTCGGCCAGCATCATGTACGCGGCAGCAGCATCTTCGATATAGATATAGTCGCGGACGAAGTCGCCATCAGAGCGTATGATCGGGCGCTCTCCACGGATGACGGAGCGAATCGTGCCCGGGACCACGCGATTCCAGTTCAGGTCGCCGCCGCCGTAGAAATTTCCGCAACGCGTGACCGCGACCGGCAGGTTGTAGCTGGCAGCGTAGGTCTGCGTAATCAGGTCTCCGCAGGCTTTGCTGACATCGTAGGGATGACGGCCTAGCAGAGGCATTGTCTCGGTGTAGGGGAGATGCTCCTGATCACCGTAGGCCTTATCGGAGGACGCCACCACAATCGACGAGACCTTTGGAGAGCGGCGGCAGGCCTCGAGCAGATTCCAAGTACCCTCGATATTCGTGGAGAAGGTCGAAGCTGGGTCGCGATTGGCAATGCCAACGATGGCCTGCGCCGCCACATGAAAGACAACCTCGACTTCGTACTCGCCGAGCACGCGCGCGAGCAGATCGCGGTCGGTGATCTCGCCGCGCACGGTAGTGACTTGCTCAATGCGACGGTTGTGCACGGGTTCGCTTTGTGGGACCCAGTCGCGCACCAGGCAAACAAGGTTCGATCCGGTGTCGAGGAGTTGCGAGACGAGCCATGATCCGAGCAGCCCTGTGGCGCCGGTGACGAAGACCGAACGATCTCGCCAAAATGAATTCATTCCGACCACACTTTCCACAGGGTTTGCTCGCTCTCCCAAAGTTCATTCAGGTACTGGTATCGGAACCAGACGGAAAAGGGATGGCCAACCGTGAATACCGGACACAACAGGAATATGCAAACTACCTTTGCGTTCTCGATACCTCAAGAAAGAGCGTCTGCGACATCTGTATGCGGGAAGTCGTCTCCCTTGAATAACAACGGTTCCTTTCTGGCCTTGGCAAGGGCATAAGCAAAACAGTCGCCGAAATTCAGCTTGGCCGGGTGGCCACTGCCCTTGCCGAAGTCGCGGTAAGCCTGGCGCGCAATGCGTGCCTGACCTTCAGTAACCGGCTCGACCGTCACCTCTGCTTCCCGGAGCAGGTCATCGAATCGGCGGCTCGCGATCGGGTCGCGGCTGCCATCGATGACGGCAGCCGCTTCGACATAATTGACCGCGGAAATGCGCCGATGGACGGCTCCCTCGACTGCCTTCGCAAACACGGGCGCTTCAGTTTCATTGCGAAGTATGGCGATGATTGCCGATGTGTCGAGAATCATTGCGGCAGTCCCTTCTCGTCGTAGAGCAAGCGACCATGATCGATGGACCGAAACGGTTCTTTGAGATGCGCGGCGCAGTCTTTTCCAATTTCCAGCAGGCGGTCGGAAAGTGCGACTCCGCGTTCCCGACGGATGCGTTCCAGGCGCTCACGAACCGCCTTCGTGACTGCTTCCGCCATGCTTTCTCCCGTAAGCTTGGCCAGTTGGTGCGCGAGTCTGTGCGCTTCCTTGTTCTTGATGTTGAGGCTCATAAAGGAACCATTCTACCATCATTCTCTACCCTGCTACCTCTACAACGGCAAGGCGAACGGTTCTCCGCTCATATACGGCGCTATCCTCTCTTGGCAATATTTTACTCGAGTGATTATTCGAGTATGGTCGAGTTGCTAAACGACTTCAATCACTGGCTCTTCTCGCAACTCCTCGACAACCGCTGTGAGCTTCTGGTTCCAGCGGCTGAGACAGATCACACGTATTCCCATCTTGAGAATTCGCCGGCGACCGGCATTGCGTTTACCGGCTGATCAGCCAATGAATAAACGAGTCGATCACCCTGCAAGGTAGCGAAAGCGACGCGTGCTCTTTCACTGCCCTCGCCCTCGGCTGACCAGTTTTCGCCCTTTTGGGTAAGAACCATGCGGTCTCGCTGTTTCCACCAGCGGCTCACGTCTCTTGGAAGCGCCACCCAAACACCCTGCTCTGTACGCCACCTTACGAGCGAACGCAGCAAGCTCTTATAGGTACTTTGAGCACGCTCTCCCAGAATGTAATCTGGATGAACCATGAAGTGCATCAGACCATGCTGTTTCAGGATAAGCTCGGCCTGCTGGTTCCACAGGGCCATGGAGTAGTCGTCCAGAACATTGAAGAGCGAATGATCCTGAGTTGTAGTGACAGGTAGTTCAACCAGCTCCCCAACAAAGTATGGCATCATCGTACAACAACCGCCGCGCTGGGCATCTAAGTGGGCGACGTTCGGAACGGACATGTCGTACTCGAACCCCAGCAGGTCAAACCACTCCTGGTTTCTGTACAGAATCGCTGAACGAAAGCCCGCAGCCTGATATTCCCTGCCGTAGTTGTTGATCTTTTTCACGCGGCGCTCAAATTCGGCTTTGTTCCGGAACAGGTTGCCATCGTGGTTGAGATCTTGAACGTTGACTTCGAATCCTCTCCGCCTTATCTCCTCGAGAAACTCTGGCTCGACCGAATAACGCTTCTCCGGCACGATCTGGAACGACGCAGGAATACCGAAAGAGTTATCGAGATCCATCAGCTGCGAGCAGAATCGTTTTCCCGGAGCGGCCTCGACGTCGTGAGTCATAATGGCGCAAGCGTTCGCACCATCCGGCCAGAACCAGATGAATGGGACGCTCTTCAATCCCGTGGACTTGAGTGCGAGTATTACCAACTCTTGGAAGAGGCAGTCGACCGTTCGATCAACCGGCCATTTCGGAAACGGCATATTCTCCCAGCCACGCAGGTAGATTCGTTGAATATATTTGCGCACCGCTAGAGGCAGCAAAGGGCGAACCAGGTAATAGGCATCACTAATCAGGCCGCGGCTGCTTGCATATTGGGCACAATGGAGGGCATAGCGTTCACTCCTGAGATTCCCGATGATCTCTTCCGGATCAAACGGAAGCACAACCCTTCCATTTTCCAGTCGAACATCATCGGACACGTCATAGAGCCGTTGATCGGGATTATCTGACAGAAGCCCCTTCGAGCACCTGCCATAACAGATTGCATCTGGCCCGAAGCGAAAGAATCCTGGGGCTGGCGACAGTTGACCGTCAACGGTGAAATCAAAAAGCGGATTGGAGTATCGAAAATACCGGCTAAGGGACTGGAACATGGTCTAGATTCGCAGATCGTGGGCACCTTCTCGCTTCCTCCAGGTCAATCGCTCGCGTTGCTGCGGAACTCTGGTTTGTCGGAAGGAACGACACGAGCTAGCCAGCAAGCTTCACCGCAGGAAGCCCACTCAATGATATGTTAATATGGGAGTCGCAGGTTGGATATCCCCAAACGTGCCACTCCTTACGTACCCCAAACCAGAGTTTTGCTGAACCTGCACGGTGTGGCGTGCGATTAGCAGGGCTTGAAGGTAGACTTCCTCCTGCCAACGGACCAACTCAGACCTGTGGTTGGTCGAAGCCAAAGCTGGGAAGACGGTACGGCCGTCCATGGCCGCTCCGATACTCTCATGCATCGGGGCCTCGCCCAAACGGTCCGGACGGTTGACCGTAGTCCACCGAAAGTCCCGCTCGCAATTGACGACAGCCGCGATCGCTGGCGGGGTTGAAGCTCTTGATGTTGAACGATTCATCCAGGGGTTTGGTCGCTCCAGATAGCAGAATCTGGACGGGCGAAGGCGTCGTCCGGTTCTTTGGTGATCCGGACATCCCCGAGGCCGTCTCCGGTCAATCTTGGGAAGGCGCTGGGCTTTTCTCTGGCTTTGGCCCGCCTGGTGGAAAATGGCGAAAATCGTCGTTTCCCGCCCAGAAAATACACTTGGCCCTTCGTTCTTGCAAGGCTCAACGCCTTCGTGCAGTTGCATCTCACCCACTTGCTCGGCTCCACGACGGCACTTCCATAGTTACATGTCAATTGAAAACAAACCACTTGTTGGCTTTGTTTGGCAAAAAGTTATCTCCTTCTCCCCAGATTAATGTTGATGGGAGGCGGCACGTTTTCTCCTCGGCGCTGCCTCTGGAAACGCTCCAGTTGGTCCATGGCGCGATAAAGCTGCCTATCCAGATGAGCTTCGTAGCGGAGGAGTTTGTCGGTTGCATCTGCGGGTGGCAAACTGAAGCTTCGCGCCTCCGCGTCTGCTGTGAGGCTCTCGCGCTTTTTAACGTCATGTTCCAACGTGCTAATCTTTTCTAAGCGCTGGTCAATAGACTCGTCAATAAAAGAGACGAAAGCGGCGCGTTTTCTATCTGTTTGTTCGCCCACAGCCTTCTCAGATGGCCGGTCTTCTATTTTGGCTTCCGGACGACCGGCGTAGCGACAGATAAGCGCGAACGAATAGTCCCAAAAGTAGAACGCATGAAAAATCTCCTTCCCAGTCTCTTCCGATATGCAACCGTCACGGGCGACCTCGGATTTCGCTTTCTGCAGAAGTGCACTCAGCTTTGCCAGACCGGAGAGATGATTCCGTAAATCGCTCTGTGCGACTTGCATGGCAGACCATCGGTTCGTTAATGACGACCGCTGGTAACCCTGGTGCTCGATCCTGTACAAATCCAATCCCGCCATTTGTGAGAATGCTAGATCACGGTTAGCGTTGTCTGAATTCCGCAGTGCTCGGTCCATTGCTAGCGTGTCCAGCCGCTTGCGTATTTCTCCATTCTCGGCACGAAGGACGCGCGCTGTCCTCCACCAACAAGCCGCAATCCTTTGTACGAGCGATTCCTCGACGACGCCAACTGGTTCGTACTCTTCCCAGAGTTGTCCAACCAAGGCGTGAAATTCTTCTGAACTCTCCTTGCCATCCCCGGCCGTAATCACGACCTCCCGCGCGAGGATTCCATGTTTGATCGCGTTGCGGGCCACGGTGCGCTTTCCCCGCTCGGTTTTCGGCCCAGTGGAGCGAAGAGCATTTCTGCGGTTGGCCTGGATTTTGCGTTCCGATGCGGGCTGCTTGCGGAAAAGATTTGCGGGTGACGATTGAGCGGGAGAATCTTTGGCGGGTTCCTCTAGCGACATGCAGAATTTCTCCCCAGGCTCGACCCCACCTGATTCCCCTTTTCTTCGCCTCTGCCGATAGCTTTACCATACAGCCTCAAGGGAGAAAAGGCCACTAAAGATTGGACCGGGGGCGAGACAGTATCGCTTGAGTAAACCTTGATTCGTGGGGACCGCTACTCCTCGTTCTCTCCTTTGCGAATGGGTATCTCCACAAGCGGAGGGCGCCGGGCAGGACATTGGCCAAGTTGGTTTGAGCTAGGCGCGCTTGTGACTTGCTCGAACAGAGCTCAATTCCTTTTGGTTTTCTTTTTTTTCGCAGGTGTCACTTCCCGTTCATCCCGGAGCTTAGGGAAGGTGCTTTCCAAGTAATTTGTGAGTGACCGCCGCTCTTTTTCGGCCTCTTCGATCAGCGTTCTTTTGAATTCAGCGGAAACTCCCCACCCGCATCGCCCGAGGAGAACGTGTGTTTACCATTAGGCTACGTTATGTACCTTGGTGTAGGCGATCTGCGAAAACCTTGGCTAACCTGAAACCGGAGGGACGATGAATGCGAAAGCGATCTCTACCCGAACCCTTTGAAAAGCTTGTGCAAGAAGCGAAGGAGCTGAATCAACTCCTGAGTGACGAAGCCCGGGCGGAACAAGTTGCCATGACTCCGCAAAGCGCCGAGCGACCGATCCGGAAAAACAGGATTGACAGGAACGACATCATCATGGGGTTGGCCGACATCGCCCGGACCGGCAAGTCAGACGGCGCCCGCTTATCGGCTTTGAACAACCTAGCCGAAATCTTCCTCCTGAAAGCGAAATTCATCGATCCCAAAGACAAATTCGATGGGTGGACCGTGGACGAACTTAGGGACTTCGCCGTCAAGCACATCATCCCGGAACGTTTTAAATCCCTCATGGGATCGGGCCGCAACGACATCATCAACGACATCATCATGGAGCTGGACGACATTGCCCGGACCAGCAAGTCAGAAGGCGCACGCGTGAGGGCTCTGAACAGCCTAGCCGAAATCTACCGGCTGAAAGCAAAATCCACCAAGGACATCAGAAAATTCTACGGATGGACCACGGACGAACTTAAGGACTACGCCGTTAATTGCGTCATCCCTGAGCGTTTTCGAAGCCTACTTGGGCCGAGCGGGCTTCATGAAGAAACAGCTACGCTCCGAGGAGACAAGCACGGAGGCCGTCCAATTTGACTCGGAATGGGTCAACGCGGCCACGGCTGATACTTTCACCTGGACCCAGATCTATGAGGAGCACTGGAAGGAAGAGGGGCGACCGTGTGCGCGGCATGCCACGCCTGAGTGCATTGCCGCCCAGACTTTCGCGGAGCACCCACCCGATGGTGGAGCCGGGCAGTGGCCCACACAAGTTGGTGCAACACAAGCACACTTAGGAAACGGGACACGCCCCGCCACACTCAAGAGAGGGTATCTGTCGAAGTAGAGCGGAAGGATGATGGAAGCTCAGTTCTACTTGCCCAACACCTTTTCAACGGTACGCCGATGTGCGACGCGACATCATCCGCAACAACGAAGGCTGAAGTGCGGTTCACTCGACGGGGCGCCGTTTGCCAGGGTTATTAGTCTTTGACCCTGGCCTTCTGTTTGGCGACCAGGCGCTGCATGAACTTGGGCCCCTCCTTCTTCGAGCCCTCAACACATTCGTATAGGAACATCTCGCAAACCTGAGACAGAGCCCTCTGCTCGTCGTCAGCTATGCGCTCTAGCTCGCGCTTGAGTTCCGGAGCAACCCGAAAAGCTATGAACTCGGTCTTGGCCACACCCGAAATATAGCTTTTGCGTAATCGCCGAGCAACAGCATTTGACAAAGTTCACAATGTGTTATATGTTATCATTCGATAACACAGGAGGCCTTAATGAAACGTCCCATAGATAAATCTGACGCCAAACCGGTTCCAAACTTTAAGAAATTACTTCGAGAAAATGTTCGGATCGCCAAGGGAACTGCGCATTTCTCATCCCGCTCCATTGATCTTCTCGCCTCCCTCACGAAAGACTTCCAGTTTTCCTTTAAGGCGGGCGAACTCCAGATCATTAACGGCAACTGTTATGTAACACACACGGGACTGCTGCGGCTGGCGCGTCGCAAGAGATGCAGCGGTATTCATGTTGAAGCCGTCAATTCCATGTGCGATTCGGCGGCAAGTCGGTTTGTTCTGAAGGCAACAGTTTTCCCATCCAAGGGTTCCTCCGGCTTTGTCGGCTATGGCGATGCCGATCCGTCGAATGTGTCGTCCCTCGTCCGTGGCGCCGAGATGCGCGTGGCCGAAACGCGAGCCGTCAACCGTGCGCTGCGGAAGGCCTACGGCATCGGCCTCTGCTCGGTCGAGGAGATTGGGACGATTCCGAATCCGGTTGAAAAGTTTCCGCCACAAAACGCGAAGGGAAACGGGAACGGCAGTGGCCCGATGGTCCGCGACCGTCTCTGCCAGATCATCCGCCAGCACAAGCTCGACCCCGAACTGGTAAAGGCCTACGCCGTCGACTTCTGCGGCACGAAAACTCTCCGAGAGGCCAGCAGGGAACAGGTTGAAAACTTTGTCCAGCAACTGGCCGACTGGGCCGAAAAGGACCGCAACGCCCTGCTCTGCCAGCTCAATAGCTACACGCGCCCGACGCAGGAGGTGGTCGCATGAACCGCAAAGTCCCTGGACTTGCCGAAACTGCCCGCGATTCCCGTCCGGAGATTCCCGACGGCATTTTCCTCGTGCGCGTCGATGGCGCCCAGTTCCGCTGGCACGCCCACAAACCGTTCTACGTCCTCCGACTCTCCATCCTTGAACCCCGCACTCTGGCCGGGCAATCCATCGTGGGTCGGCTTTACTGTACCCAGAAGGCGATGTGGAAACTGGGCTGGTTCCTGCGCGATTTCCTCTATGACCCGGAACTTCTGGCCCACGAACAGGTCGACGAAAAGGCTTTGCCCGGACTCCGCGGCGTCGTCAAAGTCAGCCACACCGTGCTCAACGGCATTTCGCTCATCAACCTCGACGGCTTCGCTCCAGCCAGCCAGTGGGAAGAACTGTCCGCTGTTCCGGTATCGAGTGCTTCTCGCTCCAACACGGAGGAGGCATCCCGATGACCTACTCCTACACCCAGATCAGCCAATACCTGAGCTGTCCGCGCCGTTACCGGCACCGCTATCTCGACGGATGGCACGAAAAAGACACTCGTGCCGCCATGCTCTTTGGCCGAGCGTTCGAACAGGCCGTCGGCGCCCTTTTTCGCCGTGAAGACCCGGCCGCTGTGCTGTTCGAGCAGTGGAGCGTATGTAAGGGCATGGGTCTGGCCTACTCCGGCAATGACACCTGGGACCGTATGCTGCAACAAGGCATCCAGTTGCTCGAGCGCTTCGCCCAGGACGACCGCGTTCGCATTCGCCGCCCCGGTTCTACCCAGCAGATTCAGTTCAATCGGACACTCAGTGTTGGCAACAATTTCGTCGCTTACATTGACGCCATCGGTGAACTGGATGGCACGCCATGCCTTCTGGAATGGAAGACCACCTCGGCTCGATATCCAGAAGAGCCGGCCGGCATTTCCGCACTGGATCCACAACTCGTCTGCTATTCCTGGATGACAGGAATCGACGAAGTCGCCCAAGTTGTTTTCGTGCGCAAGCGGCTGGTCGAAGTTCAGTACCTTCGTGCCACGATTTCTGACGAGCAGCGCCAGGAGTTCGCAACCCTGGTCGAAGACACAGTTCGACGGATCGAGTCCGGGCTGTTCCTGCCGCACAGTGGCATCCGCTTTCCACAAAACCCGTGTACAACCTGCCCCTTCATCGGGCTCTGCCTCGATAAGCGTGACTTGGTCGAGGCCGCACTCGTGCGCAAACCCGGAGTTGACCTTGGTCTGTTTGACGAACTTTCGTTTTAGGCCGGTACCGATGCCGCCCAAGCTCAATCAAAAGCGCGCACTGTTTGTCCTCACCAAGATCGACGAGATCTTGGCCTGGGAACAGCGGAAGGAAGCAGAGCGGGACACGCGCTTCGTTGAGCTCGGCAGGTATCTATGTGAGGTGCGGGCGGGTCAGTACTGGCGGTTGGAAAACTTGAAGTCGTTCGATGAATTTCTGGAAAGGCGGTTTCCCGATTCGCGCCGGACAGCCTACTATCTGATGTCCATTCACGAACACTTGCCGCCACAGATCCGGCGGGAGTTGAAACAGGTGGGCTGGACGAAGGCGGCGGAGTTGACCAAGGTCGCGCGTTCGGACGGGAAGGATTTCGATTGTGCAGCATGGATGCACAAAGCACGTTCCTTACCCCGGGATCAGTTCAAACGCGAGGTGGACCAGCACCTCACGGGCAAGGACACCGAACCGACCGAGATCGTCTACTTCAAGTTCTACCAGAGCCAGATCCCCGTTATTGAGCAAGCGATCGAAACGGCAGCTCTGATGCTAGGCACGGACAAATCGCGCGGCTACTGCCTGGAGATGATCTGCGCCGACTTCCTGGCGGGCGCACACCTGGACGATGGCAACCCGGAGATCCTGCTCAACTCGATCTCACGCTACTACAAGCTCTTGCCCGGCAAACAGCAGCAGGTGTTCCTCGAAAACCTGCGTGAGAAGGCGTCCTGAATGATTCGCCCCAAAGCCGCTCCCTCGCGGCTGGATCCCTTGTCGTACGAAAGTCTACGCCAGCAGATGCTGCGCCGAGACGGCTGGAGGTGTCAATCGTGTGGCGCGATGACGAATCTTGAGGTGCACCACAGGGAGTTCCGCAGCCATTCGGGAGCAGACGTAGAGGAGAACCTGATCACGCTGTGCTCGGCATGTCACGCCAGAGTGCATGGTGGCTAAGGCCACAACCTGACGGTGGCTAACCCAGCGCCGGACACGGCGATGGCAGTCAGTTCCCGACATAGCTTTCCAGGTGGGAATACGAGTTGTCGCTAGCCACCGTCGCGCGATAGCCATCGACGACACTAGATGTGCCAGAAACCACTTTTTGCTAGCCTCGGTGGCTCCTCGTATTTTCTTCAAGGGCGGGATCGAGATCAGGATGCGTAGTGACGGAAAAGTCCACCAGCAGAAAAGAAAGCCCGTCACCAGTAGCTTTCAGGAAGCTTCCTTACGCGTCCAGCAGGCAAAGAGACGCGGCACGCGGAGATGATCCGCCAAAGCCCGAAGGCCAGCGCGCTCTGCACCGATCCGCTATGCGGAGTGACTTGCTCGGTGTAATGCAATCCAGCGCTCAAGTCGCAATTCTAGGGGACGAAAAAAAGAACGTTCTCTACGACGGCATCTCAGAAGTCGCACAAGTGGTCTTTGTCCGCTAGCGGTTACGATAGGCGCGTAATGCGAGGGAACGCGTCGAAGCCCGAGTCGAAACTTAAGATTCGTTCGATTCCGTCCGTTAAGATAGCGGCGCGAACGTATGAGAAAAGAGCGCAAGCACTACACTGCCGAGGAGAAGGTGGCGATTCTACGGCGCCACCTTTTAGACAAGGTCCCGGTTTCTGATCTGTGTGAGGAGCTGGGACTGCAACCAACCGTGTTCTACCGCTGGCAAAAAGAGTTCTTCGAGAACGGAGCGGCCGCCTTCCAGTCGGCGGAGCGTCCTCGCCGCCAGGCGGAGGAGAAACAGAAGCGGATTGAGTTCTTGGAGAAGAAGGTGCAGACCAAGGACGAGGTTCTGGCCGAGCTGATGGCAGAGCACATCGCGTTAGAAAAAGCCTTGGGGAAGTCTGACCGAGACCTGGGTGCCGCACGATGTGCGGGATCAAGTGGTGAATTTCGTCCGGCGCTGGTCGGAGAAGACCGAGATCAGCGTCGGCTGATTCATTTCGTGGCTGGGCGTGACCGTGAGCAAGTTCTACAACTGGCGGCAGCGCTATGGGCGGGTGAATGAGCACAACGGTTGGCTGCCCCGCGATTTCTGGCTGGAGCCGTGGAAGAAGGAAAACATCATCGGCTTCCATCTGAAGAATCCGTTGGAGGGCTATCGTCGGCTAACGTTCATGATGCTGGACGCAGACCTGGTAGCGGTCAGTCCGGCGAGCGTATGGCGAGTGCTGAAACAAGCGGGACTGCTGTCGCGCTGGAAAGGTAAGTCGTCGCGCAAAGGAACCGGCTTCGAACAGCCGATCGAGCCGCACCAGCATTGGCATGTCGATGTTTCCTATATCAACCTGTCGGGCACGTTCTATTACCTGGGCAGCGTGCTGGATGGATGCAGTCGTTTTCTGGTGCATTGGGATCTGCGGGAGTCGATGAAGGAAGCTGACATCGAGATGATTCTGGAACGAGCCAAGGAGAAGTACCCGGGAGCTAAGCCGCGGATCATCTCCGACAACGGACCGCAGTTCATCGCCCGGGACTTCAAAGAGTTCATTCGTATCTCGGGGATGACGCACGTGCGTACCTCGCCGTTTTACCCGCAGTCGAACGGAAAGATCGAACGCTGGCACAAGTCGCTCAAGCGGGAGTGCATCTGACCCCTGACCCCGTTGACGCTGGGCGATGCGCGCTGCTTGATTCAAATCTACGTGGATCACTACAACACGGTGCGACTGCACAGCGCGATCGGCTGTGTGACGCCGCAGGATCGGCTCGCCGGACGACAGGCCGAGATCCACGCGGCTCGCGATCGCAAGTTAGAGGAGGCGCGTAGACGACGGCAACTTCGCCGGCAGCAGACGGCGTCTTTAAGATTTGTACACTCTTCTACCGCAGCTACAATGACCTCGCCGGGTGAAACGGAAGCGGGCTCTGCCGGGAGGCAACCATGCTGAGGGATAACCTGGTGGGGCTCATCGAGCCGATGTTCAGCAGCGCGGGAGCCAATCCTCTCGCGCTGTGCATTGCGCAGAACGAGTCATCGGACGATAGCCCCATGCCTTGAAAATCCCGCCCCGAAGGGGCGGGATCTACACTAACGGAGAACGCCCCTTCTCCATTTCACGCTGAGCCAAAACAGGGGAACCGATCAACCGGGCGGAAATAGGGAAAGTCACACGATATATGGAAAATCTGGTTAAGGATTTTGCTCCTCCACCAACACCGCCCCAGCTCGGAGCGGCCGTGCGGTAATGTCTTAAATGCGCGTTGAAAGCCTAGCGCAGAAATTGGCGGATGGCAGAAAGGATGCGTTGTACCGCATCCGGTTGCCTGTTTGTCGTTCGATGACCTTTCGAGTACATTCAAGGGTAGGCCGCTGACAAACCTCGCCGCAAAGGAGGAGGTGAGATGAAGTATTCGACACGAGATAAGCTGGAGAAGTCAGTGCGAAAGCTGCTTTATGGGAGCGCGCTGTTTTTTCCCTTACGATCGGCTTACCAGCATGTTTTCAATCGTCAGAAGCTGCTTGTCCGCCGTAAGACGCGGGATTTTTACGCGCGCTTTGTCCGCCGCGGCGATCTCGTCTTCGACGTAGGGGCGAACGTCGGGAGCTATTCGGAGGTCTTTTGCGAACTGGGCGCTAAAGTGGTCGCGGTTGAGCCCAATCCTCAGTGTTGCCGGAACTTGCATCGGCTAGCCCGCGTTTGCCCGGTCTATGTGGAGAATTGTGCGGCGGGAGACCTACCCGGCAAGGCAACCCTGCGTCTCTGTGACTATAGCGGACTCAGCACCTTGACGAATGACTGGTATGAAGCCTCACAGCAGTCTCCGCTTAATCGTGACGCCAAGTGGACTGGTTCACTCGAAGTCGAGATAATCACGCTCGACCAGCTGGCGGGTCGCTATGGGGTCCCCAACTTCATCAAGATCGACGCAGAAGGCTACGACGATCAGGTGCTACGAGGCATGTCATTCCGGCCTCCAGCGCTCAGCTTCGAGTTCAACCGCTGGCTCCCCGCAGTGGCCATGCGCTGCTTCGACGCCCCAGCGCTCGCTAACGGTTACGAGTTCAATTACGTGCGGGGACTGGAGATGCGACTAGCTTGCGAGTGTTGGGTGCGAGGGGACGAGTTGCGCGCGCGGCTCGACGCTCTGACAGGGAGCGAATGGAACGGCGATGTCTTGGCACGCCGGATAGAGAGGCTTTCTCCGACAAACTCTTAACCAGTGATGATCGCCCCTTGCACGACCTTTTCCATACTCTGCGCGATGTTGGCGTAAAGAGCGTCAAAATCGGTACTGTTGCCTTCGAACCTCCGCAGTCCGCTCCACATCCCGTCCACCGCCATCCCTGCCCACATCGGTCCAGGCGACAGCCCCAACGAACGACTTCGAATCTTCGAATCGCAGGAGCGGAGTGGTTTCAACCGACCCGACCAGGGTTACAGCGGCGGTGTCAACTCCTTCCCACCCGCCCGAGATTTTCCACCTTGGCGATCAAGGACCAAGGACCAACGGCACGATTGCCCAGTCGACCGGCATGAAACTCTGTCATCTTGCGGAAGGCGACGAATGGGTGAAGATCATCTACCCGTCTCAATGCATCAACCTGCCGGTGACTTCGCTGGAGTTCGTCCCGGCAGCCAGTTGGGATGACGCGCCTTTGGGGCGCAACAACGGAGTCTAGCAGGACCAAAGCAAGGACCAAAGAAGTAAGCCTACTTTGCGAGCGAAATACTCGCAAAGTAGGCCACACCATTTTCCCCGCTTGAATTTACGGTTGCGTCGGCTTATCAAACCGCGACCGGAAGAACATGGCCCCGAAACATGTGAGGCCGGCTCCGAGAAGGTAGATCGCAGTAGAGCCACCCTCCGGCATCGCTTGGGTGGGCGGGCACCCGGCGCTAGTAGAGGCGCATCCGGTGGCAAACGCCGCCGGAGTCAGCCAACACAACGCGACAACTGCTAGCAACCATTTCCAGTTCTTATTGTTCATGTAGTCCTCCCTTCTATTCGGCAAGCTAACGAATCACCTGAGTAGGGGAGTGTGTAAGGGCTTCCCAAGAGACTCCATTGCGCTCTCCAATATTTAACGGTATTCGGTAACCTAGTCAAGATGATACTTTTTGCAACAGTTGCACGAACATGCAACTTCCCGGGATTTTGTTTCGGTGTGGCCCAGTTCCCAAAAGGTTCAAACGGCTCGCCGGGGCAAGCGTAATTTTGCGTCGCTCATCGCTCTTTCGCCTCGTTTATCGCTGCCTGCATGGGCGCCCCTTGAAGTACAACGCGCCCTCGTACATGCATGGGATGTAAAAGCCCATGAGTAGGCCGAAAATCGCTCATGGCTGATTGGCGCTCACCTCCTCAAAGCTTGCCGGCAGCTATAAATTGTCCAGGAAGAATTTCGTCACGCGGTCCCACAACAAACGCTGCGCCGGCGGATCACTCAACTCGTGCTCCCGCCCGGGGAGCGCCATGACCTCGACGTACTTACCTGCTTTGACCAAATCGTCAATCAGCACCAGCGTGTTTGAGTAGTGCACGTTGTCATCACCGGTTCCGTGCGCGATCAGTAGCTTTCCTCTTAGCTTCGCCGCATTCTCGATCGGCGAAGATTCCATATAGCTGTCCGCGTTCATGGGCAGCAGCCCGATGTAGCGCTCCGTGTAGATCGTGTCATAAAAATGCCAGTCCGTCACCGGGCCTCCCGCGAATCCCACCTTGAAGATTTGGGGCGCCTTGAACATGGCGTGCAGCGTCATGTGCCCACCGTAGCCCCAACCCCAGATGCCAATGCGTTCCGCGTCCACGTAGGGCTGCCCTTTGAGCCATTGGCCGCCGTCTCGCTGATCGGAAAGCTCCTGGGCGCCAAAACGATAATGGATGGGCTCTTCGAAAAGGTGGCCGCGCCCCGCAGAGCCGCGATTGTCCAGTGAAAAAATGATATAGCCCTTCTGCGCCATGAGCTGGTGCCACAGAAAGCGGCTGCCCGCCCACGCGTTCACGACCACTTGCCCGTGCGGACCGCCGTAGGTGTACACCAGGACCGGATATTTCTTCGCCGGGTCAAAGCTGGGCGGCTTGATCATCGAACAATTCAGCGGCATGCTGTCGTGCGACTTTATGGTAAAGAATTCGACCCGTGAGAGATGGTATTCGTCCAGCTCCGCCACCTTGTTTTCGTTCAGTGTGGCCAGCTTCTTGCCGTCTGCGCGATAGAGATCTTGCCGTGGCGGCGTGCTCGCATTGGAGTACGTGTCGACGTAGATCGCTGCGTCGGGCGCGAAATTCACGCGGTGTGTGCCTTCTTCCGTGGTGATCCGCGTGAAACCGCTGCCATCCAGCCCGACGCGATAGAGATGCCGTTCCAGCGGCGATTTTTCCGTCGCCGTGAAGTAGACCACGTCCTTCGCTTCGTCGACGGCATCCACGTGGCTCACTTCCCAATCACCCTTCGTCAGCTGCAAGGGCTGCTTCCCCGAAAAATCGTAGAGATAGAGGTGGCGGTAGCCGGAACGCTCGCTGGACCAGAGGAAACGTTTGCCGCCCTTCAAGAAACGAAGGTCATCACTGACATTGATCCAATAGGCGTCCTTGTCCGAAAGAAAAGGTACCGATTTCCCGGTGGTCGTGTCGCAGAGCAGCATATCTAGAATCGTTTGCGCGCGATTCAGCCGCTGAATCGCTAGGTGCTTCGAATCCGGCAGCCAGTTCACCCGAGGGACGTACGTGTCCGTTTCCGTGCCAAGATCCATCGGGCGTGGCTCCCCGCCCGACACCAGCGCAACGAGAACGCGCACCACTGGATTCGCGCCTCCCGGCACCGGATACCTTTGCAGCTCCGCTTCCCCGGTAAATGACTCGAAATCGACCAGTGGAAATTGCGGCACTTTCCGCTCATCCATTTCCAGATATGCGATCGTCGAAGAGTCCGGTGCCCACCAATAGCCCGTGAATATCTGGAGCTCTTCGGGATACACCCAGTCGAGCTCACCCTTGCGCACTTCCTCGTTGCCGCCCGTCGTGAGCGCGCGCTCCTTTCCATGGACAGTGCTCACCAGCCAGAGGTTGTGGTTGCGCACAAAGCTCACGTAGTTCCCGTCAGGCGAGATCTTTGCGTCACCCAAATCCTCTTTTCCGTTAACGAGCAAGTGCGTCGTCTGGCTCTTCAGATCGAACCAGGCAAGGGCGTGAGGTCCTTCAAGAAGTAGAGCGTCGCCTTCTGGCGCCCATTGGTACTGCAAAGGAGCATGTTGTCCCGCGCCGGTTGCTTGCGACTCCTTGCTGGGTGACGAGGGCAGGGTCATTTCGAGTTCTTCTGCAGAAATGAGCGGGAAGCATTCTCCTGTCGCGGCCTCCATCGCCCAGAGTTCCGTCTTCGCTGCCTTACCGATGCCTTTGGTCTCGAAATAGCTGAGCCGCTTGCTGTCCGGCGCCCAGGCGATGTCACTCATTAAACGCCCACTCAAACTCGGCTCTGCGAATATGCGCCGGACCGTCAGTTCACCGGGCTTGGCGGCTGCCCTTGTTTCTTGTTGAGCTAAAACAACGGGAACCTCGGCAAATAAGAAACTCAGCAGCAGGCTGGATACAACTGTAGCGCGCACCACGAGGCGAGAACGCATGCAAGCTCCCAGGAAGACTCATGATTCTAGCCTGAGCCGCATGAGAGGGAAAGCTGACTCAAGAAGAACGATTGTGCACAATCGCCCAAACCAACCGAGAACAGCTCGGAAAGATGGCACGCAACCCATCCAGTGCTAATTTCGGCGTTCCGGTTGGAGTCCATCCGAGTACGTTTCTAAGACAATCAAAGAACCGAGAAACTGACGGCGCTCGGAGTTACTGCGTACTGTAGGTCCAACTCACAACGTCTTGAATCGCCGTCAGCCCTCCCGTGCCTCCCGTGAACCCTACCAGCGCCGTCGTGCTTCCCACCGTCGTCGGAATGTTCACCGTCCAGTTGGTCGTGAAACTCTTCAACGTGCTCG